>ERZ772971.666-NODE-666-length-21203-cov-3.561046_pt1 | contig 21203 bp, 23 predicted proteins | sample MGYA00511943_ERZ772971 | MGnify/ENA primary metagenome ERZ772971 (study PRJEB29015, sample SAMEA2737929) | human oral metagenome | biome: human oral; feature: human-associated habitat; material: dental | place: China | collected 2144 ... | reverse complement strand
GCGCGCCGCTGCGCGCCGCCTGCGAGAACCCCGAGAATTCGGCGCAATCGCCGGGGTGAGCGCGCCCCGCACGGCGGCGGGCCATTGCGCGATGCGTACGGGCAGGTTGTGATGAGCCATGTGCGGGAGCCTCCTGCGTCAGTCCTCGCGCCACGGGCCGGTGGTGTCGATGGCGTAAAAGCCGTTGGTCTGGCCCCAGTAGGAGGAGGTGGGCAACATCACCAGCCGCCGCCCGGCCAGCGGCCCGCTGCCTGTGACACTGTCGCGCGGCGAAAAAATAGCTTGCAGCTTGCCCTGCGGGCAGTACAGCACACCAGGCAGATCGGCGCGCGGCCCGAAGTAGTCTGCGGCGCCCGCGCGTGCAAACAGGCGGCAAAACTCAATGGAGCCGTCAACCGGATTGGGTGCCAGACCCAGCGGCTGGCTGCCGTCACCGCCGGAGACATCGCCGCCGCCGCAATAGGATGCCGTGTACGGGCGATGCGAGTTGCCTTGCCCGGTGTGCAGGCGCGGCAGGTACAGCCCGCTGCTAGATGTGTTGCCCCCGGGGGCACTTAGGCTGCCAGTATTGATGCTGTTGGAGTTGGCGTCACCCAGGCACGACAGGCCCACCGCCCATACATCGCCTGCCGGCGCGCGGGGCAGCAAATCGCCAAATCCGCGCAGCGGTGCGCTCGCATGCTTGTCCGCATACGGTGCCCAGGCGGCCGCAAAAAACCGTGCGTCGGCCACAAAGTCCCAATTGACGGCCTTGTTGCCTGGCTGTGTGGCCGCTACCCAGTAGCCGCCGCCTGCAATTTGCGCGTCCGCCGGAAATGGCCCTGTGCCGTTGTCGATATCGCTCATGCTCTCAAAGCCGCGCACGCGCATGTAGGTGGCCGCGCTGTCGTCCACGCGCAGATAAAAGCCCGAAGCCTTGGGGTGCGTGCTGCGGTACACGGCCTTGTTGGTGCCCGCAAACACTTTTTGCCAGCCGCCTGCGGGCGCGACCCGAATCGTGATGGTGCCGCTGGCTGGCCCGTCAGCGGCGGCGGTGGCAAAGGTGATTTGGCTGGCCGTGGCGGTGAGCACGCGCGCCTCGCCGTTGAGCGCATCGGGCGTGGCGCCCGCCACGGCAATGACGGTGTGCGGCTCAAACGACTGCCCGGCCTGCAAGGTGGCCGTGGCGATGCCGCCTGCCACCGTGACGCGCTGGGCCGTCACGGCGCCAAAGCCGGTGAGCAAAAACGCGTCAATGGCACCGATACGCGAGCCGGGCGTGCCCGATACCACCGGCGCGCCGCGCATGCCGGAGTGCACATATTTGACGGGGAAAACAGCCATTTAAAACCTCTGAAGCAAAACAGAAAAACAAAACCCAAAACCCAAAAACCAAAGCCCAAAAACTCACGGATAGGGCGTAGATGGCGGCCTGTCGGCGCTGCCGCGCACGGCCAGCAGGGCGTGGTAGTCAGCCGCCGTGGGAGTGCCAGGGCTGGTGGAGCGAATGAAGGCAAAGGGCATCTCCGCGCCCACCGTGTGAATGAACAACACATTGCCAGCCGTCCAGCCGCTGCCCCAGCCGGCGGCCTTGAGCACGAAATACGGCGTGCCCGCGTTGGGGTTGGTGGGCGCAAAGTCGGCATTGATGGTGCCGCTGGCAATCTGGCCCAGGTGCTCGCCGATGAGATCGAAGGTCTGGCCGTCAGCGCGCAGCCTGAGCGCCCAGCGCTCGGTAATCGCGCCGCGGTTATTGACCGCCACGGGGTAGCCGGTGTCGTCGTAGTTGCCGGTGGCGTCGTCGCCCTCGCGTGCGTCCAGCCACTTGCCGCTCCATGAGCGCTGGTCGAACAGCCGGATGACGTGCGCGCCCTTGTTGCCAAAGCGCAGCGCCGTCGAGAGCACACTGCCCGCCGGAAAGTCATGCCCCAGCGGCGTTGTGAGGCGCACCGTGCCGTCGATGCGCACGTCGGCCACGCGCCGGTACACCTCAATGCGCGCGCGCACCACCACCTGCGCGGGCCAGCCGGCCACGTCATTAAACGTGACGGTGCCCGCATCCAGATCCACCGTGTAGCCGTCTCGCATCTGGCCGGAGCCGTCAGCGCCCAGCACGTCGATGCTGGACAGGCGCGTCAGCCCCGTGTTGTAGGTGTTGCCCGCCACGGCGGCAAAGGGCGCGCCCGTGACGGTCTGGCCGATGACGGCGTAATCGCCAGCGCGAATAAAGGGCATGCGCCCGTCTGGCGGCAGGCGCTCGGGCGTGAGGCCCATGAGCGTGGAGTCAACGGGAAGGTAGGTATAGGCAACCGCGTCGTAACGCAGCGTGGTCGGGTCCACAGGGCGCGGCCGCCAAATCTTGCTTGGCTGCACTTTGCCGACATCGGCGGCCTTGTACCACCACTCGGCCCGCTCGGCGTCCGTGAGCGCCGTGTCGGCCACAAATTGGCCGAACATGATGACAAACGCGCCGGTGGCAAAGTCCATGTGGCCCCAGGCCAGGTCGCTGGTAATCTTGCCCTGGTCGTCAACTTGCGCCGTGATGGTGCCGCCGGCCATGTCCACGGCTGTCAGGGTCAAGCCGCCCGGGCGGATGGGCGCCGTGGCCGTGCGGCCGTGGATGACGCCTGTGGTGGAGCGGCTCTTGCGCGTCCACAGGCGCCGGATGGTCAGCGTGCCCGGGTCGTCGCCTGATGCCCAGTCGTCAATGAGGGCCGCGCCGTCCACGTAGTCCACCTTGCCGCACTGCACACCAGGGTCAGTGGCCGTGCGGTCGCGGTAGAGCAAACCATTAGCGTCACTGTAGTCATGCCCCATCCAGCTAAAGCGCACGCTGCCGGGCACGATGGGGTCGCTGCCCTGCTGGCGCAGGTTGACGCCGATCTGCCGCGCGGGCACGGTGGCCGTCTGCTGCCTGGCCGCCGCGCTGGCGGGCGTATAGCGCACCAGCACCGTGCTGGCGGCCAGTACCTCCTCGGCCAGGGCCGTGTTGCCCCATGCGCCGCCCTTGCGCGTGTCGCCCGCGGTGGGCGGAGCCGGCCAGCCCGCGATCGAAAACGCATCCGCCTCGTCATAGTCGCTCTGGTAACCCTCCGTGGAGCCTCCCTTGGTGACCATGCGCAGGGTGAGCGTCTTGCCCGCATAGTCAATTTGCCCCAGCCCGTCGGCAAAGTGCCCTGCGCCGTCATCGCTGGCGGTGTGGCGCGCCACGCGCGTGTCGCTGCTGCTGCGCTCGGTCTTGCTCCCGCGCGTGGCAGTTGTGGTCTTGTCGTGGGTGTAAAAGTAACGCCCGCCTGGCGCCAGCTGCCTGCCCACGCTGCCCCGCACGATGCTGGTGCCGCCCAGATTGCTCCCACTGCTGCTGCTTACACGCTGAGCCGTGTACCACTCCACCACCACCGATCCGGGCGCCGGCTCCTCGTCCAGTACCAACTGCGCAAAACCGCCAGCATCAACCGCCACCGATGCAAAGCTCTTGCTGGCCGTGGCGCGCTGCCGCATCGTCAACTCAAAAGCCGCGCCCGCATCGGGCCAGAGCGCCGGCCGGATAAAAAGCTGCCCCACGGCGGGCATCAATTTGCCCGTCGCATCGCCCGAGAGGTTGCCCGCTGCGTCGCACACGGCCTGCCGCTGCTGGCCGCCACTCGTCCACTTGATGACACTGCCCTCGGCCTGGCCGCCTGCCTCAAGGGCCAGGCTGAACGCCGGTGCGCTGCCCGCCACCAGGGGGCCTGCGGCGCAGGCGTTGACGTAAGGGGCCGTATCGGCCCAACTCACAATCACCGGGCTGCCCAGATCAGGCAGGGCCGTCAGCGTGACCGAGAGCGCGCCTGAGTGGTAGCTCACCGCCCCCGAGCCGCTGCCCGTGAGCTGGCCTGCGCCGTCATCGAGCAGCGTGTACCACGTGCCCATGACCAGATACGACACGGCAATGGAGCCGGGCGCAGGCGTGGGTTTGAGCCGCCAAGTGTAGGTATAGCCGCGCGTGGCCTCGCCCACCATGATGCGCGCGGTGTGGCTGGCCGCCTGCACCTGGAGCTTGCCCACCGCGTCTTGCAGCTCTACAGTGCGCGCCGCGCCCGGGCGCTGGTCGGTCAGGGGCGTTTCGGTGCGCGTGCCGGGCACCAGCTGCGTATAGATGCTGGCGACCTTGAGCGTGAGGTCGCCCGCCGCAGCGGGCTGCACCAGGCGGCTGGCCGAATAAAACGTGCCCGCGTCGGATGCGGTGACGCGGCGCACGCGGGTCTTGTCCGTCTGCCGCGCATACAGCCGGTTGGGCGGCGACCCTGCGAAATCGTGCGAGAGCGGGCTGAACAGCTCGCACGTGGCAATCTGGATGGGATAGTCGGCATAGTTGCCCTGCCCGAGTGCCTCGGTAAACGTGGCCTGCGCCGTGGTGACGCGGCGCACGCGCACGTACTGCACGCGCTCGCCGCTTTTGCCTTCATCAGCAATGAGCACCAGCGTGGTATTGACCCCTGGCGGCTCTGCGCCCGGGCGCTGGCCCAGTTGCAGGCTGCGCTGGCCGGTCACGTGGTTTTCGAGCAAAAAACCTGAGAACTCCGCCCCGGGCACGCTGGTGGCCTCAATCAGGCGCTCAATGTCGGGGCGGCGGGCAAAGGTGTTGCGCGTGGGCACGAGCGTGATGCTCACGCTCGGATCATCAGGCGGCTCGGCCAGGATGATGTTGGCGCCCGTCAAAGGGTCGGTATCGGTGTTGCGCAGCACGCCGTGCAGGTGGCGGATCTCGACCAGCCCGCCCACGCGCGCGTCCTCCGACAAATCGGGCACGATGGCGTTGCTGGCCCCATCGGGCAGCAGCTGCGCCGTGGGCGGGCCGCCGCCGGCGGCGGTGTCGGACATCTGGGCGGAGCGGGCTATGGCGATGTCGCCGTTGAGCAGGGGCATTCAGACCTCCATGAAACGCAGAGTGGGGCGGTAGAGCGTGTCGGCGTCGTACTCGCCATCGAGCAGGGGCCAGAGCGGCTCGGCCTCGAAAGCGTTGCCCTGGGTGTGGTCAAACACCACGGTGTGGCGCTGGCCGCGCAAAGTGAGTTCAAACACCTGGCCCTTGAGCGCCGCCCATGCGTGCAGCTGCTGCACCGCCGAGCGCGGCAGCCAGGCTTCGGAGGCCGCGCCTTGCAGCTCAATGGGCCGGCCCGCCTGGCGGCGCGCCACGTGCAGCAGCAAGGCGCCGTCGGTGCCCCAGCGCGCTTCGTGGGCCACCGGGCTCCAGGCGTATTCACCCACCCACACCAGGCGGTCGGGCAGCAACAGGGTTTCTTGCGAGCCGGTGTGCTTCAGGGATATGACGCTCATGCCCGCATGGTGGCGGGCGTGGGCCTGCGCGGCCAAACGAAAGGCTTCAAAAGCCTGCCCCCTATGCCGCGCGCTGGCTGGCCTGCTGCAGCTCGCGCAGCGCGCTTTGCAAGGCTTTTGCACCGGCGGCGTCGGTGCGCACGGCGTGCTTAGCGCCGCCAATGTGGATATTGACCACGTTTTGCTGGCCACCGCCCGTAGCCGCTGATGGCGCGGCAGGGGGCACGCCTGTCCCTTGGCGTTGCGCCCGGCTGGCCTCGCTGCGCGCCATGCGTTCGGCCTGCATGACGCGCATCAAACGCTCCAGCTCGGCCTTCATGGCAGCCAGCGACCCATCGGGCGAACTGCTCACACCGATGCTGGCGTAGTACTCCAGCTTCTGGCGCAGCGTGGTGGCCTGGCGCGCCGCCTCGCTGCCCAGCATGTCCTCGCCCCAGTAGCGAATCAGGCGCTGATTGAACAGCGCCTGCGGCTCCTGCGCGCTGGCCGTGCGGCCGGCCGTGTTGCGGGTCAAGCCGCTTTCGTCAACGTTCCAGCGCTCGCGGTAAGCCTTGGCTTCCTCCTCGCGTTGCTGCTGGGCGCGCTTGCTGGCTTCGATTTCGCGCTGCTTGGCGGCCACGATGCGGTCAGCTGCACTTTCGGCGGCGCTGGCTGTTTGGGCGTAGGCGTTGGCTGCCTGCTGGCCGCTGGCCGCTGCCTGCTGACCATAGTTGCGCAGGTTGTGAATGGTCTGATCAATCAGGCGGGCACTCTGGCGCAGGGCATCGGCCTCCTTGAGCTTGGCCTGGGCGAGCTTGATGGTGGCGTCCAGCTCGGCGCGCTTGAGGGCGGTGAGGGCGCCGCGCGCGGCCAGCTCGGCGCGCGTGGCCTGCGCCACTTCAATGGCGCCCTGGGCCTCGGTGCGCATGACTTCAGCCTTGGCGCGGGTGAGCTGAATATCGATACGCAACTGCTGGATGCGCGCTTGCCGGGCGGCTTCTTCGTTGCCCATAAGGCGGGCCAATTCCACGCTTTGCCCGGCCAGGTCTTTCTGTGTTTGCAGCAAGCTCACGCTGGCGCGTGCGTCGGCCAGCCGTGCCGTGAGGCTGGCCTGCGCGGCTGTAAGGGCGGCCTGGGCGGCCTGCGCTTCTTCGCCCTTGGCGCGGGCGCTGTCGCGCGCAGCGGCAGCCTGGGCGCGGGTGCGGTCGGCGTCGATTTGTTTTTTCTCGATCAGCGTCTGCAACTGCTCCAGTTCCTTGCGGCGCTCATCAGACAAATCCCCCTGGGCGGCCAGCAGCTGCTGCTTGCTGCGCAGCTCAGCGCGCAGCGAAAGCAGCTCGCCCTGGCGCTGCAAGGCCAGGCGCTCAATGGCATCGGCCTCTTGCAGCGCGGCCTGGCCTATGGCTTGCCGCAACAGGGCTTCGTCGCCCTTCAGGCGCGCCTCGGCAATGGCAGCCTGCCCGCGCGCCTGGGCAGCGGTGATTTCCTTGTCGGCCAGCGCGATTTGCGCCTGCATCTCTGTATTGACCTCGGCATAGGCGGCCGACAGGGCGGCGTAGCTGGTGCCGCTTTCAGCTGCTTGCTCGGCCGCCTGCTGCACCGCCTGGCCTTGTTGCTGCGCGGCCAGGGCGGCGCGGGTGGCCTCGTTGCCCATTGCGGCCATGTAGCTGCGCAAGGTGTCGTTGTGCTGGGCGGCGGCCAGCAGCTTCTCGCGGCTTTCGGCTTCGATGTCGGCAAACGCCTGCTTGAGGCCGCTGAAGTCAAGCGTGGCCACAGCGCCCATGAGCGCGCCCAGGCTCTTGCCCGTCGTCACCAGGGCATCGCCAAGCAGGGTAATGGCTGTTTGCGCCACTTCGGCACCGCGTTTGAGCGCATCCAGCCCGCCGGCCTGGCCGATGCGGTCGGCCATGTCGGCAAAGGCGTTTTTGATGCCGGTGATTTCCTGCGAGAGCGTTTGCGCAGCAGGCGCGCCGCCGTAAATCTCGCCTAGCCCCCGGGCCAGGGCCGGGAAAATGTCCTGCGCGGTCAGCTGGCCGCTTTCAATCAGCTTGCCCAGCTCCTGCACCGTAATGCCCATGCCCTGCGCGGCGGCCTGAAACGCGCCAGGCAGCGCCTCGCTCAGCTGGCCACGCATCTCTTCCATGCTGACCACGCCCTTGCTGGCCATTTGCGCCAGGGCGATGAGGGCGTTTTTCGTTTCGGCGCTGGACTTGCCTGTGCGCGCCATGGCGGCGCTGACGGCGGCAAACACGTCGCGCGCGGCCTGGCCTTCAACTGCCGTGCCCTTGGTGGCCGCGGCCAGGCCCAAATAGGCGCTGGCGGCGGCGGTCACGTCCACACCGGCAGCGCTGGCTGTGCGGCGCACAAAATCCATTTCAGCGCGGGCGCGGGCCGCATCGCCCGTGACGGCTTGCAGCCCGGCCTGGAGTTTTTCCATGTCGGCGGCCACCTGCACGGCCTGACCGAAGGAAAAAGCCCCGGCCAGAGCTGCGCCCATGCGGCCGGCGGCTTGGCGGGCCTGGTTGAGCTGCTCTGAAATGCTGGTCAGGCCGCGCCGGGTTTTACCCAGAGCGGCGCTGGCCTGGCCGGCGCTGGCGTCCAGGCCCTGCCAGCCCTGCACGGCGGCGGTCAGCTTCGGGTGCAGGGCGGCCACGCCCTGGGCGGTGGCCCTGATTTCACTGTTAATGCCGTCCAGCGCGCGGCTCGCCCCTTGGGTGGCCACACCGTGGCGCTGCATGTGAGCGGCCGCTTGTTTGAGCTGGCTGCGCTGCTCGGCCAGATGTGCGCTGGCTGCGGCCACGGCGCCGCGCAGCTTGTCCAGGTGGGCCGCCTCCTGCGCGGTGGGCGGGCCGGCCTGGGTGATTTGCCTGGCCCAGGCGTTGGCTTCTTCTTTCAGGCCTTTGAGCGTGCGCCCGCAGTCGCCCACATGGGTGCGCAATTGCAAAAAGGCCTCGGTGGCCTCTTGCTGCCGGCCCAGCTCGCGCAGGCGGGCCGCCGCTTGCGCGGCCTGCTGGCCCAGCTCGCCGCCCAGCGTGCCTGCCAGCTGGTCGATGTCGCCGGCCACATCCTGCACGCTGCGGCGCGCCTGCTCGCCGTCGGCGCTGATTTTGATTTCCAAGCCTTTTTCAGTCATGATGCGGCCATGAACAAAGCGCGGTTGAAAAAAATGCTGACCCTGGCCTGGCCCGTGCTGTGGCGAGTGGCCGCTCTGGCGCCGCTGGCGGCGGCGCTGGCCTTTGCGCTGCACGCCGCCTGGCGTGGCGTGTGGGCGCCGCTGCAACTGATCTTGCTGGCGCTGGCTGTGCGCTGGGCGCTGCTGGCGCTGCAAGGCGGACTGGGCGCGCTGCTGTGGCCGCTGGCGCTGATCGTGCGCGGGTCAGCCGGGCGAAGCAGCAAAAGCAGCCCATGAAAAAGCCCTTTTGCCTGCCCGAATTTGCCCTGTGGCTGTTTGTGGCTGCGATGTGCTCGGGCTTGAGCGGCACGGTCTGGATGCTGCCTGTGGCCCTGATCGCCCGCGCCGGCCCTGATCGCGTGGGATGTGCTGTTCGGCACGGGCGCGGATATTGACGACTCTGACAGCCAGGGCTGAACCCCAGGGCCGCACAAAAATTCAGGCAATCGTCTGGCGGTAGTAGCGCGAAATACCGCTGCCGCTGCGGCGCATGTCCTGCAGCACGGAGCCGGAGACTTCCAGCGCGCCGAATTTGTCGTTAATCAGCGCCAGCTGCTTGGTAATGGACTGGCTCACGCGCCAGACATCCACTACGCAGGGCTTGCCGCCATCGGCCTCGTTCAGACCGCCAAAGCTCAGTTCCAGCTCCACGGCCTTGGTGGTGAGCGCTTCAATCACGGCCTGATCGCCCCATGAGTAGCTGACCCAGAGCTTGTCGCCGGCCTGAATGTCGGCGGCCTGAGGCAGCACATAAAGCCCCTCGGGGCGCACTTCGTAGTTGCCTGCCTCGGCCACGGCGGTGGCGCTGGCGGCGTTAGCTCCCTTTTTAACGGTCAGGGCCGTGGGCGCAATGTGCGCCAGGCGCAGCAGGCCGCCCGGGGCGGCTTCGTGGGCTTCGTCCGTGGCGTTGCCCGCGTCCACGCCCTGCACCGTGCCCAAAGTGGCGCGTGCCAAGTTGACAATGTTCAGATCAGCCAGCTTCATGCTGATTTCCACGTCTTCCACGCGGCGCACCTCGGCGTGCGTGCCGCCGCCCAGGCGCGTCATGTCCTGCTGCTTGACCACGTTTTCCTTGTGCTCGAGCGTGAGTTCGAGCACGTTGCCGATTTCGGCCAGGGCGGCGTTGCTGCCCCAGGGGCGGGCGTACACCTGCCCCACCGTCATGCCGGGGCGGTAGGTTTTGCGGATGAGTTCGGTAGCGGCCATGAGAGAGTTCCTTTTTCAGGTTTTGTGAAATACGGTTTTCACCACCACGGTGGTGGGAATGAATTGCGTGCCCGCCTCGTGCCAGGGCCGGGGCGGCTGCGCCAGCTTCAGCGGGTGGGTGGCGCCTTTGAGGTGGGCGCCCAGCAGCGCGCTCATCACGCGCTCCAGCAGCGGGCCGGCGTCTTGCCGTGCATCCTGGCCCGTGCGGGCGCTGGCGACGTTGCGCACCACCGTCACGGCATGCCAGGTGTGCGCCAGCAGCAGGCGCGCGCCGGCGTCGTCTTCGATGCGGTAGCCGCCATACACCAGGTGCACCGCAGGCGTGTGCTGGCGCGTGAGCTTCACATCGGCCAGATCGGCCGCCGTCAGTACCTGCACGGCCGGGCGCATGCCCTGCAGTGCCTGCCTGAGCAAATCCGCCAGCAGCGGCTCCAGCGCCAGAAAGTTGTTGGCGCGGGCAGTGGCAAGGCCGGCTGTGCTCATCGGTAGCTGCCCGCTGCTTCGTCGGTGACTTGCCGCGGGCTGAAGTGGCTGTACACCTGCCCGTCGCCCAGCGCGCCGCTGGCCAGGGTTTCGCCCGGCGCGCCGCCCCAGGGGCAAGTCAGTTGCGCTTTGCCGTCGGCAATGGCGCGCAACTCGGCGCTGGCGGCCTTGTAGCGCAGGGCCACTTCGTGTTCGGGGGCCAGCTCGTCATACAGGTAGTAGCGGGCCACATCGCAGACGATGCGCACCAGCTGCGGCGGCGCAACCTGCACGGTGGCGCGCGGGTTTTGCGGCGTGGGGGCGGGTTTGCGGCAACCGGCCAGCGGCAGGCGGTAAGCCTGCGCCAGCAGGCCGTTGGCAAACGCCTGGGCGTCATCGAGCGCACGCTGCGCGCGCTGGGGCTGCACGGCGCGCTGGTCGGGGTCGGTGAGCTGCACCAGCTCCACCTCGCCGAAGCGCTCAATCATGTCCTGCACGCTGGCGTAGGGCATCTCTGGCATGGCCGGCCCTTCAGGCGTGCACGTGGTGCAGCACCTGCACCTCGATCAGCTCGCCCGCCCGTGCGGCAGCGCACAGGGCGCGGCCGCAGTGGTCGCTGGCTGTGCCTGCCGCTGCCTTGCCGGAGCCGTCGGCCGCAGGTTTGACGTAGGCACCGTGCTCAATGGCCTCGGCCGCTTCCACGGTGTAGCTGTAGCCGGTGACGACAGACAAGGCCTCGCCTTGCCTGGCGCCGGTTTCCGAGACGCCTTGCACTTCCTTGAGCGGCTTGTCGGGGGCGGCCGGGGCCGGCTGACCGCCGTAAGAGACGAAGCGGTAGGGCGCGATATCAGCGGCGGCCACCACCGTGACGGCGTGGCGCTTGTCGAACTGGCGGTTCATGTGGCTGCTCATGGGGTGGCTCCTTTCTTTTTGGCGGGGGCCGCGGGCGCAGCCGCGCTCTGGCGGGCAGCCACGGCTTTGGCGCGTTCGGCCTCAAAGGCAGCGCCTGTGCGTTCACGCTCGGCCGCCTGTTGGCGCTGCTGCCGCTGGGCCTGCTGGTTGTCGCGCGCGGCGCGTGCTGCGATCAGTTGCTGGCGGTCATGCTCGCTCATCTCCTCTGGCAGTGGCTGGCCGGGCGCAATGAGTGTGCGGCGGCCATCGGCGCCAATCCAGGCGGTGGCCACAAGGGCAACGTAGCGCGGCATTGGGATCTGGGTTGGGGCCTGTGTTTTGGCCTGGGCTTCGGTTTCGGTTTCCGAGGTTTCTGACATGGGCGACTCCTTCGCTTATTTCGGGTTCTGAAACAGGAAACCGGCCGTGGCGCGCACCAGGGTGGGCTTGCGCTCATACGTCGCGCCATAAATCCAGCTCTTGGTGGCGCGGTCAAAGTACGGTGTTTCCACAAACGGGTGGCCCGGCAGAACGCTGGTAAAGCCAAAAGCGGGCTCGCCCAGGCTCAGGCCCGCGCCGCCTGCGCCTATGTCGGGCGCGTAGGCCAGCACGGCGTTGTTGCCCCAAACGTCGTGGCTGGCGCCGCCCTCGTCCGTCCAGATGGCCTCGCCTATGGTGATGCGCGGCACCTTGAGGATGGTTTTGAGCTGCTCCAGCGTGGCCGGCCCCAGCATGGTGGTGGGCAGGTAGCTGCGCACCTCCTTGTTCAGCGACAGGGCATAAAACGCATCGGCCGAGAGCACCAGCAAATTGGGGCGGCGGCCGGTGGATTTGCGTATGGCCTCGCTGGCAGCGGCCAGGTCGGTGACGGGTGTGCCGGTGTCGGCGCTCCACTTGGTGCCGCCCGAGAGGGCCTGCACGTTGGCGCCAAACGCCGCCGGATCGGTGGCCAGGGCGGCGGCTTCCAGCTCATGGCCCAGGCTGAGCACCTGCAGGGCCGTGTTCACCGCAATGCGGCTGATGTCCAGGTGCTGCGCCACGTTCAGGCGCGCGGCCTCGTTGGCCTCTTCGATCAGCTCGCGCGGAATGGGCACGTCGATGGCGTGCTGATCCACGGTATAGACGCGCCCTTCCCAGTTGATGCGCATCTGCTTGGTGGCCGCGCCCGGCGCGCGGCGCGTGTTGTAGCGCCGCGTGGCATCGTCGCCCAGCTGCGCCAGGGTAAAGCCGCGCAGGGCCGTGGGCAGCTGCGGAAACAGTTGCATGGCCACCAGGCCGGATTGCGCCGTGCCCGTGACCATCAGGTTGGTGAGGATGGGGTTGACGTTGAAACGTACTTGTGCGGGGGTGCTCATAAGAAGGCGGCTCCTGCTGTTTCATTGGGTAAATCGGGTGACGTGGCCCAGCGCCTGGGCATAGTTGGCCTCGGGGTGCTGGTCCAGCCAGTCCTGGGCGGCGCGGTGCACCTCGTCATCGCTCTTGCCGCGCGCGTCGAAGCCGGGGGCGCTGCCGGCGGCGCGCTCGGCAAAGTCCACGATGGCGTTGCGGCTGGACATCTGCCCCTGCAGCCAGGCGCACATCTGCATGGCCGTGATCTGCGTGGTCTGGCTGCCCTCGGAAAACGACACGTCGGCGGGCGTTTGCGCCAGCGTTTGCAGCGCAGCCACACACACGGCCTTGTCGCGCGGCAGCAAGCGCCCGGCCTTGATCTGGGTTTCGGCAAAGGCCACAAAGCCGGCCTGCCGCTCGGCGGCGGCCTGTTCGGCATAGCTTTTGACTTCGCTTTGCGCTTTTTGCGCATCGGCGCGGGCCTGCTCGGCGGCCTGCTCGGCCGCCTGCTTGCCGGCGGCCAGTTGCTGGTTTTCGGCGCGCAGGCGCTCCAGCTCGGCTTTGTCTGCATCAGACATGGGTGGCTCCTTAGAGGTAGGTTGCAAATCGGTGTCGGGCAGCTCCTGGCCAAAGCACAGTGCCTCGGCGAAATCGCCGGCGGCAAAGCCCATGTCTTTGAGGCCCGCTACGGCGGGCGGCTGCGCGCCCAGAAAGGCCACATGGCGCAAATACCATTTGCCCGGTGTCGGGTTGTGCGCAGCGCCGGGCGGGTAAAAGCTGGCGCTGCGTTTTTTGAAGCGGCCGGCGCGCACCATTTCGGCAAAGGCCTCGTCCACCTGGTGCGGGTCTATGGCCAGGTTGCCGGCTTCGTTGACGAACACGCGCTGCACCCAGCCATAGGCGGGCAGGTTGTCCCTGGGGTGGCCCACGGTGAGCGGCGCTTCGCGCAAGGCACGGTCATAGGTGGCCGCCATTTCTTCCAGCATGGCGCGCGTGAAGGTGTGGCGCCGCCCCTGGTCGTCGGTGTGCGTGCCCGCGCTGAAGATTTCAATGCCGGCAGGCAGGCCCCTGGCGGGCGCTGCCGGCGCAGCGGGCGCGCCAGCGGGTGCGGCGGCTGCGGTGTTTGTGGGCGGGGTAGATGTCATGGGCGGCATCGTCGCGCCGCCCGGCTTTCAGGCCCAAATGAAAGCCTTCATTGTTTTGGGCGTGCGCCCCTGCAGGGGCCGCGCGCGCCTACAGGGGCAGCTTGCCCTGGCGTTTTTCTATTTCTGCGGCGCGCCAGGCCGCCTCGATCTGGCGCACGCGCCGCTCGGTCACGCCGTGCCGGCGGGCGACGGCAGCGTAACTGTTGCCGCTGCGCAGCGCGGCCACGATGCGGCGGGTTTTGGCCGCACTCATGAGCGCCGCGCCCACGGGAATGTAAAGGGGCTGGCCGCCAAAGTCCTGCGCCAGCCCCATGGTCAGCGCCAGCGCCAGGCGCGCCAGATCGTGCGCATCAGTGTCCAGGCCGGCCGCGCCGCCTTGCGCCAGATGCCGCAGGGTAACGAAGCAGCTGGTGCACAGCTCGCGCCACAGGGGCGGCCACTCGGGCGCCAGCAGCGCATCCAGCGCGGCCAGCTGCGGGCCGCACACCTGCGACAAATCGGGGCGCGCATCCAGCAGCTCACTGGCGTCTTGCATCCGGGGCGTCTCTTGCATGGTCAATGGTTTTTTGTTTTCAGGCCGCCGGCGGGCGGGCCAGCCAGCCCTTGAGGCTCTCAATCAGGATGTGCAGCTGCGCATCCGTGCAGGCCTGCAAATGGGCGCAGCCCGTCTGGCGCTGCACCCACGCCTGCAAGGCGGCCGGGTGGCGGCTTTGCACCAGCCCGTCCTGGCACAGCTGGCGCCACAGCGCCCACACCTTGCGCTCCAGCGCGCGCGCGGGCGCCAGGCGCAACACCTTGCCGCTGCGGCCCGGCAAGCCTGCCAGGTGCGCCAGATGCTCCAGCCGCTGGCGTACGCGTGCGCGCTCGCCCTGGCTCATGACCTTGCTGCTGCTTTTGCCCGTGAGGGCCAGCAGCAGGCTGCGGTAGTCGTCATCGCTCATGCCCAGGCGGGCCTTGAGCACATGGATGGCCGCGGTGTGGTTGGGAACAAAGGGGTGCGCCGCGCTCATGGCCTGCTCTCCAGCGCAATGCGCTGCGCGGGCAGCTCCAGCGTTTGCGCCAGCAGCGCGCCGTCAGGCATGCGGGCCACGGCCACCAATTCACCAGCGCGCTGCGCCAGGCCCACGCCCGACCATGCGCGCCCGGCGTGCAGCAAGCGCCCGTCGCTGCGCACGCGGCGCAAAAACCAGGAAGACTCAATGCGCCCGGCGCGCGCCCTGTAATCGGCCCAGGCGCGCAAAATGCGCCGCGGGTCATCGGGCCAGTAGCCGTGGCGCAGCTGGTGCACCATGCCTGGCGACAAACGCAGCAGCTTGGCCGCGTCGCGCACGGAGCCTTCGCACACAAACTGCATGAAATCGGCGGGCGGCGTTTTCGGGGCGCTGGCGGGTTTTTCAGGCGCGGCCGGTATAGGCGTAGCCGTTTGCCTGTTTGGGGCGCAGCAGCCCCTGTCAAAAACGTTCATTCGGGCCGCTTTGGTGGCAAGGCTGCCACCGTTGCGGCGCGGCGCGCCTGACACCAGGTGTTTGGGGTTCATGCCAGCTCTCCCTCGCCTTGGGGCCTGGCCCCAAACTGCCCGCACACCATCAGGGCGCAGGCGCCAAAGCCGCCCAGCGTGCAGCGCAGCGGCCAAAAGCCTGATGCGCCAGGCTGCTGCAAGCGGGCATGGCGGCAGCCCTGGCAGCACGCCTGCGCCGCTGTGGGGCGGTAGCCCATGCGCACCTGCGCACGGTGGATCGGACCGAGGCAGCTCATGATTGCGGCGCCTCCACCTCGAACGGCACAATGGCGAAATCTTCCACGCCACTGACGATGGTGATTCCTGCAATACCACGCACTGCATCCTGATCGGCCAGGATGGCGTCTTTGTTCACCTCCTGCTTGACGCGAATGAACTGCTCCAGATGCATGCGGCGCAGCGTCTCCAGCACCATGTCCACGCCACGCACGCTCACGCTGGGCGGCCGCTGGCGCCAGGACACTTCACCGGTGACCAAATTGGCCGTTTTGGTTTTGCCGCCGTTGGTGAGGTCATGGCGGTTGGCTGTGCAATAAATCTCTACGCCCTTTTGCAGCACCGTGATGCGCTCGCCCAGCGCTTCCAGCTCGGGTTGGTGCTGCTTGGTAATGGCCGCAATGGCGTCGTTCATGTCAGCCACGATGCGCGCCTGCTGGCGCTGCAAATCACCCAGCTTCTTGATGTCTGCCGCGCAGTCATTGATGGTTTGCGGGGCATAAATAGGGGCAGTGGATTTCAGTTTCTTGGCTTTACTCATGGTGATTTCCTTTTGAATGGAAAGAGGGAAAGGGTCATTGCAGCGGCTGCTGAAGGCGCGCGCACTCGGTGATGACGTCGTCCAGCAGCGCCAGTACGCGCTCGTTGTCGCCATTGACACGCGCGGCGGCCATACGGCTGACATGGCGCACGCTGTTGCACAAGGCGTTTTGCAGCGCTGCCAGTTGCAGCGTCATGTCCATCAGCAAGTCATTGGCGCGACGCAACTCGGCGGGCTGGAGGCCGTCGGGGTTGGCCAGCTTCGGGGGCTGGACAGGGAGCCGGATCGCTTCGGCATGGGGCATATCAATCTCCTTCAGATTCGGTGTCGGGGGCGGATGCGGGAACAGCGCTCGCGCCCTTGCCGCGCAAGTGCGCCAGGCGTGCGCGCACGGCCTCAGGCATGGGGGCGGCGGCTAGTGCATCGGCGGCCAGCTTGGCCAGCGCCGGGTCCTGGGCCAGGGCGTCCAGGGCGCCCGCGCTCTGGCCCGTGACCTGCACGGCGCCACGCGGGGCGCGGCTGCGCAGCAGGGCCTCGCGCTCGCTCTCCTGTTGGCCCTCGGCCTTGTCTGCCAGGCGCATGAGCACCTCGTGCAGGTAGGCGTGGTCGGTCAGGGGCGTTTGCAGCGAGCCTTTGGCGGCGGCGTCCAGCACGGCCTGCAAGGCGGCCTGCCACAGCTCAGGCGGCGCACTCCAGTCGCGCCCGCGCCGCGTGATGCAGCCGCGCTGCATGTCGGCCAGCACTTCGCGCAGCAGGCGGGCGGCGCGCTCGGGGCGCAGCTCGCGTTTGGCGGGGCGAAACAGGCCCAGGTAGCGCAGCAAATCGTCACCGCAAGGCAGGCCGCGCAGGGCCGTGGCCAGCAGCTGGCGCAGCTGCTGATGGCTCACCAGGGCGTCCAGGCTCATGCCCGCGCCACAGTTGGGGCAGCGCAGCATCATGCGGCCAGCCTCCAGAGTGAGGCGCAGGCAAAGGCGCACACAAAACACAGCAGCAGTTCGGCGGCAGCTTGCAGCCAGGGGCGCCTGACCAGGCGGCGCCAGGCGCTTTTGCGGCGCTGCGCGTCAATCACGCCAGGGGCAAACGCAAAGCGGCGGCCGGCTGACGCGCGGCGGGTAGCAGGATGGCTCATGCGCGCCTCCCGCTGATGCGGCGCGCCTGCGGAAACAGCGCCAGCGCACGCAGAACGCCGTCCATCACGTGGGCGTAAAAACCGATGTGGCGGCACTGTGAACCACCTGGCAGGGTGATGATGACGAGGGTGGGGCGCGGCATGGCTTACACCCCCGCCACGCATTGGGCGTCGACCTTGGGCCAGCCGGCAGCGGCCGCGCCGTTCATGGCGCGCGCCACCAGGTTGTGCACGGCCAGCGGGTAGCAGCAGCTGATGCCGGTTTTGCTGCCGCGCGGCACATGAATGAGGCGCGCGCGCAGCGCGTCAAAAGCGTCGGGCGCAAAGACCTGTTCGCTCTTCAAGCCAAAGCGGGCGAACTTGTGGTCCAGATAGGCCTGCAAGTCGGCGTCCAGCGGCTCCAGCTCGACGATTTCGCAGCGCTGCATGACTTCGCGCACTTCGGGGTTCTGGCTCAGCAGCAGCTGGCGCAGCTCGGGCTGGGCAATGAGGGCAATGCCGATGAGGCGCTGCAGGCCGTCCTTGAGTTCGTCCAGGAAGCGCTTCAAATGCTTGAGCGTGGCCACGGGCAGGCAGTGCGCTTCGTCAATGACGAGCAGGTGGCGGCGGCCTGCGCGGCGGCTGGCGCGCAACAACTCGTGCATTTGCCGAAAGCGTGCCTGGGGGGTGCTTTTGAGCCGCGCCTGCGGATCGAGCGCGTAAATGACGGCCTCGGCAATCTGGGCCGTTTTCAGTGTCTTGCCCTTGGTGTCGCTCGCTTCCATGCCCAGGGTGTAGGGCTTGATGACGAGGATGTCTTTTTGCTCTTCGCGGATGCGCTCCTGCAATTCGAGCACCAGCGTGGTTTTGCCCGCGCCGCTTTCGCCCACCAGGGCCATGAAGCCGTGATGGGCGGCGCTGTCGAGCAAAGCGGCGCGGGCGTAGCGGGTGGCGGCGCTCTGGAAGACGTCAGCGCGGGTCTGGATGTCGTCCACAAAGGGGCTGCGCGGCAGGCCAAAGTGCTTGAGCGCGGCGCGGGTGAGGGGGGTGTTTTCCAATAACATGGCGTAGTCCTTTCCGGTTGAGATGTCTGAGGTTGGGGAGGGCGCGGCTGCGGGCGTTGGCGCGCCCGCAGCCTTTTGGGTTGATGGGGCGGGCGGCAGCGCCAGGGCGCGCAGCTCGGCGGTGGTGGCGCCTGCCTGGCGCAGCGCCTGGATGAAGGCTGCGCGGGCGGCGGCCTGGCCGCGCTGGGGCCAGTGGCCGCGTGTGACGATGGCGTTGACGGCGGTCAGGCTCAGGCCCGTTTGGCGCGCCAGCTGGCGCTGGCTCAGGCCGTGGGCTTGCAGGGTGCGGTGCAGGGCGGTGTGCAAGGGCATGGCGGCGGCTCCTGTGGCTTTTTTTCTGTACTTCAGCGCGCGCCGGCAATGGCGCGCAGGGCAGGCCGTGCGGCAAGGCGCTCGGCCATGGCGGGCAGCTCGCTTTCAGGTAGGCCCTGCGGGCACAGCTGGCGCAGCAGGGCCAGGCGGGCCGGCTCCAGCGGCGCGCCCAGGTGCTCGGCCAGTTCGCGGCTGGCTTCAAACAAGGTGAGGGTGCGCTCGGCACGGGTGGGCGCCACGACCTTGGCCGCCAGCGGCAGCGGCTGGCCTTTTTTGGGCAGGGGGATGGGCAGCTTGGCTTCGCGTACCTGGCGCAGGGGGGCCAGGCGGCGGCCAAAGAGCGGCTCAGAGTGCGGCAGCTCAGAGGGCAATTGCATGGGCTGTGGCCGGGCGGCGGGCGCGGCGGAGCCGCCTACCGGGTCTGCCCGGCCGGTTTCGGCGCTGGCGCCGGCAGGCGGCCGTGCGGGCAGTTGCCCCAGTTGCTCCACCTGCTGGCGGTTGGCCTGCAAGGGGGTGGTGCGCGCGCTGGCCCATTGCTGGCCGATGACGGGCGCGTCCACACGAAAACCCGCTTCGTCGCGCTGCACCAGGGGCACGGTGTGCAGCGCCTCGTGGCCATCGGCATCGGTGTAGACGATGCAGGCGGCGTCTTGCACGTAGGGGTTGTAGGTCACGCGCAGCTTTTCGCCCACCGAGACGGCGGGCACGGCGCGCACGTCGTATTCATGCCCCATGAATTCCACGGTCAGGCGCACACTCACCTTGCGCAGCTGCGGCTCATGCGTGAGCAGCTCGCGGCAGCGCTGCACGCCGGGGGGCATGCGCAGCTGCTCGGGCGTGATTTGCAGCCACTGGTGCAAGCGCGTGTGGCCGTGGCGGCTGTGGCGGGCGGTGGCGTTGAAGTGGCGCGCCCAGCAGTAGGCGGCCAGGTTGAGATCTTGCAAGCTGCCCACGGCGAGCCTGCTCAGGGCGCTTTCAAAGCCGCGCTCGACAATGTCCTGCGCTTTTTCCACCTGGCCGGTGGCGCGGGCGTTGCCCGGCGCGTGGGGCATGAGCTGCACGCCCAGGCGGCGCGCCAGGTTTTTAAACAGGCCGCTGGTGTTGGCGCTGCCCATGTCCATCATGAGGATGAAGGGCACGCCGTGAAAGGGGTCGGGCGCGCCCAGCACGCAGCGCGCGTTGATGGCGGCAATAAAGCTTTCGGCCAGGTTCAACGCGCTTTCGGCGCCCAGCACGTAGTGCACGAAGATGGAGCCGCTGTAGTGGTCGGTGACCACATAGCGCCACACGCGCTCGCTTTGCACGCGCTCGAGCGCGCGCGGCTTGTTTTTGTAGAACTTGTCGGCCTCCAGCACTTGCAGGCCGCCGCGCTGGCCTTTTTGCCCGCCCTTTTGCCCGTTACCTTGCCCGTTGGAGAGGTAATAGAGCACGCAGAGGCTGGCGTCAATTTGCCAAACATGGTTGGGGTGCAGGCTTTTCATTTCAGTGCAGGGGGTGGGGCGCAGCAGTTGCGCCGGGTGCAGGCCGTAGGTGCGCAGGGCGCGCTCCACGGCGCTGGCGCTCAAGAAGCGCACTTCGCCGGTTTCGGGGTGGATGCGCTCGCAGCGCACCAGGCCCTGGCAGCGCAGCTCATCGAGCGCGGCGGGCACGCTCAAAAGCTGCTTGCCGCCCTTGCGCTGCGACTGCATCAAGGCGGCGCTGATAGCCAGCGCCTCCTGGCGCGTGACGCTGACGGCGCCGGCATCAGAGCGGCGGCGGCGCGCAGGCTGCACGGTGAACTCCTTGAGGCGCCGGTACACGGTGGCGCGCGACAGGCCCGTGGCCTGGCTGGCAGCGGCCACGAGCGCGCCCTTGCCGCCGTGGCCCTGGCCGGCCGTGGCCTGGGCCAGATCACGGGCCAGTTGCGCAATCAGCTGCGCACTGGCGGCGCTGGCAGCGCGGGGGGCAGTCATGATGGGCCGCTCCCGCTTTACGCCTGGAAAGAAACGGGGGCATCGCCATCGGCGCCGCCATCCGTGCCCATGTCGATGATGCTGCGCCCATCACCGCCCGCGCCCAGCGCGGCCAGCACTTCGGCCGGGGGCATCCAGGCGGCATCGGCATCGGCATCGGCATCGGCCGCATCGGGCAAGTCAAACTCGGCGCGCAGCGCATCGAGCTGCGCCTGCACCTGCGCCAGCAGGCCGGCCATGAAGGCGGCGCTGCCCGTGGCGCTCTCGCCCTCGCAGCCCACATGGGCCTCAAGCGCCAGCAGCGCCTGGCGCAGGCTGCCCAGCACCAGGCCCTCGGCCTGCGCGGCCAGGGCGGCGGCTTCTTGCCGCAGCTGTTGCAGTTTTTCATCGGGCGGCAGCGTGGCAATGAGGGCGGCTTTTTCTTCGGCCTGCTCTTTTTGCTGGCGCACCACTGAGAGGCGCTGCTCGGTGGCGGCTCTTTCCTGCTGCTCTTGCCGCACCTGCGCCCGCAGCTCCTGCTCCTTTTGCGCGCTGCGCGCGGCCAGCTCTTGCAGCAGGCCCAGCACCTCGTCGCGGCTGGCGCTTTCCTCTACAGCGCGGCGCACCAGCTCCTGCTCGGGCGCGGGCAGCGCCCGGATGGCCTTGTAGTCCACCTGCCGCAGCCCGATGCGCTCGGCCTGCTCGAAGGCTTGCTGGCCGATGAGGTTGCGGTTGGCGGCCAGTTCTTGAAAACGTTGATATGACTTGCCTAACTTCACAAAGCAAAACTCTTGCAAGCTCTCAAAATTCCGACCGTCGGAACTGGCGGGATTGCGCATGTGTCGCCAACCCTTTGATTTTTTTAGGTTTTCATATACAGACAACAAGGCAGAAGTTCCGACCGTCGTAATAAAGTCCAGCGCCTCCAGCCTGCCCACGTCTATGCCGGCGGCAAACACTTCGTCGGTTTCATGGGCGGTGAGGGCGGCGTCTTGCGCGGCCTCGATGCGGCTGGCCACGGCGGGCAGCA
>ERZ772971.665-NODE-665-length-21205-cov-3.685106_pt1 | contig 21205 bp, 27 predicted proteins | sample MGYA00511943_ERZ772971 | MGnify/ENA primary metagenome ERZ772971 (study PRJEB29015, sample SAMEA2737929) | human oral metagenome | biome: human oral; feature: human-associated habitat; material: dental | place: China | collected 2144 ... | reverse complement strand
TTATGACCTCCTTATGCTCAATAGTAGTCCGAAGACTACCTATCGACTCATCGCATCTACTATTCTACTAGATAGAGTCACTTTTGTCAACAGACAAAACTCTTTGCTTCATTTATACAAGTGTACAAGAATAACCTTGGTTTCCCAAGGTTACTTCGTTTCTATCATGCTAATTGCCGCCTTATTATACCGAATTTATCGGAATTTAACCGAACGAAAAGCCCGTGAAATCGGGCTTTTTTTATTTTTCTTCATATAAACAAAGATAACTTTAAAAAACTTTTGGGGCGAGTTTGGGGCAAGGTATTATGTGTGATCGCTTCGTTCCATTTCATACATCCGCACTGAATGCAACACGAGATCACGATACTTCCAAGTGCTGACCAGATACTCAATCACTTCCTGGTCCTCTATCTTGCATTCCATGAGCAGCAACAGCTTGACCGTGTACTTATTTTTCAAAATCGGCACTTGGTAAGTAACATCCACCCAATGCTCAAAACCTAAGTTTGTCTGCTCTACATTTGCTAAGATGAATACTTGATATCTCTTCTTTCGCTTATTGAAATAGACACCTCTAACCCCAGTACTGCTTTTCGCAGTCGGCTTCGTAGATTTTCGACTCTCGGGGTCTCGAATAGAGTCCATATAATCCTTGGTCGCTCCACGTCTACATCCACAAGAGGTCTGATGGTTGATTAGATTATTATTGAGAATTACGCTCGCACCACAATGCTTGCAGATACAATTCCACCATACACGCTGATTCTTAGAATATGCTCTATCAATGATTTTGAAGTTGTCCGTTTCGGTTCCTGATAGGTCTTTGAATCGTTCACGCTTCTTCTCATCATTAAGGCATCCGCAAGATTTCGTTAGACCATTTCTTAATCTATATCCGAGCGCATGATACAGATTTCCACAATCACATTGACAGAGCCATTTGATTTCTCCTTTAGAAGACCTCGTCCCGTCATCCTCTATGACGACGAGACGATTGAATCTCTGACCGATTATGTCCTCCCTCATCGGATGTTCTCCAAGTTCTTCTCAATCCATTCAAGACGATCTTGACGCCCTGCAGGAATTGGTCGAGGATCACGAGAATAGTTCTTGAATCGCATTTGAAGCATGTATGAACCTTCTCCTAGATCGCTACTTCCCAAGGCTATTTCGAGATAAGCATTAGCGATGAAGTTTCCGTCTGCTGTATACATTCTACCAATCCCTCCAATGATATCTTCACGACTGTTCTCAATCCATTTAAGGAGTTGTTGCTTCTTGAATTGGTCGTAGTAAGCGTGAAATGTCATGTTCATTTTAAGTGAATTACTAAAATAATAACGAGTCTGAGCCTTACCAATCATTGCCAATTCAAAATCTTCAAACAAGCAATCAAGCATAGCATTAACTCTTGCAGCTCCCATCTTCTCGATAGAGGTCTCGCCACTCTTGAACCTCTGCCAGTTGGCATCAGTGAACTTGATGCCTGGAAGCTTGTAGAAATCATTCTCATACCGATAATATCGTCCCACATATTCCAAAATTAAGTCTTTGATGTCGTTGTTGATTCTCATTTTATTTCCCCTTTTGATTTTAAATTAAGCAAGTACGCTTTTTGGATACCATTTAACAGATGTTCCATAAGGTGTTACGATTTCAAGTTTAACTGCTTTTTCAGTTTCTTCAAGCAATTCATTAACACTAATAGCGCTAACAGACATGAAGGCTAAATCCTTCTTGTTGCGTCCATAGAATTCTTTTTCAGCGAACCATTTCTTAACACCTTGGAATTTCACATTTGAAGAATGGAAGAAATAGAAATCATCAGCCATATTTTGACGCTTAACTGTCTTCCAAGCTAATTTCAATGCTTCTGAGAATGTTACATCGTTCTTTTCATTTTTGAAGATTTTCCATGCTAATGTCATAACTTGTGATTTCATTTTAATTTCTCCTTTATTTATCTTACAAGAAAATTATATATCATGTAAGATAGTTTGTCAACAAGAAACACAAAGAAATTTATAGTTTTTTTAATTCAGAAAGTACTTTCAGACAAACAAAAAAACCGCAAGCCTGAGCCTGCGGTTAATTTAAGAAGAAAAATAGAATCTCCTTTCTATTTTTAAAAATTATTTTGTAGTAATCAAGCCGTCTGGCTCAACATTGAAGCTTTCTTTTTCAGCTAAGCGACCATCTTCAAGCATTAGGTAGTATCCGCCGTTATACGGTACGAAAGCATTCGATACCATATCGCCATTCTCTGAATTGAGATAATACCATTTCTCATAGTATTTAACCCAGCCAGTCTGCATAGCACCGTCTGCATTGAAATAGTACCACTTGCCATTGATTTTTTTCCAACCGCTATTAGCCATGTAGCCATCTTTATCGAACCAATACCAATAGCCGTCTGTGTGATGTAGCCATTGATTCGCATACATATAGCCATTATCATTGAAATAGAACCAGTTCCCATCTACCGCCTCAAATTTAGCAGTTGGATATGAGCCATCTTTGCGACGCCACCACCAACCAGTGTCATCATGCTTCCAGCCTGATTCGTCCTCTTCAGGTGGCACGATATATCCCACAATCGAATCAACAGAGCGCTCGTTGTAGCGACAAGGTCCACCGACTTCAAGATAATCCCAGTTTCCATCGATATTCTGCTCGATTGTCTTGATGGTAGAGCCGTCTGAGTCTTCGTAGACAAGACCGGTATGGCCATAATTCACTCCATCGCCTGCCACAAAGTTCTTAACAAAGAACCAACCAGCTTTTGGATATTGAGCGCCATAGACAACTTGCAAGCCTGCTGATTCTGCTGAACGTAGCAAGTCGATAGCGTTACCCCAAAGGCGGATTCCGAAGTATTTATAGATGCCGTAGCACGTCACATCGACGCATTGGTAGCCATACATCCCATCGTAGTCTACCCCGGCCCCTGCATCCGCATGAGCGATGAGGTCGTTAATCATATCTTGCTTCTTAGACATTCGCATCGTCTCCTTTCCACGCATCGTTCATCTGCCTCACTGCTGACTCGACAAAGGTATCAAGGTCACGATCAGTCATGCTGATGTTGTATTTGGTCAGTTCAGCACGGATTTTAGTTCGTGCCTGCTCAAGTTTCTCTTCGCCTTTATAGCCCGTTTCAGAAGCGACCTGCTCCACAGCAAGGACTGCGTTTTTGGCCAAGATTTCGACGATTTTGATGGTCTTTTCTCCACCTTTTTTGATAAGGAAGTCCTTAATGGTTTTGACTGCGATACCAGCCAAAATTACAAGGATACTGATTGCTCCGTTTGTGATAATTTCATTGATCTGTTGCATTTGTATTTTCCTCCGTAATTTCTAAATTTACAAATTTGTTAAATAGGGCATCGATTCGCCCATTGCCTCCTAGCTTCTTGTAGCTCGAATGCATCTTATGGATAATGTCAGATTCATGAACCGTTGTATAACCACGCTTGAGAGCGACTGTAATATCACGCTCTAAACGTAGATACATAGTCACTAAATGCGCTTCATCATGAACTATTAACTTTTCATTCACTTCAGTTATTTTTTGCTTATTATCCTCACCGATAGCGTGAATGGTATTCAATTCCCCCTTCAGCTCATTAAATTGCTCCTTATTAAGATTTCCAGCTTTACTTGCTCGCATACCGAACCAGCCAGTAGCAACAACTCCTATCGTAGGAGCTAGCTGCGTGATTGCATGTACTAGTTTTTCAAAAAGTTCAACCCATGTCATACTATCCCCTTAATCGATTCTAGGCATGACAATAGTCAAAATGCCTTTTTGCAACATTTCAGCAAGAGGTTGCTCTTTCCAGGTGTACCCTTCAGATGGCTGCATTTGGAATTTCAAGATCGTAGGTGTTTCTTTTGGCCATTTTGGATTCGTGTCGTACGGATAAGGCATTGATACGATATCACCGTTCGCATAACGACGGTCTTTCACGAGTGGCTTGATGAACTGCGCAACCTTTTCATAAGTATTCGTTGGCATGCCCCCATTCTGGCCAATTGCAAGAGCGATGAGAACCTCAGTAATTGCTGAGACGTTATCAAGGTTCTCTATGTTAGCAGTCAAGTCTGTATTTGTTTTCGCAAGAGTCTGTACTGCTTGTTTAATCTCAGCTTGCGCCTTCACGATTGCTGAACCCGGATCCAGTTCAGCCTTAATAATATCCAGCACGGCTTGAATCAAGACGTCATCTTGCTCAGTCGTGCGGTCTCCTGCGAGTTCACGCATGTTCGTACTGTAGCGATTGCCTTCCGATAGACGAATCTCTACCACTGTAACCGTGTTATCGCCAAAACCTCGTGTATAAGGTTTATTCGCTAGTTCGTAATTACTGATTGCCATTTGTCATTTTTCCTTTCACTTCTTCAAATTTTGCCTTAAGCTCTTCGTCAGATTCAATGATTCGTTTCATCTGCTCGAGCTCCATCGCAGTTACTGTGTAGAGGGCTTCGAGCGTAGCCGATTGAGTAGCTTCGTTGCCGATTTTTTCACCTAACGACTTAATCGCTAGACTGCTGATTTGTTTGTCTTGTTCGTTCATGCTGTTTTCTCCAATTTTTCTAGTTTTTGATTGAGTTCTTGAATGGCCTTTATTAGATAAGGCACTAGTTCAAATGTTCGATATGAGTATGCGCCGTCAGGATTCTCGTAGAAGGCTTCAGGAGCGTATTTCTGGACATCCTGCGCCATGATACCGCAAGCGATGTCTTCTATTTTGCCATCGTATTCTTTGCGATAACTGTACGTCTTGAGTCGCTCGATAACATCGAGAGCTGAGACTTGGCTGTCTTGGATATTATGCTTGTAGCGACGGTCTGAGATTTCTTTATTGAGTGGAACCCAACTAGAACCACCACCACTCCAAACAAAATACATATAGCCGTTATCGCTAAAGATTTGTTTATATTGAGGAGAGTAAATCCAGTATCCAGATTTACCTGAATTCTCATTGTTGTAGTAGATATCGCCTGTAACACGTAAGTCGCCGTTTATTACCGGCGTGTTCCAAAAATATGCTCGATTGTAACAGAACATTTCGCCCGATTCTTTAACGAACCAAGCATAATTGCCTGGAGCATCCCAAGTAGTGCCCCAATTAACCCAAAGAGCTGTTTTGCCCCAATTACCAGCACCATTGCTCATCCCTACGTAAAACTGATTCTGACCAGTCAACCAGTAAGTTGACGGGTCTTTATCGTGCGTACCAATCTGGAAACCACCAATGCGCCCTTTGAAACCTTCAAGCAAGGTCGCAGATACTACTACCGACCGAAGCTTGTTGATGAAGGCCTCTTTAGCAGCAAGCGTATCCGTGAAAATATCGCTTGAGACGAACATCCGAGCCATCGCTTGGTCCATGATCAACTTATCAGCTGTGATAGTGTTCGCTCCTATAATCTCAGCGTTCAGTTTAGCGAATGTACCCTCACCGACAAATAACCGCTTGAAGTAACCATCAATCGCAGTAAGTCCATCAAGCAAGGTCTTACCCTTCAAACGAATTTTTTCAGCTTCAATCAAAATTTGATTGTTAGTCGCATTGATTTGCGAGACGATAGAACCTGCGCTGGTCAGATTTTGAAACGCAAACGAACCTCGAAGTAAAGTCAGTTTGGTTTGCGTTGCTTCAAGCGTCTTATCTGTCTCAAGTGTCGCATCTTCTGGAGCAGGTTGCCAAAGCCTGTCGTTCGTGCCTTCATAAAAATCAAGCTCAGTCATGAACAGACCGCCCCATTTTTCTGGGTTGTTTCGGTCGTACTCGAATTGCAAATAGCCGTCATCATAGTCACCGACGTTAAATTTGAATGTTTTCTTGACCGCCTTTGAGTTGTCAAACACTGGACCATCAACCCAACGAGATTTTCCATCAAACACAAGCTGTTTTTGTTGAAAATTCATACTTGAATCTTTTTTACGCTTGCAGAAATACACTCTAAAATATTTCGAGTTGTTATCAAAACCTAAAATGTTCAATGTGTAATCAGCACTACGTTTGACGATAAATCGTGGACTTTTAACAACCGCGCCTGGCATCAATGCAAACATACGTTTTTGACTATTGAAATAAAAGACGTGCGCTGTGAAACCTAAACGGCCATTATCCTCAGTCCAATGTTTCAGACCGTCATCAGCTCTTGAGTTTCGGAGCATATTTGGGCCACCAACGTTGACATATTTGCCAACTTCAACCTGAAATAACTGACTAGTCATAGCCATTCGAGCGACCTTATTCGAGATATCATTCTCATTGCTACCAATAATGCGCTCGTATAGCTGACTGGTTTCTCGAACTCGCTGAAAGTCCGTCTGATTGACTTTGCCAGCCATTTGCGATGTGATGTTTGCAAATTGACCGTCTACCGTCTGCTTGTACTGAGCGATCTTTGTAGCAATATCGTTGTTCGTCTGCGTGCTTATTGCACTAAATCGACGTTCAAGACCTCTCACATCCTCTTGATAAGCTGATTTACCGACATAATCACGAGTGACCAGCTCACGAACAGCCGCCGCTTGCTTAGCGCTCTCTTCTCGAGTGTATCTTCTCAGCGCTTCCTGTCGCTGGCCATCTTGACCAACATAGCTCTCGACTGCTGACATTTTAGCAGATAATCCATCAGCTGTTTTCTTGAATTCTGTTTTTGCTAGAGTGATTTCACTTTTAGCTCCAGAAATCAAATTATTCGTATCCGTTTTAAGCTTAGCAAATATCTCTGTCAGACTAGTCACATCTTGTCTGACTTCAGATTTCGTCGCAAAGCCGTCCATCTGGCCAGTCATGCGACTAAGAGCTTCTGTGGTCGTTCTGCGATACTCAGACGCTTGATTTACCTCGTTTGTAACCGTCCGTTTCAAGGCATCCAAGTCACCCGACAAAGCCATCTGAGCGCTCGTAGCCTGTTTCTTAAACTCATCAAGTTTGGCAATTGAATCCAACCCAATCCGCTTGGCTTCCTGTGCAAGCAGGGTACTTGCGCCAGCGTTTCTCAAGGCTTCTTCAGCCCTGCGCTTGGCTTCTTGTAATGGGCCATTGTTAAAACTATTGAAGCGCTGGTCAATAGTGTCAGACAGTTCTCTCTTGACTTCTTCAGCTCTGGCTTTGGCAGCATTGAGACCGTCTGTGAATTGATTGACAAACTCTTCTTTCTGCCTGTTAAAAGCAAGATCAGCATTCTTGAGTTCTCTTGCTAACTGCCTTTCAAAATCACTTTGAAGTTGTTGAGCTTCACCCCTGACTGCATCACTCACTGCATTACCAATCGCATTCGCAAGACCTGACTTGAACTGACCAAAACCAATTGTCTTCAATTTCTTGCCCATTGGTGAGTAAGTGTACTTAGTAATCTTCTTGCGCACGTCAAGATTGTATACCTCGTGAAATAGACTCACAATATCAAACATCTGGACAGGCACATCACTTTGACCGACAACCTCAAGCTCAAGGCTATCTTCCATCATGTCACAGAGCGTTGTTCTGAAATACTGCTCACCATATTTTCGAAGGCTAGCTTCATCCTTCACGTCCTGGTCATTAACCTCAATCACATCTTCGTAGATTTGACTGTACTTGTTAATGAGTGGACTATCAATAGTAACTGTGAAGGTGCGATCAGGCGCCTTCTCTCCCTCACCCTTGACAGTCGTCGTGAAAGTAATTCGAGTCTTTAAAGACTTAGTAGACGTCTTATGTTGGTAGCTAGACAGGTTCTTTTTATACATAAATAGCGATTCATTCTCTGAACCGCCATTTTTCAAAAGTCGAACCTGGTAGCCATGACGCACAAGGTCACCGCCCCATTGGCCAATGATTGAATGCTTATCTTTCGCAAATGCCTCCATAGCATTCTTAGAACCTATATTGAAGGTATGTCTATCTTCGATATCAGAGAAGAATGAGAATGGATTATCACGAGTGATCGCGCCAGCGAAACGACTCAAAGCAGTCGAGCCAGTCGCTCGATCAAGAGCAAGCGAACTGACTACATAGTTATTCAGCAAAGTAAATACTTGGTTGGCATAGACCTGAATATAGCCGTGCTTCTTCTCTACCTCAAAGATGACAAAATCCTGCTCGCCATGAAGGTCATCAGCCGTTAGGAATGTCTCCTCCTTCAACTGCTCCCACAAGGAATCCGAGGTTGGAAATCGGAAGCTCAATTGATAGGTGCTATTATCCTCCTGAACAATTTCATCCGCATAAGCAGCGTTCAGAGGCATATTCCCATTTGTTAAATAAATCAAATCTTATACCTCCAATTCGGCCGAATAGTAATCTTACGAACATTTCCAGTAAACGAAACACCAACCTTGCCTGTCGGGATTTCTAAGAACCCTCCGCGCTTCCGAAGTGTGTTCTGAACTGCTCCGGTTGCGTTATAGATATTCTGCTTGCCTTGCCTACAATCGATCGTAGCCTTTGTCTTGATAGCAAGATACATGGTCTTACGGCCAATAGTAAGGGAGATATCACCATCCCCCTCAACCTCGATGATTGGTTCAGAATAAATCGTTCCAAGATTGTTGATTGTACCAGATGCCGTAAGAACCACAGGTTCTACAATTTTTTGATAACGGAATGGTTGCATTTCTAACTTGATTTCTAACTTCCAAGCATGATTTCCAAAAGGTTCAAAACTAGCAGTCACAAAGTTAGCATAAAACAATGAGCCAAGCTGATAGCTAAATTCCAAAACATTATCATTCGATTGAAACTTATCAAGAATACTTGAAATCTCAACCATTTTTTTAACGTAAAGAATGAAGGTCCTTTCGTAACTGTCGAAAGAACCATCTAACACACGGTAACTACCATTGACTCCGTGAAGGTTAGCTTTCTCTCCTTTTGGCTTTGCAGCCTCCACCTTCCCAAAATCTGTCACAACACAACCAGGAAGGGTTGAGGTGTTAAAACCATTTATGATCATATAATCCATTAAATTCCCTCCCTTGCATAAATTGCACCGTGCTGTTCGTAGGTTTTGAGTGAGATAATGTCATTGTCCAGATAAACGTCTGACGATTTTTCAAGGATAGCAGTAAGGATTCTCTCCATACTTGTTCTCAGAATCGCTATCTCAGACACGGTTTTACTCTCATGTGCTTCAAATTGAGCTGAGGGCATAGCCAATTGGGCTTCTAGGTTTTTAGTAACAGATGCAGAGGAGTTCAGATCCAGACTGTCTCCTGAAAATACATCCGAAATCTCACCAGCCATACCTCCGACCGTTTTCTTGACGTCTTTAAACCCATCTTTTAATCCATTGTCTAAACTTCCCATAATTGCATTACCAGCAGGAATCAAGAGTTTACGGTCATATTCAATCGGCCCTTTGTGGTCACGAATCCAGCTAGCAATACCACCAACGAAGTCAGTGACAGAAGACCACATAGACTGCAAACCATTCAAGAAACCTTGTAAGATTGCTTGACCTGCACTATATAGATCAATATTCCACAATTGATTGAAAAAACCAGTGACATTACTTACAAGACTAGATACCGCACTAGACATGCTGTTCCAGGCATTTTGCGCCCCAGATACAAGACCATTGATAATGTTTAGAACACTAGATGCTAGAGAACTCCAAGCATTGCTTGCCGTTGACTTAATACCTTCCCACAAACTTGATAGGAAGTTCATAAAGCCATCCCAGATATTTTGAGCTCCCTGCACCAAACCTGTAATCAAACTTGTTACAGTAGATTTTATCCATTCCCAAGTCGCTGAAGCAGTCGACTTGATGAACTCCCAAATCGCACTAAGAACAGCAGAAAAGTTTTCAAAAACAGCAATACCATAACCAACAATAGCATCTACAACTCCAGAGAAGTATGTTTTAATCCCCTCCCATATCATAGAAATGCCATTTTGAATACCTTCCCAAATTAGAGAAAGATCAGCTCCTAGCTGGTTGAAGTTCCCTGTCACAAGGTCGATGATGATCAGAATAGCACCCAAGAAAATCGATTTGATAAATTCCCAAGCACCTTGAAAAATCATCTTAATCCCTTCCCAAATTTGAGTAAGACCATCTGATACATTGTTCCAAATATTCATAAATCCATCTATGAACGGTTGAACAATAGCCATCACTACCGTTGTGATAGCTGTCCATGCAACAGATGCAGCCTCTTGAATACTTACCCACAAGTCAGAAAAGAAAGTTACAACAGCAGTCCACATCGCCTTTAAAGACTCAATGTAAGCATTCCAAGCTGTAACAACTCCATCCCACAATGTGCTAGCACCTTCAGAGATACCAGACCAAAGGCCGACAAAGAAATCAGCAATCCCCTGCCAATCCTGCTTAATCCAATCCACAAAAGATGACCAAATTTGCTGACCAGTTTCTGTTTGAGTGAAAAACCATACAAGAGCTGCAGTCAATGCTGCGACTGCCGTTACGATTAAGCCAATCGGGTTGGCAGATAAAACAGCATTAAAGATACCGAACGCTCCACTTGCTCCCATAGTTGCCGCCGCATTCGCAGCTTCTGCGGTAGTGAGTGCACCGGTTCTTACGAACTGAGCTAGCATTAAGCCATTCGTGATAGCTAGAGTTGCATTCCTGATTGTTTCAATTCCTTTTATTACCGCTAAGACAGCTTTATATCCTGACCATGCACTTGTAATGCCAACAACAGCCGATTTTAAGGCATCTAATGCAAGAGGTGAATCTTTTAACCAAGATGTAAATTTACTAAGGCTTTCAGAGGCGTCTCTGATAAAACCTGAGATACTTTCAAAGGCAATGCCTAGCAAATTCACTCCCTGCTCTCCGTCTTTGATTCCTAAAAGATCTCCAACGAAATCAACAACAATACTTGCAACATTACCAGCAACAACCCCGATATTCTCAAAAGTTACTCGGATATTGTCTGCGATGTTGACAATTTGATTAGCAGCACCCTCGCTAAATCCAAGCATGGTCAGGATATCAATGTTATCTTGCTTGCTCAATGAACCAAAGATCATATCAAAGAAGGTTTGAAAGATACCTGTCACTCTCGACAGTTGACTATAGACTGCACTTCCAAAGGCATCCCCAAAAAGCTGAGATGCAATCTGACTAATTCCTTCAGTCAAAACTAAGCCAAGACCAGAAAAAATATTTCCAACCATTGGTAAAAAATTATCAAAAAGAAAGGTAGATGTTGTTTTAAGCAAAGCATGCAGAGAAGGTAGGATATTCTCCCCTAGCGCTAACTTCCCAAGTACATTCTGAGCAGCTGCTTTCATAGATTCAAAAGAACCACTAAAAGTAGATGCTGCCTCTTTAGCAGTTGTGCCAGTGATGTCTAGATTTTCTTGGATAGCATGGATGGCATTATAAACATCTGAAAGGTTGTTAATGTCGTACTTAACACCCGTCAGTTTCTCTGCATCAGCCAAGAGCCTCTGCATTTCTTGCTTGGTACCACCATACACGGTACGTATTCGCTATGATTCGCTAGATCATAACCGTCTTTTTAAGACTGCTCTATGTCACCATAGAGATTAGACTATCTCTTATGCATTAAATGCACCCTAGCGCTTCGGTTCGCTTGAACCTACTCTACTCCATTAAAAAAACTGATGTTTTTTCTGTTTCGATAGTCGTTACACTTTCAAGATTAAATCTTGCTTAGCACGATATTGTCTAAGCTGCTTTGCTTAGAGTTTCATCGTTTTCACTAGGTTTACCCTCGGCTATGGCTTTTCTACCGAGCTTTAAATTATCAAGCATGGTGTAGTTCTGCTTAGCAAACCCTTGATAAGCCATCTGAATGCTCTCCATCGATGTCCCCATCTTGTTAGCATTATCTGACATATCAATCATGGCCATGTTTGCTGTTTCAGCAGCTTTGTTTGTATCACCGCCCAAAGACTGCAAGAGACTAGCTGAGAAGCCTGTCACATTTTCCATATAGGCATTAGCTGATAAACCTGTAGTCTTGTAGGCTTCATTAGCATACCCCTTCACCTTATCAGCAGAACCTTTGAAAAGAGTTTCAATACCTCCGAGCGATTGCTGAAGCGCTGCACCTTCACTGATTGCTGCCGACAATGCCTTACCAATCCCTGCCGCTGCAATAACTTTCGTCATAACACCAACAAGACTAGAACCCAATGACTGTCCAGCACTTTGTCCAGCTGCACTCGCTTCAGGATTGAGGATTGATTGGATTTTACCAGTAATCCCTCTAGCTGATGGTATCAATTGTACATAAGCCTGTGCTATTTCTGTAGCCACTAATCCTCACCTCCTATCTTTTCTAAAATTTTCTGACGATATTCTTCAAATTCCTCACCAGAATCAAAGATCATCTCCTTGCTTTCTTTAGCTTTAGTTTTTCCTGTTAGTTCCTCTGCAACCATTAATGGTTTGTTGATTCCTTTCTGACCGTCTGTTGTTTTAAACCAAACAAGAGCAGAAAGCCTATCAAGCACGCCTGCAAGCAAAAAGGTTTCAAAAGGAACTTTGCTATTGGTCATTGCTAGTTTTATCCGTGAATCATCTCTCAGACCAAAAGCAAAAACAGCTACCTGGTCAGCAGGTAACTGTCTGTAATCAAAAACCCCATATGTTTCAGCTAAATCACAAATAAGAGCATCTTCATCTGTTTGAATCATTCTAGCAAGGAGCGCTATTTTTTTAACTGGTTCTGACTTGTGAAAATCTCACTAATTTCTGCTCCCATTTTATCCAAAGGAACAATGCCATCCGCAGTCCGTACATGGTTTTTCAAATCTTCTGATTTGTCACCAAGCATAAGTTTGACCACTTTTGGTAAAACTGCCGGATTTGTATCTACTTCAGCGATTGCTTCGAGCAACTCATAGTTTTCCAAGCGCTCTTTTGTGATTTCAAAAGCAAATCCGGTTGAAGTCACACCACGGATTGTTTTAATCTGTGGGGTTGCTCCGTTATTTTTTTTCTTACGATTTCGTCTTGACATAGTTAAGCTCCTTTGATGTATTCATAGTGTGTGTCGTCAGCAGCGTTAGGGAAGGCAGTTACTGTCGTACCATATCCGAGAACACTTCCATCGTTATAAGTGATTTCATCGATGGCAGTTACTTTTCCTGAAGGGATAACTATACGTTTAAGTACACCACCTTTTAGAACCGTTTCGATTACAAGGCAATGATGTGGCAATTCTTTTGAATTTGCCTTAATGGTAATTCCTGATGACAAGTCCCCAGATACATTATCTGATCCATAAACTTCCTTCAAAACATCCACATTCAATGCTTCAATCAGCATATATTTGAAAGTGTCTGTCTTTTCCTTTTGAACTGAACTTACAACGACACCACCCCATGCCTTAATATTTTCTGATTCTGGTGAGTTGCTATTGGTCATACCATCTTCTGAAATATATCCCAGCGCTTTAAAAGCTGCATCTAGTTCTGTTGTTGCATCTGTCGGTAATGCTGTTCCAAGAGGTGCAGAATAAACTGCTCCTCCAATTTTAGGTTTAGCAGTCGTTACGTTTGATTCTTTTGCCATTTAATTTCTCCTTTTTAAAAATAATTAATATCAAAAACGGCTTGATATCGATATTGTTTTGTTTCGGTATCCGTAAAATTGTAATCACTGTTCAGGTGGACACCACAGATTTCATCTAATTCAATCAATCCCTTTACAGCTTTTTTGACTTTCAAATTGAGTTCTGCAGCCTTCTGCATAGTTGGACCATAACTTTGAAAAGCAAAGGTCGCACTACCAGAATGATTTCGCTCCTTCCCACCTGTCTTTTGAATGATGACAAAGCTATCCGGAGCTTCAGCTTCATGCTCAAAAAATGACGGTACATCTAAATGACCGTCAAGATATTTCTTGATAATAATTTCAATCATCTAATGCACCGCCTTCAACAAAGTGTTATTTTTCAAATTATCCCTCTTCGCTTTTCGCGTAGCTGGATAAATCATAGCATTGGCTCTTGTCTTACCAACGTGGCTATCTTGTTCGTAACCAGGGCCACATCTTTTTTTAATGACTGTCGCTTCTTTGTTCAGAATGTCCTGAATCTCTTTTGATTTCAAAAGAGCTCCTACACCCGCACCGATAAGCTTGACTTTGAAATTACTCATACGCTTCAACCATCACTTTCTTATTCCAGTCTAAAGGCATCATGGCTTCAATACCTTCTAACGGAAAACCAATAGTGCGCCATTTGCGCCCAAAGAAACGAACCTCACGGTCTTTCCACTCGTTCTGGTCACCTTTTGGGATTCCCAGCGTATAATCAGCCTTCTTTCCAGTCAAATTGAGCTGATTCGTGACGTCTTCTGTTGAAGCTGGGACAACCAGAACATTATCTACTTGAATTTCAGTATTCTCATAGATTGGATGACCAAAGTCATCCCTACCATTCTTGGTTTTCCCAATCAAAGTTACAGTAATTCCTTTAATCCGTCCCATAGATATCAATCACCCCATATCTTTGTTTTTTGAGACCCAGACGTTTCAATTCAGAGTCCTTAATGAAGAGGCCGCCACCAGGTACTAGATAAGAACCACTCACTGAATAACCTAAGGCACTTTCAGCAAATTGAGTCATCGGCTCCTGCTCAGTTGAGGTCATCAAGGTACGAGCTACCACATCGACTGTAACCGATTTGACCACTACGGCAAAAGATGGATCAGTAGCCACTAACCCATCTAAATCCTTGCCAACTTTTTTAGCTTCAACACGAAGAGAATGAGAAACAACTTCCAACAGCGCTTCGGCTCGTTTTTCCTCATCGAATTTCAACGCTCGCCACAATTTTTTCAAATCTTCGACTGTTGCAAAGTTTTCCATTTCTACCTCCAGCCAAGCGACTACTGAGCTTCAGTGTCAGCTTGTTCAATCAGTGTAATCAATTCAGGTTTTGTGGCGCGGTTATCATAAGTAATACCTTTTCCATCAAGGATTTCTTTCAACGCTGCGTTAGTCAATGAGTCCAAGGGCTTGTATTCTTCAATCGGAACCCAATCACCTCCACTAATTGCATTTTCAGTAACGATAGTAGTACCTGTTTTTACATTAATGTATTCCATACACTACCCCGCTTTCACAATACGAGCAAAACTGTTTTTATCCAAAATTCCCCATCCGAGATAGATTTCTGCACGAATATAGACTTGATTATAACCTTTCAAATCTTTCCCAGAATTGTCTGGATCACCATATCGAATAACTTCGAGTGGAATTTGTTTCGCATATCCCCATTGCACCATGTTAGCAAAGTCACCAATAATAGCAACATCCTTGTTAGTTCCAACATTAAGACCAACAGTTGTGTTCACATCCACAGGTAGACCATTAATCGTACCTGGATTTGCTCCCCATGCCAATTCTGGGAAAAGGCGTTCATTAGCTGAATTCTTCATGTCAGCAAGTGCACTTGAAAATGTAGTATCAATAGCCATACCGCTAACAATATTATCGGCCCCTTGAATCATTTTAACCGCATCTTCGACATTAGCATCTGGATTGCTTGTTGTAAAGTTCACTGTCTGAGTGACCGCCTTATCAAAACAGTTATCCCCAATAACAGCGGATTCTTGTTTAGTACGTGGATTTACGCCATGGAAAGCCATGATATCAATACCACGAGCTACTTTATTAGCAAAACCTTCATTGAATGACTTCAAAATATCGATTTTAGCTTCTTCTGATGCATAAATAAATTCATCAGATACACGAGCGCCATATTCGATTTTGATAGGAACAATAGTTACAGGTTCTAAGCTTGCACCACCATGCGTTTTCTTCCCATTTTCTGCTACGATATCCACATCAGAATCTAATGAAAATGTGAATTCTCGTAATCCATTAAATGGGATAGCTTTCTGATTAGACAATTTAGCCAATGAACTATGACCCTTAACCTTGTTGATGAGGTCTGTCACAAGCATTGGGTCAAATAATGTTCCTCTTGATAGTTGATCTGTCATATATTATTACTCCTTTATTCTTCAAAAACTAAACCTTGTACTAGGTTTTTATAAGATGTATCTTCATTCTTTTCTAGAGCAGGCTCCGTATTCCTAATAGGAGCAACTGGTTGAGATTTCTTCATAAACCCAGCCAAGCGCTCTGCATCTGCCTTTAAGCTTTCTTCATCAGTTCCCTGCAAACGATCTGCAAGGTCGTAAGGCAGTCCATGTTGCAAAGCCACACGAGTTCGCAGACTAGCCGTCTCATAACCAGCGATTTGATTCTGCATTTCTTCAAGTTGCTTGTCAGCATCTGCCTTACTTTGATTGTTAGCTTCGATTGTTGACTTCAAGCCAACATTTTCTGTTTCCAATTCTGTAACTCGAGATTTGAGCTGGTCATAGTCGCTATACTTCGCTTTCTCACGAGATAAACGCTCCTTGATAGCAGCATCAAATTCTTCTTGTGTTGTGATTGGTTTAAATTCTGACATTCTCATGTCTCCTTTCTCCTGCTTCCCCGGCAGTTCGGTAATTTTGGGCATCAAAAAAAGCAGTCACAAGACCGCTTATTTTAATAACTAATTTTTTGCTTTTTCTTAGGTTTGGTCGTAGCACAAGCCCAGTGCGCAAGCAAAGCGCTATCCATCAAAGAAATATCCATATCGTCAAAATGCGATCGATATCCAAAACCACCATTTGAGCCAATGTTCCGCTTATCGCAGTTGGTAGCTACTTTTGATAGCGATGGTTGGCCAGCGTGACAGATGGTCTTCTGGTAAATACCCTGTTCCCAAAGAGCGTTGGCCACGATGATTTCCTTCACCGTCGGCAGAATCACATTCTTGATTCTGTAGTCCTTCAACTCTTCGTCCAGGATCTTTTGACCACTTGCGCCATCAATGACAATCTGAGCTACATCAGCTTGTCTCAGAAAAGCAACCATCCACTCATTACCATTACGAACAGATTGGCAATCGACTGTTTCAACAAAGTAACGACCATCTTTAGTCCGTGCAGCAATACTCAATGCCACGTTCGTTCCGTCTTGACCGTACTTAATACCAACAGACAGCTTACCAGATAATTCTGGAACATCATCAACCTTAAGCTCATTCCACTCCGTTTCAGAAATAGCAGATTTTTGGTTGTAAGTCGGCCAAAAACCCAAACGTTGGATATTATGGTCCAACTTATCCTCACCAAGCTCTGCTTCAATCTTCCGCTCGTTTAAGTGGTAGCCCATCGATGGATTGGAATTATACCAGGCTTCCACATCGTCGATTTCCTTTTCGTCAGAAACCGACCACTCAGCCCAGCCAGAATACTTCCCTTTTCCAAAAAGACAAGTCTCACGGTACTTCGTAAAGACCGTACCGCTTGAAACAGGTGTAGGAGGTGTCCCACACATGATTGTGATAGGATTTTCACTGTCCGTAACCGTGTATTTCAAAGCAGATTCTTGCTCGGTCGTGTACTCCTGAGCCTCGTCAATGATCAGCATGTCGAACCCTTCACCAAGACCACCATTTGATGTTCTGGTACGGAATTGGACAACACCACCTGTTGAATAAAGTTCAATCCGCTCCTGCCCCTTCGCTCGAATGGAATTAAAATCCTCACCATCCACATATCCCATTTTCTCAAGGTATCGTTTGACCTTCTCAAATGAAGCGTGAGATGTAGAAATTCGGTGAGCTGTATGTAGGATGTTCAATCCCTTATGCAGCGCCCAAATTTCAGCTATGTATAGGATTTCAGATTTCCCATTTCGTCGAGGAATAGAGTAGCCAAATTTTTGGTGCACCCAAAGACCGTTTTTATCTACTGCCATCAAAGGCAATAGTAGATTTTTCTGCCAAGCATAGCAAGAAAGCCCTGTCCGCTCGTAAAGTTCAATCGCTTCTTTAGCTTTTGAATTTTTCTTGACGTATTTTAAAATCACCGATTGAGTAGGATTCTGATTGCCAAGTTTCTTCCTCGCCATTCTAATTTCCTTTCAATCGTCATCGCATGATAACCCTATCGCTGGGATAATTTAATTGATCACGTTCAAAATATAATTTTTAGCAACATCCAGCATTCCCAATGCCTGCAAACTACTTTCCCAGCTATAGCCAAGATTTATCTCACCATCTTTATCTAAAGAAACCACCAGCACCGAAGTGTAGCCATGGCTAGCCTTAAGATTTTCTTCCAAAATTTCTTTCACGGAAGCACCGCGCTCAAGACTAGACTTTTTCTCTGAAAAATCAATTGTGTTTCCCATCGTTACTCCTTTCTAAGCATAATAAAAGCACCTAGAATTTTCTAAGTGCTTATCCCCAAGCGAAAGATTTCTCGTTTGGTAGTTCTCCTCTATCCCACATCTGTTTCACTGCTCCACGAGCCTTGTTCGCATAGTAAGGATAACCTAGTTCTTTATCATAATTAGATTCGATAGCAACTGTAACTTCACCAGTACTCTCATCAATCTCAATCATACCTGGGTCACGGTTTTCAGGAATATACCAATAACCCTTACTTTTTGAATTGAAAATTTTAATAAGTTTAAGCATTATAGGTCTCCTTTCTCCTTCATCCAAGCAATCCATGCTTTTTGGTAGTTATAGGTTTTATTAGTAAGTTCGTGTGCTTCATCATACTTCATCCCCTTTGCCATCAAATCATGTTCCATCAACTCATGATTTAACATTACAAGATCGTGAGGTTGAATATTCTTACCACCAATCTCTGAAAGTCGTCGCCAACTCTCAGCCATGTCATAGCTAGGGTCGAAACGTTTCCGACCATCTTCTAAATCATACTCATTAATAAAAATATGGTTGTAAATCTTCTCAACATCTGCTTGTGAAAGACCGCTATTATTAGAAACCTTCACTATTTCATGTTGCTTATTTCGATTTCGTACACTCTCATAAAATTCTTGAGCATGCCGGTCACGCTCTTTATTATATGGATCATTTCTGTCGTTCCAAGCACCATACACAGCACCACTACTCTTCATAGCCCTATTATATCGCTTTTGCTCACGCTCGTCAACAGATACTACGCCAATTAGCTTCCTACGCTCAACTCTCTCTTTGTCTATAGAATTCCATTTCTTAGTCCAAACATCCTGAACTTTTCCACTTTTAGGATCATAGTCTACAATACAACGACAATGCTGATGTCTTCTATAAACATCCTTCGGAACTCTTGGGTATTTATAATTCCCTTGAACTTCCTGACACCATTCACAACAATGAAAATACGATTTTCGGACAATCTCAGGTTGCAATCCAGACTGATGATGAAACTCCGCATTTTTCTGGATACTATCATCAATAATGGACTGAGTGAAGTTCACAATAGGTTCACCGAGCAACCAACTGACATCCTCAAAATTCTCCTCAGACGAAAAGCGATTGACAATGCCAGCTATTCGATCCAGATTTAATTCAGGAACTTGAACTTTCAGACCGATTTTCGCTTTATCGTTCAAATTCTTCTGAACATCACTAGCGTAACCACTTACAAGCTCGTGATTTCGTCCTAGCACGTCCGTCAGCAAACGCTGAGCGATATTGTAATACATTTTTCCGTCTGGTAATTTATCGGTGCTCAGGGACGCTCCTAAAGCCTTAGAGAGAATCTCACCAATTTCTATCGCAAACTCATTTGCTGTTTTGTAGGTTGCTTTTTTGGCTTCCAACGTGGCAAAAGCATTCCTGACAATCTCACTCTTACCGAAATCCCTCTCAAATCTCTCCTGAACCTCTTGCAAGATACTAGGTAAAACATCATTCTCCATTTGAGCCACCCTCGCTTATCACTGGCCTAGCAGACATATCTCCAGCGATACCAGTAAGGTCACGAATCGTCTCCGCATTTATATAACCAGGCAATGCCTGATTCAATTTCAGGGCACCATCGCCAATCATGGTCATCATATTAGCATCTGCTTCAAATAATGGTTCCCATTTAACTGTAGTTCTGACAAATTGGCTTCTGGCATAACGAAACTCATCACGCAAACAAGCTGCAACATAAGCCACATTGAGTAAACCAGCTCCCAGTGACCTCTGGGCCTTACGACCAGCCAAACGCAAATTCTCGTGACTAGCCTTTATAGCCTCCACAGATGATGGATTGTCCGAAACGAAACCAAGATCATCCAAGGTCAAGCCCATTTCTCCAGCAAATCCAGCAGCGGCCGTTCTTAGCTGTTCAGTAAAAGGTGACATGCTTGCTGTAGTAAATTGGCCAATACTCGGCTTCTCACCATCATCGCTAGCAGAAATCGTCAACATACTTGATACAGTTGCCTTCCACTTCTCCATCGGTTCTGCATCAGGATCAAGTCCGATGATGTATTTCTGTGGCCAAGAGTAAAATTCAGCAGTAATGTCTGCCCGCTCCAAAGTGCGCTTGGCATATTTCTGATAATACATCCCAGCCCTAGTGATTCTAGACCTACCAAACGGACGAACCGCATCAGGACGATGAATGACCGGAACCAGCAAAGGGATACCCGTTTCATTCGTAATCGAGTAAGGATTCCCATCTTTCGGAATAAAATGAGTAGCATTTGGTTCGAAGTAGGCTTCAAGCGTTGGTCGATTGTAATCATCACGAGCTAACACCGCATAACCTTCCACAAGTAGCCCAGTGATTGGATCAATTACACCCGTCGCATTACTCGATTCAATCACTTGTAGCCTAACTTCATCATCTTCACCCTTGGAAATATAGACGAAACTACACGAACCAATCAAAGCAGATAAAATCGCACTATCAAAGAAAATATCAGGGTTGTTCCGATTGAAGATTTCCATAACATTAAAATCATCATTAGCAAATTCCCTGAAAATCAAACGATCTGCAAGACTATCAACTCCCTTTGCAGCCCAACCAAGAACCGCTTTATACTTAGCTCGGATATGAACAGGAATTGTAATGCCTGTCGGCGCTTCGTAGTGTTGCATTGAATAATGCTTGTATCTCAGATTAACTCTACTCTGATAGAGATTCAACTTTCTCCTAAGATAATCAATACCTCTTAATTCCAAACCGTTCTCCTTTCTTTATGATGATTTGGCGCGAGAAAAAATGTACAGTGACGGCGTGAAGCTCGCGAGCGCCTAGTGGGAGGGGGGGACCCCCCCTATACTTTAGCTAGGACTTACTTCACACATATCTGTTATTTTTTTCAAAATTTAAGCATTCATTATTATTTTGATATTTTTAAAAAATAATATAATTTTTCTTTTTT
>ERZ772971.664-NODE-664-length-21208-cov-4.583605_pt1 | contig 21208 bp, 15 predicted proteins | sample MGYA00511943_ERZ772971 | MGnify/ENA primary metagenome ERZ772971 (study PRJEB29015, sample SAMEA2737929) | human oral metagenome | biome: human oral; feature: human-associated habitat; material: dental | place: China | collected 2144 ... | reverse complement strand
TGAGGCCGAAGCCGAACAGCATGGCGAACAGCGGGTAGGAGCGCTGGTCGACCAGGGCGCCGCGCACCCACTCCCAGGCCGTGCCGAGCGCCGTCGGCTCCGCGGCCTCCGGCCACCACATGGTCCAGAAGGAGGCGTGAGCCAGGGCGATGAGCAGCAGCATGAAGCCGCGCGCGACATCCGGGGCCGGGTAGCGGGGCGAGCGTGCTCCCGTGAAGGAGACGAAGGATCGCGGGCCTGGGCTGGTGGTACGCATAGGCGCATTCTTCGAAGGCTTCCGCGCCGCGGCTATCGTCCGGGAGGATGAGGGGGCCAGCCGCAGCGAGGTTGAGGGGGCTAGCCCGAACGGGTAGGAGGTGGTTCGCCGGAACGGGTAGCCTGCTGCCACACGACAGGGGAGCGCCACCCCGGCGCTGAGAGTGCGGTCCGTCCGCAGACCCTCGAACCTGCTCCGGTTAGCACCGGCGAAGGAAGTCGAGCATCTCCCTGCGCGCCTCCGGGCCGCGCAGGCCCTCCTGACACCCGTCCAGGAGACCACTATGACCACCTCCGTCCCGGCCCGCCTCGCCCGCCGCACCCTGTTCACAGGGGCCGCCCTGGGTGCCCTCGGCCTCACCCTCGCCGCCTGTGGCTCCTCAGGCGGCTCCGACGGCGCCTCCACCCGTACCGTCACCGTCCTCACCCACGACTCCTTCCACGTGCCCGAGGACCTCATCGCCGCCTTCGAGTCCAGCAGCGGCTACAACCTCGAGCTCGTCGCCTCCGGGGACGCCGGTGAGCTCGTCAACAAGCTCGTCCTCACCAAGGACGCCCCCCTGGGTGACGCCGTCTTCGGCATCGACAACACCTTCGCCTCCCGCGCCCTGGGCGAGGGCGTCATCGACACCGGTGTCACGCCCACCCTGCCCGAGGGGGTCGACGTCGAGCGCTACGTCGTCGCCGACACCCCGGCCCTGGTGCCCATCGACTTCGGAGAGGTCTGTCTCAACACCGACGTCGCCTGGTTCGAGCAGCACGGCCTCGCCCAGCCCTCGAGCTTCGAGGACCTCACCAAGCCCGAGTACAAGGACCTCACCGTCCTCATCAACCCCAGCACCTCCTCCACCGGTCTTGCCTTCCTCATCGCCACCATCGGCCACTTCGGTAAGGACGCCTGGCAGCAGTACTGGAGGGACCTCGTCGCCAACGGTGCCAAGATCGACGAGGGCTGGTCCGACGCCTACTACACGGACTTCTCCGGCGGAGGCGAGGGCGGCGCCTACCCCGTCGTCGTGTCCTACTCCTCCTCCCCGGCCGCCACCGTCAGCGAGGACGGCACGACGTCGTCCACCGCCTCCGTCCTGTCCACCGCCACCCGCCAGGTCGAGTACGCGGGCGTGCTCGCCGGGGCCGCGAACCCCAAGGGCGCCACGGCCTTCATCGAGTGGATGCTGTCCGTCGAGGTCCAGCAGTCCATCCCGGACAACATGTACATGTACCCGGTCAACAGCCGGGCCCCGCTGAGCGAGCAGATGCAGACCTTCGGGGCGGTGAGCGACACGCCCATCGTCGTCGACCCCGCCGACATCGACGCCAACCGTGAGGCCTGGCTCGCCGCCTGGACCGAGGCCGTCGGCGCGTGAGCACCCGACGGGCCGGGCTCAGGGGCCCCAGGTTGACGGCGGGGCAGCGCGCGGGCTGGGCGCTCGCCGTCGCCCTGCCGCTGGCCTTCCTCGGCGTCCTCTTCGCCTGGCCCGTCGCCACCCTCGTCGCCCGGGGTCTGGCGCCCGACGGCGTGCTCGACCTCAGCGGCTTCGGCGAGGTCCTCACCCGCGAGCGCACGTGGCGGATCCTGCGCCAGACCCTCGTGCAGGCCAGTGCCGCCACGGTCCTGTGCGTCGTGCTGGGCGTGCCCGGCGCGCTCGTGCTCTACCGGCGCCGCTTCCCGGGGCGCGACCTGCTGCGCACGCTCGTCACCGTGCCCTTCGTGCTGCCCAGCGTCGTCGTCGGCGTCGCCTTCCACGCCATGGTCACCACCGGCGGGCCCCTGGGGGGCTGGTTCGGGGGCGCCCTGGACGGCTCCGTCGTGAGCGTCGTCGCCGCCTTCGTGTTCTTCAACTACGGGCTGGTGGTGCGCACCGTCGGCACCATGTGGTCGCGCCTGGACCCGCGTGCCGTCGACGCCGCCCGCACCCTTGGGGCCTCCCCGTGGCGTGCCTTCCTCACGGTGACGCTGCCGAGCCTGGCGCCCGCCATCGCCTCCGCCGCCTCACTCGCCTTCCTGTTCTGTGCGACCGCCTACGGGGTCGTCCTCGTCCTCGGGGGGCCGGGCATCGGCACCATCGAGACCGAGATCTACGTGCTCACCGCCCAGTACCTCGACCTGCGGGCCGCCGCGGTGCTCAGCGTGCTGCAGCTGCTCGTCATCGCCGCCTGCCTGTGGGTGAGTGAGCGGGCCCGCGCCGCCAACGAGGCCGCCCTGCGCCTGCACCTGGACGTGCCCGCCACACCCCTGCGACGCGGTGACGCCCCCGCCCTGCTGCTCACGCTCATGCTCGTCCTCGGCCTGCTCGTGGGCCCCATGGCGGTGCTGCTCTCGCGTTCCCTCAGGCGTGCCGGGCGCTGGACGCTGGCGAACTACACGGACCTGGGAACCACGGGCGGGCGCAACGCCCTGACCGTCACCGTGTGGGAGGCGGCCGCCACCTCGCTGCGCGTGGCCTTCGTCGCCGCCCTCGTCGCCCTGGCCGTCGGCACGGCGGTGGCGCTCGTCGTCTCCCGCCGCCCGCGCTCGACCTGGCTGCGCCGCGGCGTCATCCTGCTCGACTCGGTTTTCATGCTGCCCCTGGGGGTCAGCGCGGTGACGGTCGGCTTCGGCTTCCTCATCACCCTCACGCGCCCGCCCCTGGCCCTCACCCGATCGTGGTGGGTGCTGCCGCTGGCACAGGCGGTCGTCGCCGTGCCCCTCGTCGTGCGCACGCTCCTGCCGGCGCTGCGGGCCATCGACCCGCGTCAGCGCGAGGCCGCGACGATGCTGGGGGCCGGGCCCGGGCGGGTGCTGGCGAGCGTGGACGGCCCCCACCTGCTGCGTGCCGGGGGGCTCGCGGCGGGCTTCGCCCTGGCGACGAGCCTGGGCGAGTTCGGGGCCACGTCATTCCTCGTGCGCCCCGCCACCCAGACACTGCCGGTGGTCCTCTACCGGCTCATCGGCGCGCCCGGCGCCCAGAACCAGGGGATGGGTCTGGCGGCGGGCGTCCTCCTGGCGGCCGGGACGGCGGCGCTCATGCTCGCCTGCGAGTGGGCCCAGACGACACGCCCCCGCCGTCCACACCGTCGAGTTCGGGGGTTACGCGTCGAGTTCGGTGCTGCAACCCCCGAACTCGAGCCCGAACCTTCGAACTCGCGCAAGGAGCTGCCATGAAGAGCGCCCTGGAGGTCGCCGACCTCAGCGTCGTCTACCCCGCCGGGCGTGCGGGCGCGCCCGTCACCGCCGTCGACGGCGTGAGCCTGTCCGTGTCCGACGGCGAGGTCCTGGCGCTGCTGGGGCCCTCCGGCTGCGGCAAGTCCTCCCTCCTGCGCGCCGTCGCCGGCCTCGAGCCGGTCGCCGGCGGCACGGTGAGGTGGGAGGGCCAGGACGTCGTCAGCGTGCCGGTCCACCGGCGCGGGTTTGGCATGGTCTTCCAGGACGGCCAGCTCTTCCCCTTCCGGGACGTCGCCGGCAACGTCGCCTACGGCCTGGCCGGCCTGCCCCGCGCAGAGCGGCAGGCGCGCGTCGCCGAGGTCCTTGAGCTTGTCGGGCTGCCCGGCTACGGGCCGCGCGCTGTGACCACCCTGTCCGGCGGGCAGGCGCAGCGCGTGGCGCTCGCCCGCTCCCTCGCCCCCCGGCCGCGCCTGCTGCTGCTCGACGAACCGCTGTCCGCCCTCGACCGGGCGCTGCGCGAGTCCCTGTCCCAGGACCTGGCAAGGATCCTGCGGGCCCAGGGCATGAGCGCCCTGTACGTGACGCACGACCACGCCGAGGCCGAGACCGTCGCGGACCGGGTGGGCGTCATGGTGGCCGGACAGCTGCTCGCCGTCGGCACCATGGAGGAGCTGCGCCAGAGCCCCGGCTCCGAGGACGTCGCGCGTTTCCTCGGAGTGTGAGCGACCCGCCCCGGCTTCCCGGGGACGACCCGGGCATCCCCGGGCAGACCCGGGGAGTTGGCGTCTTTGCGGGCAATACTCCACCCCACGCCGCGCCGGCCCGGAGTGGACCCGGACGGCGTCGGCCTGGCAGTGTCGGCTCCGGTCCGGTGACCAGCCGGACTACAGGACCCCACCGCAAGGAGAGTAGGGAGAGCCGATGAGTGCACAACCCAAGGTGACGATTTCCCGAGTGGAGTCGTGGCTCAAGCAGAACGAGCTCGTCTACGAGATCGCCGACGAGACGACGATCCACACCGGGTTCGTCAACTGCTCCATGACGATCACTGACCAGCACTCCGACTTCCTCACCGTCTCCTCCACATGGCGCGGTGAGTTCGACCCGTCCACCGAGCCGTCTCTGACCGCCTACGTGGATGAGCACAACCACGCGATGTACGGCCCCCGCGCCTCCTGCTTCACCTTTGAGGACGGCGTCCTGCGGCTCCAGGCCGACATGTGCCTGTTCACCACCGAGGGCATGAGCGACAAGCAGCTCGACGCCGAGCTGGGCTCGGCGCTGGCCACCGTACTGAGCTTCTACTCCACCGTCGCCGAGGACTTCCCGGCGCTGGTGACCTGGACCGAGGAGGACTGAGATGGCCTGGTGGAAGAACCCTGAGGCGCAGCTGACGCCCCCCGTGACCCGTGAGCGCATCGCCAGGTGGTTCGACGCGCAGGGCTACAACTACGACCTGTCAGAGGACGGCAGCCGGATCGACTCCGGCTTCGGCGCCTTCCCGTACCACGTCGAGATGGTCAACGAGAACCTCATGGCCGTCCACGGCCGCTTCTGGACCAACCTGCCCTCCGAGGACGAGGAGGTCACCACGGCCGTGCGCGGCCTCGTGCAGGACCTCAACCGGGAGAACATCGTCCCCTCCCTGGCCACCTTCGTGGACGACGACGGCCGCCAGGTCGCCGCGACCATCGCGGTGGGCGTCAAGGAGGGCCTCAACGACGACCAGCTCGATGACATCCTCGCCACCTGCCTGCGCGGTGTCATGAGCACCTTCTCCGAGCTGGCTGAGGCCATGGGCATCGACCCTGCGGAGGGGCTCAGCGACGATGACTGATCCGCGCCGCGGGCCGGCTGAGCCGCCCACCGACCCCGCCCCCACCACGTCCGCCTTCCAGGTGGATCTGCGGGGCATGGTCGACCTCCTGTCGCGTCACCTGTACTCCGGCCCGCGCGTGTACGTGCGCGAGCTCCTCCAGAATGCCCTGGACGCCGTCGCCGCCCGTCGCGCGATCGACCCGGCCTGTCCGGCGCGCGTGGTCATGACGGTCGGTGACGGGAGCCTGACCTGCCGTGACACGGGAGTGGGGCTGAGTGTCGAGGAGGCGGGTCGGCTGCTGTCGACCATCGGCGCCTCCTCCAAGCGCGACGAGCTGGGCCTGGCCCGCGGTGACTACCTCGGACAGTTCGGCATCGGGCTGCTGTCCTGCTTCATGGTCAGCCCCGACATCGTCGTCCGCTCGCTGTCGGCCCGCCCTCTGGAGGACGCCGACGCCGCAGCAGCCCGCGGGGACGGTGCGGCCCCGGCCCCCGTGCGCCCGACGGTGATGTGGACCGGACGCACCGAGGGCACCTACTCGGTGGGCCCGGCCCCCGCGGACGAGGCCCTGAGCGAGCCGGGCACCCTCGTCTCGCTCACCGCCCTTCCCGGTGAGCCGTGGCTCAGGCCGGACACGGTGCGCGCTCTCGTCGACGAGTTCGGTGCGCTGCTGCCCATCGACATCGAGGTGCGTGACGGCACCCGCACCACCTACCACGGGCAGGCCAAGGGCCCCTGGGAGCTCAGCCGTCACGAGGCCATCGCCTGGTGCAAGGAGGAGCTGGGAGTCACCCCCTTCGACGTCATCGACCTCAACGTGGCCGCCGCCGGGATGCGCGGCATCGCCGTCGTCGTGGCCCAGGCCCACCCGACCTCCACCGCCCACCACACCGCCTACGTCAAGCGCATGCTGGTCTCGCGCTCCTGCGAGGACCTGACGCCGGGCTGGGCGTACTTCGTGCGCGTCGTCGCCTCCGCGGACCACCTGCGGCTGACCGCCTCGCGTGAGCAGCTCATGGACGACGACCTCCTCCAGCTCACCCAGGAGGCCGTCGGCGACGCCGTGCGCGAGTGGCTGGAGCGCACCGCCCGGCTCTCGCCGTCGCGCTTCAGCCAGTTCATGCTCGCCCACGCTGTCGGCCTGCGCTCCGTGGCCCTGAGCGACGAGCAGATGCTCAACCTGGTGGTGCGCCACCTGCCGGTGGAGACCACCGAGGGGCCCATGCCCCTCACCGAGCTCGCCCGGGTCGCCTCCGAGGGCCGTACGGTGCGCTACACGCGCACCGTGGACCAGTACCGGGCGCTGGCCGACGTCGCCTCCTCCCAGGACATCGTCCTGGTCAACGCCGGGTACTCCTTCGAGGAGGAGGTCCTCAACGCTTTCCTCTCCCGCCCCGACCTGTGCGGCACTGAGCCGGGCATCGGCATCGTCGACCCCGCCGAGCTCCTGGACGCCTTCACCCCCTGCGCCCCCGCGGAGCAGGCGGAGGCCGTCGACCTGCTCATGCTGGCCGCCCAGGCCATTGACCCCGAGGACTGCCAGGTGGTCATGCGGCGCTTCGAGCCCGCGACCCTGCCGGCCCTCTACCTGCCCGACCCCGACCTGGCGGGCCGGGTGGCTGCCCGCAGCTCGACGAAAGCAGCCTCAGGGGTCTGGGCGGAGATCCTGGGGGTGACCGACCCCTTCGCGGCCTCAGGCGTTCCCTCTCTCGTCCTCAACCGCGCCTCCTCGCTGGTGGCGCGCCTCGTGGCCACCGCCTCGCGCTCGGGGGGCGCCCCCGACAACACGGTCGTCCAGGTGCTGCGCGGCCTGTACATCCAGTGCCTGCTGGCGGGGCGCCAGCCGCTGGGACCCAAGGAGAGGGCCTGGGCCTCCCAGGCCCTGGCCTCACTGCTCGACGTCGCCCTCACGGTGCGGTCGGAGAGCCCTGACCTGACGGAAGGAAACCCCGATGACCACTCGTGATGACGTCCTGGAGCAGATGGCTCTGGCCGATGCCCACCCCTATGGGCCGGTCTGCTCCTCCCTGTGGGCGGAGGCCGTGACCTGGGCCGACGCCATCGAGGACGAGGAGCTGTGTGTCCACACGCGCCTCAAGCTCGCTCAGGCCTACTACCAGGGCAATGAGGAGTGGAAGTCCCTGGCGCCCTTCTCCTGGGTGGTGAGCCGCTACGAGCAGCGCCCGGACCTGTTCGACGCCGAGCGCCTGCGTCTCATGCACTGGAACTACCGGTGGGCGGTGTCCGTGGCCGCTGGGAACCCCGCGGTGTCGGTGGAGCAGGTGCACGCCCTGCACCAGGGCCTGGAGGACTTCTACCGCAGCCAGGGCGCCTCGATGCACGCGGTGCACGGGGAGGCTCACGTGGCCGCCCGCATGATGGGGCGGGTGGAGGAGGCCGAGGCCGCCCTGGCGGCCTGGCGCTCCACCCCGCGTGACGACAACTCCGAGTGCGAGGGCTGCGACCCCACGCGCCAGGTCGTGTGGTCGATGCTCCAGGAGGACTGGGAGACGGCGGTGGCCACCGCCGTGCCCGTGCTCACCGAGGAGGTCGGCTGCGACGTCCAGCCCAACAACATGCGCAGCGTGGCGCTGCTGGCCCTGCTGGCCTCGGGCCGCCCCCGGGCCGCCTGGGACGCGCATGTGCGCTCCTACCGGGTGCAGCGCACCGCCCCCCAGCCCCTGAACTACATGGGCGACCACCTGGAGTACCTGGCGCTGTCCGGGCGGGTGGACCGGGGGCTGCGGGTCCTGCGCGAGAGCGCGCCCCACGCCGGTGAGGCGGAGGGGGCCTGGGTGCTGCGCGGCTTCCTCATCGGCGCCGCCCTGGTGCTGCGTGAGGCCGTGCGCGCTGGGCGCGGGGACGAGCCGCTGGGCGCGACGATCACCGCGGACACCGTGTGGTTCGCGCACCCGGGGGTGCCCGCCACTGCCACGTTGAGCGAGGCCGCCCGGACGGTGGCCGACTGGGCGATGGCCCTGTCCGCGCAGTACGACCGGCGCAACGGCAACACCGTGGTCTCGCAGTGGGCGCAGCGGGCGCTGTCGCGCGAGCCCTTCGTCGAAGTGGACGACCCCGACGAGCGTGACCCGCTGGCCCGGGCTGGCGCCGAGCTCATCCGGGAGGGCGAGGAGCTGCCCGAGGCCCTGCGCATCGGCGTCGAGGAGGAGGCGGGCACCGGGTCCGGACTGCTGGAGGGCATCGAGATGGCCGCCTCCCTGCTCGGTGGGCCGGCCGGCCGCGGGGACGATGAGGCGGACAGGGCCGACGGGGCTGCCGGGGCCGACGGGGCTGCCGGGGCCGACGGGGCCGACGATGGTGAGGACGCCTTCCCCGTCATCGACTACAGGCTGCCTCCCGCGCCCGTCGACGAGGAGGAGCTGCTCATCCGCTTCGCCGCCGAGCGGCGTCGGCCGGGACGCTCCGAGGAGTACGGCGTGCTGCTGGCCGCCGCGGTGCGCTGGGGCTACCAGCAGGACCCGCGGACGCTGCCTGCCGAGCTCGCCCAGGACTGCCGCCTGCTGCGCATGCGGTGCGCCCGCACCGGCTGGGACTTCGAGGCCGCCCGCAAGGAGATCGCGGCCTACACCGAGCACCTGCCGCAGGACGCGCCCGTCGTCGAGCGGCTGGAGGCCACCATCGACGTCCTCGATATCGACACGGACGACGAGCGCATCAACGAGACCCGTAGCCCGGAGCGCAGCGCCGAGCGGCTCGCGCAGGCCCAGGAGGCCGCCGCCGCCCTGGCCCGCACCGCCGAGGAGCTGCTGGGCGCACCGGCGCAGCAGGACGGGCGGCGCGCCCAGCTCGTCACCGCCTACAGGACCGCCACGCGCGCGAGCCAGCTGCTGTCCGGGCTCGGGGACCACGACGGCGCCGCCGCCCAGCTGGCCCTGGCCTCCCGGATCGCCCCGCTGGTCGAGGACATGCGCCTCCCCTCCGCGGTGGCGCTGCACACCCAGCTGGAGATGCTGGAGGCCGAGAGGCTGCTGGAGGCCGGGGACCTGTACGGGGCCTGCGTCCTGGCCGACGAGGTGGTCCACCGCTTCGACCCCTGCCCCTTCATCCTGGCGGCGGACGCGCGCTCCGTCCTCATCAACGCCTCCCTGCGGATGGACCAGACCCAGGAGGCGGTGGTCCAGACGCGCGAGGTGCTCAATATGTTCCTGGCCGCGGGGATGACGGCGGTGACCGGGTCCTCCTTCGGTGTGCTCGCCGCCTCCCTGGCGAAGATGGGGCGCGTGCTGGAGGCCGCTGAGGTCCTGGAGACGGCGCTGGACTCGCCGCTGCCGCCCGTGCTCAAGGAGCACCTGCGGCGCACCCGCATCGGGATCCTCGATGCCCTGGACGAGGACGCGGCGGTGCTCGATGCCAGCCTGGAGATCGCCGAGTCGGCGCTCGAACGGGGCGAGAGCGAGGCGGGGATCCACTTCCTCGAGCGTGCCGCCCGGGCCGCTGAGATCGTCGACGAGAACACCCGCGCCAGCCAGCTCTACGAGCGGGCCGCCGGGCTGGTCGACGGCGAGGACCGTGAGGCCAAGGTCCGTCGCGCCCGGCTACTGCGGCGGGCGGCACGTGCTGCCGTCGACGAGCGCACGCTGCTGCTGGCCCGCACGCGCCTGGACACGGCGCGCGAGCTCATGGCCCGGTCTCTGGAGCTGCTGGAGCAGGTGCCCAGCGGGCGCACCTACTCGGCGGAGTACGAGAAGGGTGACTGGCACGACGACATGGCCTGGATCCTGTGGCGCACCGACGAGAACCGTGAGGCCCTGGAGCACTGCGCCGCTGCCGCCGAGGGCTACATGAGCACCCGCGACCGTGACAGCGCGGCCCGTCCGCTGGCGCTGGCTGCGACCGTGTGCAACGAGCTGGGGGATGAGGAGGCGACCCGGCAGGCCATCGCGCAGGTGCGGGCGCTGCTCTCCCACGACAAGTGGTCCGAGCACCCGGCGCTGCGGCACGTGGACAGGCTCGAGGCCGAGCTCGACGAGGACTGAGCCCTCCGCGCTCCTACTGCCCGCCGCTGCTGTGGGACGATGGCGGACCCGGGCCCCGCAAGGGGGGCCCGGGTCCGCTGCCGTCCGACGCACCGAGAGCCCCGTCTCAGATCGCGGCCGAGTATCGACCCACTGGTTGGAGCCTTGCTAACGTCCGTGACCAGCCGCCGGGCACCAGCCCGCGAGCGCCCGCACCCACGTCGAGAGGTCCCGGTCTCATGACCAAGCGAATGTGTTGCTGCTGCTGTCGTTGACGACAGCTTCAGACCCATTCGCCGCCTGAGCGCCTCGATGCGCTCACCGACCCCCGTGAGGTGCCGCCGTGGCCTCGTCCTCCCAGGACCCCCGTACGCCCGTGACCGCTGAGCCGGTTGCCACCGTCCTCGACGCCCCCGAGACTGCTGCTGCCCGGCCGGAGGAGACTGACCGCGTCGCGGGCCTGCCCGGCGGCTGGCGGGCGGTCCTGCGCCGCCTCAGGCGTGACCGGGGCGCCGTCGCCGGTGCTGTCATCGTCGCCCTCACCACGCTCGTCGCCGTCTTCGCCCCGCTCATCACCCGGGCCGTCGGGGTGGACGCCTACAGCTACAACCTCGACCTCCTCAACGACCTCGGCCTGCCGCAGGGGTCCCTCGGGGGAGTGAGCGCCGCCCACCCCTTCGGTGTCGAGCCGCAGACCGGCCGCGACCTGTTCGCCATCGTCGTCGAGGGCACCCGCACCTCCTTCTCCATCGGCATGGGGGCGACCCTGCTGTCCATGCTCATCGCCATCGGCCTGGGCCTGAGCGCCGGCTACTTCGGCGGCTGGTGGGACGCCCTCGTCTCGCGCGTCACCGACGTCACCCTCGGCTTCCCCCACCTCATCTTCATGATCGCCGTCTCCGCGCTCATCCCGGCCTCCGCGCCGCGCGTGCTGGTCATGATCGTCATCATCGGCGTCCTCGGCTGGCCGTCGACGGCCCGCGTCCTGCGCAGCCGCACCCTGGCGATCCGCGGACGGACCTTCGTCGGCGCCTCCCGGGCGATGGGCGCCGGTGAGGCCCACGTGCTGCTCACGCAGGTTCTGCCGAACCTCGTCGCCACCATCATCGTCTTCACCACGATCTCCATCCCCGGCAAGATTACCGCCGAGGCCGCCTTGTCCTTCCTCGGCGTCGGGGTCGCCCCTCCGACGCCCTCCTGGGGGCGCTCCATCGGCAACGCCGTGACCTGGGTGAGCACGGACCCCTGGTACCTGCTGTTCCCCGGGGCCGCGCTGTTCCTCGTCACCCTCGCCTTCAACCTCTTCGGCGACGGCCTGCGCGACGCCCTCGACCCCAGGACCGGTGAGCACCGATGAACCGACTGCGCTTCCTCTTGTCCCGACTTGTCCAGACGCTCCTGGTCCTCGTCCTCGTCGCCTTCGTGACCTTCGCGATCTTCTCCCTGTGGCCCTCGGACCCCGCGAGCCTGGCCTGCGGCAAGCCCTGCACACCCGAGAACCTGGAACGGGCGCGCGCGTTCATGGGCTACGACGACCCCTGGTACGTGCAGTTCTGGCACTACGTCACCGGTGTCGTCGCGGACCGTACCTTCGGCACCGGGGCGGGGGCGATCGTCTGCTCTGCCCCATGCCTGGGCTACTCCTTCCGCCTGTCGACGCCGGTGACCGAGCTCATCCTCACCCGCCTGCCCGTCACCGCCTCCATCGCTCTGGGCGCGGCCCTCCTGTGGCTCGTCATGGGCGTCGCCGCGGGCATCGTCTCCGCCCTGCGCCGCGGCACGAGGCTCGACCGCCTCATCATGACCGGCACGGTCCTGGGGGTCTCCGCCCCCTCCTACCTGCTGGGCCTGCTGGGCATCCTCCTGCTCGGCTTCACCCTCGGCCTGGTGCCGACCTCCGGCTACGTCCCGCTGACGAGGGACCCGGTCGGCTGGCTGTGGCACCTCGTCCTGCCGTGGACGGTCCTCGCGCTCATCTCCGCCGCGGTCTACGCCCGCATGGTGCGCGGCGAGATGCTCGAGAACCTCGGCGAGGACTACGTGCGCACCGGCCGGGCCGTGGGCCTGAGCGAGCGGCGCGTCGTCGGCCGCCACGTCATGCGCAACATCTCGCTGCCGGTGGTCACCTACTTCGCCCTCGACCTGGGCGGCATGCTCGGCGGCGCGGTCATCACCGAGCGCGTCTTCTCCATGCAGGGCCTGGGCGCCCTGCTCATGGACGCCGTCGGCACCGTGGACGTGCCCGTCGTCATGGGCGTGACGGTCGTGTCCGCCGCCTTCGTCGTCATCGCCAACCTCCTCGTCGACGCCTTCGCGGCCGTCATCGACCCGCGGGTCTAGCCCGCTCCTCCGCCACCGCGACCCCCAGACCCCGGCCTTCAGGCCGGTCACCAACCCCATACCCCTCGGGGGTATGGCCTCAACAGGAATGAGCACCACCATGGCACGCACTCTGAACCCCAGCCGCCGCAGCCTCCTCGCCGGCGCAGGGCTGTCCGCCCTCGCCCTGACGCTCGCCGCCTGCGGGGCCGACTCCTCCGGGTCTTCCGGCAGCGCCGAGGCGAGCGCCGGCGGCCGGCTCGGCATCCTCACCTCCTCCACCGACATCAACTGGGACCCCGCCAAGAGCCAGTCGATGCCCGTGACCTCCCTCGCCCTCGTCCACCGCAGGCTCACCACCTGGGCCCTGAGCGAGGGCTCCGAGGTCACGGTCGTGCCGGACCTCGCCACCGACACCGGCACCGTCTCCGAGGACGGCCTGTCGTGGACCTACACCCTCAAGGACGGCGTCCTCTTCGAGGACGGCACCGCCATTACCTCCGCGCACGTCAAGTACGGCCTGGAGCGCTCCTTCGCCCCCGCCCTCGCCGGCGGCCTGACGTACCACAAGACCCTCCTGGCCGGCACCGAGGGCTACGCCGGTCCCTTCGACGGCGCCCACCTGGACTCCATCGAGACCCCGGACGACAAGACGATCGTCTTCCACCTGCGCCAGACCTACGGTGACTGGCCGTGGATCGTCGCCCAGCCCGCCTTCGCCCCGGTACCCGAGGACAAGGACGAGGTCGCCACCTACGCCCGCAAGCCCGTCGCCTCCGGGCCCTACCGCGTCCAGGACTACTCCACCGGTGCCTCCACCACCCTCGTGCGCAACGAGCGCTGGTCCGCCGACACCGACGAGGTGCGCCTGGCCCTGCCGGACACCATCGTCTTCGAGCTCGGTCAGGACGAGTCGACCTCCGTGCAGCGCATCATCGCCTCCGCCGGCGACGACGCCAACGCCTTCTGCGCCGACCGCGTCGCCTCCGCCCAGCTCGCGCAGATCTCCGGCAACGCCGACGCCGCCGAGCGCCTGGCGACCCCCGAGGAGGGTGGCCCGCTGCAGTACCTGGCGATCAACACCGAGCGCGTCACCGATGTCGAGGTCCGCCGGGCCATCGCCCAGGCGGTGGACAAGGAGGCCGTTGTCTCCGCCCTGGGTGGCCGGCTCGGCGCGGTGGCCGCCACCACCTACATCGCCCCCGGTATCCCCGGCCGCGTCGCCTACGACTCGTACCCGACCGACGCCGCGGCCGCCTCCGCAGCCCTGGTGGGAAAGAGTGTCGGCACGCTCATCCTCCTGGCCGCCAACGACACCGCCAGCCAGGCGGTCGCCGAGGCTGTCCAGCAGTCCCTGAGCGAGGCGGGCCTGACGGTGACCATCGACCCGCAGGAGGGCGAGGTTTACGAGGAGCGTGTCACCCAGGGCGACGGCTCCACCTACGACCTCGCCATCGGCTCGTGGAACGCGGACTTCCCCTCCGCCAACGCCTACATCCAGCCGCTCTTCTCCTCCTCGGAGATCGGTGGCGGCGGCGTCAACATCTCGCGCTACTCCAACGCCGAGGTCGACGCCGCCATCGCGGACGCCGTCGCCACCCTCGACGCCGACGCGGCCGGAGCCAAGTGGGCGGCCATCGACCAGCAGATCGCCGCCGACGTGCCCGTGGTGCCGCTGGCCAACCGCCGCAACAGCTTCCTGGCGGGCTCGGGTGTCACGGGCTTCTTCGTCGAGTCCTACCCGGCGTACCCGAACTACCTCGTCGTCGGGGTGGGCGCCTGATGGGCGGGGAGGAGACCCGGTCCCCGGCCGGCGCCACCGGCGAGGCGGGGGAGCCGACGGCAGGGGGGAGGCCCGGCCCGACGGCGGGGACGCAGCCCGGCCCGGCGGCGGCCCTCAGCCTGCGCGGCTTTGGCGTGTCCTTCGCGGGCAGCCCGCGTCCTGCCAGCGCCGACGTCGCCCTCGACCTCGTTCCCGGCCGGGTCCTCGCCCTCGTGGGCGAGTCCGGCTCGGGCAAGTCGGTCACCGCCATGGGGGCGCTGGGTCTCCTCCCCCCGACCGCCACCGTCTCCGGCTCCGCCCTCATGCGTCAGGGCGACGACGACGGTATCGAGCTCGTCGGTGCCCCGCGCCGCGTCCTGGACGACGTGCGCGGGCGACTGGTCGGCACCGTCTTCCAGGAACCGACCACCGCCCTCAACCCGCTCGAGACCGTCGCCTCCCAGATCGGCGAGGCGATACGCGCCCACGAGGGCCGCGTGCGCCGACGGGACCTGAGGCGGCGGGTCCTCCGCCTCCTTACGCGCGTCGGCCTGGGTGAGGGCGAGGACCTGGAGCGCATCGCCCGCTCCTACCCTCACCAGCTCTCCGGCGGCCAGCTCCAGCGCGCCTGCATCGCCCTGGCCATGGCCTGCGGGCCCCGCGTCCTCATTGCCGACGAGCCCACGACCGCCCTCGACGTCACCGTCCAGGCGGGCATCCTCGACCTGCTGCGCGAGCTCACCCTCACGGGCGTCGCCGTCCTGCTCATCACCCACGACATGGGAGTCGTCGCGGACGTGGCCGACGACGTCGCCGTCATGCGCCACGGGCGGATCGTCGAGCGCGGCGAGGTCCGCGCTGTCTTCCACCGCCCCCGCCACCCCTACACCCGCCAGCTGCTCGACGCCGTGCCGCGCCTGGACTCCCTGCGCCAGGAGAACCCCTTCGAGGCGGTGGCCCGCGAGATGGCGCCGCGCGACGAGCGTGTGGACAACGTCGTCGAGGTCACGGACCTCAACGTCGTCTACCGCAACGGTCGCCGTCGCCTGCACGCCGTGCACGACGTCAGCCTCACTATCGCCGCTGGGGAGGTCCTCGGCCTCGTGGGCGAGTCCGGCTCCGGCAAGTCGACCATCGCCGGCACTCTCACGGGCCTGGTGCCCGTGACCTCCGGCTCCGTGCGCGTGGGCGGCGTCGAGGTCGCCGGCGCCGGACGCCGGGCCCTGCTGCCGGCGAGGCGCAGCACCGGCGTCGTCTACCAGAACCCGGCCTCCTCGCTGAACCCGCGGCGCACGGTCGGCTCCTCCGTCGCCGAGCCGCTCGTCATCCACGGGGGACTGGACCCGGCGGAGCGCCGCCGACGGGTAGGAAAGCTGTTCGACGCCGTACACCTGCCGGCCTCGATGGTTGAGCGCTACCCGCATGAGATGAGCGGCGGCCAGCGTCAGCGCGTCGCCATCGCCCGCGCCCTGGCTCTGGATCCGCGCCTGGTCATTGCTGACGAGCCGACCAGCGCCCTGGACGTGTCCGTCCAGGCGGTCGTTCTCGACCTGCTGCGCGAGCTCCAGCGCGAGCTCGGCTTCGCCTGCCTCTTCGTCTCCCACGACCTCGCCGTCGTCGACGCGGTCGCCGCCCGCACCCTGGTCCTCTCGCGGGGGCGGGTCGTCGAGGAGGGCGTGACCGAGCAGGTGCTCGCCCGCCCGCAGCAGGACTACACGCGCCGACTCGTGGCGGCCGTGCCCGTTCCGGACCCGGACGTCCAGGCCGCCCGCCGCGCCCGCCGTCGGGCCGCTTGACCGTCTCTTACATCCCCGGCGGTCCGGACGGCAGGGCCCCAGCAGACCTGCCGGGTTCCGCCTGACGTAAAACGCGTGGCGAACTTGCGTCTCAGGCCTCACCATTGAGGTGGGTGTGTCCACCGGCGCCCCGAGACACCGCCGAGTCTGGAGGACACGATGGCCATCGCCACCTCGCACCGCTTCGCCTCCGGGGACCTTGCCCCCGAGCCCGGCCGCTACCGCCTCGTTGCCTCCGGCCTGTGCCCCTGGTGCCGCCGGGTCCTCATTGCTCGTCGCCTGCTGGGCCTGACCGAGGCGCTTCCTGTCTCCTGGTGCTACGGGCGCGGCGAGGACGGCTACTGGGAGCTGACCGACGGCACCGGCGAGCCCGGTGAGGACCCCGTCCTCGGGGCGCGCTCGCTCGCCGAGGTCTACGCGAGCACACCGGGGCACAAGGACCCGCTGACCATCCCCGCGCTGGTGGACACCACCACCGGGCAGGTCGTTTGCGACGACTCCGGTGCCCTCCTTTTCGACCTCGCCACCGCCTGGTGGGACCTGCACGCCCCCGGGGCCCCGGATCTCTACCCCATGGACCGCCGTAACTCCACCGACGCCTGGGACGCCTGGATCGGCGAGCACGTCAACCGGGCCTACGGCGTCGCCACCCACAGTGAGGACGAGGAGGAGGCGGAGGCCGCCTTCAGCGAGCTGCTGCTCGCCCTCGACGTCATCGACACGGTCCTCGCCCGTGCCACCCGCATGGAGGCCTCGCGTGAGGCCGGTCTGACGATCCAGGACGCCCCGCCGCTGTCCGCCGTCGTCGCCGTCGGGCAGTACCTGTGCGGCAACGAGCCCACCGGCAGCGACATCCGCCTGTTTACCACGCTCCAGTCCTACGCCTATGGCGGCCGCCAGCAGATGCCGGGGGGCGACGCGCCGTCGCTGTCCTTCTGGCCGGCGCTGGCCCGCTGGTTCCGGGCGCTGGAGTCGCGCCCAGGCTGGGTCGGGGCCGAGGAGCGCAGCGCCCTGGGCCTGTAGACCCAGGGCGCAGGCCGCCTCACGATGGCCGGGCGCTCGTCCGGGTGGTCGACCGCCTCACCGTCCCCGACGACGGGGGGACCACCCGACCCTGCGTGCCCACAGCCACAGGCCGGCGGCCAGAACGATGCCGTTGGGGATGACGCCCACCAACGGGGAGACCAGCAGCTCCCAGCCCGGCGTGATCGGCAGCCCGCCCAGGCTCAGGGGGACCTGGCTGAGGTTGGCGATGGAATGCGCGATGAGGCCCGGCCAGACGCTTCCGCTGCGGATCCTCAGCTCGGTGAACAGGGGCGCCCAGCAGATCGTCAGGAGGATGGCGATGAGGGCGTAGACGACCGGTGAGACGTTGTAGACCGAGCGGGTGAGCGACTCGTCCAGGAGCCAGATGTAGTAGGGCAGGTGCCAGATGCCCCACACCGTTCCGACGACGAGCCAGAGTACGGGGTCGGGCAGTCGCCAGCGCTGGAGCGCGGGCGTGAGGTAGCCGCGCCAGGCGCCTTCCTCGGCGACGTTCTTGAGCGCGGTCGGCAGGATGGCGCCGACGACGGCGCCCCCGAAGGCCCCCAGCCCGCTGGGGCTGAGGACCCCTGCCGCCCAGCCGACGGCGATCGCGACGGCGAAGGACAGTGGGAAGACGCCGATCGCCACGCCGTAGACCCGCAGCCTGCCCGGCAGCCAGGAGGCGGCGTAGGGGCGACGCAGTGACGGGTCGCTCAGGGCCAGGACGGCACCGACGAGCAGTGGCGTCATGATCCACAGGAGGGCCGCCGGGCCCTGCATGGAGTGGGGGACGCCCAGGGCGTCCTCGACGAGGAGCCCGATCCAGCCGGACGCGAGAGCAAGGGCGATGAAGACGCCGAGACGGACGGGGGAGCCGACGGCGACGGAGTCGCCGGGAGGGGATGTGTGTGCCATACCTGTAGTGTCCAATACGAGTATTGGACAATGCAAGTATGGGTGGTGGGGGAGTGCGTGAGTCAGCTGCTTCTGTCGTCGGCGGCTCCGGCCGGCCCCTCGGCCTGTGCGCCCTCGGCCTGTGCCTGCGCCCAGGCGGCGATGGTGCGCCTGGTGCGGAGGATCCACTCCAGGTAGGTCCTCGTGGTGTCGATCCCCAGACGAAGGGTCGCGACCTTGAGGGTGGTGTCCAGATCCACTGCGTCGGCCTCGTCGAGGTCGATCGTCTCCAGCGCCTCCAGCTCCTGGCGGCACTCCTGCTCGGCCTTGGCCAGGAGCTCGTCGGCCCGCTCGTGCCCCAGACGGGAGATGAAGAAGACGCGCGCGAGGAAGGGGTCCTTGTCCTTATGGGGCTCGAGCGGGCTCGTCAGCCAGGCGTCGAGCTCAGCCAGCCCCGACTCCGTCAGGCTGTGCACCCGGCGGTCCGGCCGTCCGCTCTGGGGGATGACTCGCGTCGAGATCGCGCCGTCGGCCTCAAGCCGGTCGAGGGTGCGGTAGATCTGGGACTGGTCGGCGTACCAGAAGTGGACGACCGAGCTGGAGAAGGCGCGGCTGAGGTCGTAGCCGCTCTGAGGGTGGTGGGACAGCAGCCCGAGAATGGCGTGACGGAGCTTCATGCGCCCACACTATGCGCCGCACCCGGCTGTCCCTTGTGACGCTCCCGTTCGCGGGGTGGTATCCGGGCGCCCCGTCCCGCGGCCTCAGCGTGTGAGCACCGGGTTGTACAGCAGGCGGTTGGGCGCCGTCGGGCACTCATCGCCCACGGCCATCGGCGCGATGAGACGGTCCGCCCGCAGGTCCTCCAGGCGCTCGACCACGCGGTTGCGCACGCTCCACGGGTCGATCGTGTTGAGGTAGATCTTCGTGCCGCCCTCGAAGCCCGCCAGGGTTGACACCCTCCACTTGAGCGTCACGTGCCACGGCATCGGCTGGTCGACGTCGACGGGCTTGTGGTGCCACTCCTCGTTGCACGGCACCTGGGCGCCCGTGGCCGCGTGCAGGGCGTGCAGCAGGTCGGAGACGGCGTCGACCTCCTCACGGCCCATGTGCCAGGGCTCGCAGGTCGCAGAGGTCGAGTACACCTCCAGCGTCGGGTAGCGGTGGCCGAAGCCGGCGAAGGCCACCGCGTGCTCGTTGGAGGCCACGAGCAGCCCGTTGTAGGCCGCGTAGTCCACCCCCATCTCGTTGTAGATATTGGGGTTCGCCCGCGCCCGCTGCAGCTCGAGCTGGCTGGTGACGCCGCGCTCGTCGATACCCACGAGCTGCTTGTGCAGGTGGTCGAAGGAGGCGCCCGCCGGGCGCAGCCAGTTCTGGAACACGGCCACGTAGCGCACCCACCGGTTCGCCTCGTACAGGCTCTGCGCCGAGCGCACTGCCAGGCGCGTGTACGCCCGGTGCTCGGCGACGCTCAGCGTGCCCGAGCCCGCCAGGCCCGAGGAGTCGACGGCGTCGTCGGTGTAGTGGCGGCGCGCGATGATGACGTCGTGGCCGGAGGCGAAGAAGGGCGCCACCAGGTCACGGCGCTCGGCGGCGCTCATCGTCTCCCAGCGGGCCGGGTCCTGCCCCGAGGCCGCCAGCTTGGTGCGGGCCACCCGGCCCACGTGCTCCAGGCCCGCGGGCTCCGCCAGGTAGACCTCCATGCGCTCGCGGGTCGTGTCGGGAAGCTCGTAGCCGTGGTTGGACCGCCAGTAGTCGAAGGAGAGGATCTCGAAGAGGTTGGGCACCCGGCGGAACTGCGCCACCGTCTCGAAGAGCCCGGAGGCCGACACGGCGTCGAGCTGCTCGAAGGAGGTGGTGCCGTCCTCGCTCCGGCGTGAGACCACTCGCGACTTCTCCGGCGGGGTCTCGAGGTAGCGCTCGGAGCAGAAGGCGCAGGCGCTGGTGCGCTCACCGGGTGCCAGGTCGTGGACCTCGGTGGGGGGCTGAGTGAGCGGCCGGTGACCGCGCCCCGGCACCGTCCACACCTCGGTTCCCGTGAAGGGGTTGATCTGCTTGACCGTGCCATCCGCCATCCGTGTCAGTGGCTCGGCTGTGGGCTGGTAGGGCAGGAGGGTTGGCATGGTCCCATTGTGGCCCCTGTCCGACGGCGACGTGCGGCTAACGGCAGGGGAGTGTGCCGTCAGAAGGAGACGGGGTGGGACGAGGGCTTCCCCTGCCGGGCGAGCATCTGCTCGACCATCTCCTCCATGGACGCCTGGGCGGGCCGGTAGCGGGTGCCCAGCTCGAGGCGGCTCCGGGAGGCGTCGACGCGGACCGCGTGGCCCACGTTGCGCCGGATGTAGGTGCGGGTCTGCCCGAGCGCGGGTGCCAGGGCGATGACGACCGGTCGGGGCGCGGCGCGCCGGGGGAGCGGGAGCGAGCCGCCGAAACGCGGTAGCAGGGTGCTCGTGAGGGCGAAGACGTCGGTGTCCTCCGCGGAGGTGATGTAGCGGCCGTGGGCCTCGGGCAGGAAGGCGGCGGCGATATGCGCCTGGGCCACCTCGCGAACGTCGACGACGCTGATGCCCACGCGCGGTGCCCCGAGGCGGGTGGTGCCGTCGATGAGCATCCGGATCGTCGAGAAGCTGTCGCTGGTGGGGGCGCTGTTCAGTGAGGGGCCGAGGATCATTGACGGGTTGATGGTCACCAGGCTCCACCGGTCCTGCCTCTCGGCCAGGCGCCACGCCTCCTTCTCGGCCAGGGTCTTGGAGTAGGGGTAGGGCTCGTGGGACAGGGAGGAGGTGGTGTTCCAGCAGGTCTCCGTCACGATCCGCCCCGGGTAGCGCCGGATGTCGACGGCGTCGCCGTACATGGCGGCGATGGAGCTGGTGAGGACCACGCGTGTGACCGAGGGTGTGCGCTCGACCCCGGCCAGCACGTTACGGGTCCCCTGGAGCGCCGGGGCGACAAGGTCCCGTTGGGGGTCAGCGACGGCGCGAATGAACGGCGATGCCGTGTGGATGACGATCGAGCAGCCCTCCATGGCCTGGTCGTAGGAGCCGGGACGGAGCAGGTCGCCGGCGAAGAGGTGCAGCGTGCCCGGCGCCTGCTCGGCGAGGCGGTTGAGGTGGGCCACCTTGCTCGCGTTCTGGGGGTCGCGCACGGCGGCATGGACGGTGACTCCGGCGTCGAGCAGGCCCTTGGTGACCCAGCTGCCCAGGTAGCCGGTGGCGCCGG
>ERZ772971.662-NODE-662-length-21227-cov-4.182930_pt1 | contig 21227 bp, 21 predicted proteins | sample MGYA00511943_ERZ772971 | MGnify/ENA primary metagenome ERZ772971 (study PRJEB29015, sample SAMEA2737929) | human oral metagenome | biome: human oral; feature: human-associated habitat; material: dental | place: China | collected 2144 ... | reverse complement strand
CGCATCGGTTTCCTTTTAAAGCTTGTCCCCCTTCGGGGGTTCGGGGGCTTTCGTCACACCGTCACTTATCACTTACCATTGATTTGGCATTTTTGGCATTATTGGTATTATTGGTATTAAATTAGTTGCTAATTCAAAAAAAAGTTGTACTTTTGCGTGATTTTCTATCTTAAAACAAAAAATATAAGAATGGCACGTTCCATCGATTCATTTAACAAACGAAGATTAATTACCTCCTATTTTTCGGTAATAGTGAGCATTACCTTAGTGCTCTTTCTTATGGGCTTTTTTAGTTTTTTAGTATTAAGTGCTAATAAATTAGCCAATTACTTCAAAGAGCAAGTAACCGTTACCGTCTTGATAAAGGACGACGCTAAAAATGCCGACATCGAACAGTTACAGAAAACTCTTTCAGTAGCGAGTTTTGTAAAGTCAGTGCGTTTTGTATCAAAAGAAGTTGCTGCCGAAAAGTTCAGTAAGGATATCGGCGAAGATTTTGTTACCTTCATCGGTACTAACCCTCTGCAAAACACCATCGATTTAAGCCTAAAAGCCGAATATGCCGAGCCCGATAAGATGCGCGAAATCAAACGTGAGTTAGAGCAAAACTCTTTTGTTACCGAAGTAGTATACGACCAATCTTTGGTAGCTCTTATTCACGAAAATGTGAACAGAATAGGTATTGTTACATTAATTTTCAGTGCCCTATTCACTTTTGTATCTATCTTGCTTATCAATGCATCTATTCGCCTCTCCATTTATTCCAAACGTTTTATCATCAAAACAATGCAATTAGTAGGGGCTACGCGCAGTTTCATACGCCGTCCGTTTTTATGGACAAATGTACGCTTGGGCATTCTCAGCGCTCTAATAGCCATAGTGCTTTTTTATCTATCGCTTTTGGCTATTGTAAAGTCATATCCTGAGTTTAATATCTTAATGGACACTGGTACTTTAAGCATTGTTTTTATAAGCATTATAACCATTGGGATACTCATCAGTTGGCTAAGCACCTATTTTGCTACACAACGTTTCCTAAACCTCAATACCAACGACCTTTATTATTAACCATTAATCATTAATAATTAATCACTGATGAAACATCATTCAACTTTCATTTTTGAAAAGAAAAACTATCTTATTATGGCTATTGGCTTAATAGTAATAGCCCTTGGTTTTATAACAATGAGCGGTGGTGGTAGCGATAATCCCGCTGTGTTCGACCCCTCTATTTTCAATTTCCGACGTATTCACTTAGCTCCTGCTTTGGTACTTTTAGGTTTTGCCATTGAAATTTACGCCATTCTGGTAAATCCTAAAACTGATAAAAAACAAGACGAAAAATAAGAATGAGTACACTGCAAGCTATTATTATTGCTATTATCGAAGGACTCACCGAGTACCTTCCTATCTCATCAACCGCACATATGGGCTTTACCGCTGCCCTTATGGGAATGCCCGACGATGAGTATTTGAAAATGTTCCAAGTGTCCATACAGTTTGGTGCTATCCTCTCGATAGTAGTACTGTATTGGCGCAAGTTCTTCGACTTTTCTAATTGGAACTTCTATTTCAAATTAGCGTGTGCCGTTATCCCTGCTCTTATATTAGGTAAGCTTTTCGATGATAAGATTGAAGCAGTCTTGGGCAACCAAAAAGCGATTGCTATTACCCTGATTGTGGGCGGTATTATCCTTATTTTTGTAGACAATTGGTTCAAACATCCTACAATTCACAACGAGAAAGACATCACAATAAAGAAAGCCGTGACTATTGGTTTTTGGCAGTGTTTAGCAATGATGCCAGGCACTTCGCGCTCTGCTGCTTCTATTATTGGCGGAATGACGCAAGGGCTCACTCGCAAAGCTGCCGCTGAGTTCTCTTTCTTCTTAGCCGTTCCTACGATGCTGGCTGTAACCGTGTATTCTATTTTCTTGAAGAAATGGGGTACTGCCCAGGAGAAAGGCTACGAGCTGATAATGAAAACTGATGAGAGTTTTTGGTTGTTTATCATAGGTAATGTAATAGCTTTTGTGGTAGCAATGATAGCCGTGAAATTCTTTATACATATCCTCACCAAATTTGGTTTTAAAGTATGGGGCATTTACCGCATTGTTATTGGAGCAGTATTACTGATTTATTTCTCAATTAACAATTAATTATCTTTCCCTCCTACCCTTACCTTTTACTTTTTACCTTTTTTCACAAAATGAAAATATTACTTTTAATTGTAGCTTTCTGTTTTATTCTTATTCAATCTATAAAAGCTCAAACCGATAGCTTATCAGTACTCCACGAATCGGTACTCACAGCCGATACTTTGCAAGTAGCTACTGAAAAACCTAAACTCAAACAGGTATTACTTCCTGCTTCTCTCATTACCTTAGGAGTTATCTCCAACGCTACTTATATCAATCGTTATGTACAACGACACGCTTATAGATATTCCGGCGGACAGAAGTTGCGCTTCGATGATTATATACAGTATCTACCTATTGCCAGCGTCTTTGCTTATAGCAATTTAGGTATAAAAGCCAAGCACAGTGTAAAGGAGCGACTCATAGTAGGTGCTACGGCTTATGCCATTACGGCAGCTTTAGTAAATGGAGTAAAATATAGTGTCAGAATACATCGTCCCGATGAAAGTGCTTACAATTCTTTCCCTTCAGGACATACAGCTACCGCTTTTACAGGTATGGAAATCCTTTGGCAAGAGTACAAAGATGAGAATATATGGGTAGGTATCAGTGGCTATGCTATAGCTACCACCGTAGGTGCAATGCGTTTGTACAATAATCGCCATTGGATAGGCGATGTGCTTGTAGGGGCAGGTATAGGTATCCTTAGTGCCAAAACAGCCTATTGGCTCTTGCCATATACTTCCAAATGGCTTACACGCAAAGAGAAATCTTCGGTACAAATGGCTGTTTACCCCGTTTATTCCGAAGAAATGAAAGGAGTGGGGCTCACCTTATTTCGCTAAAAACACCTTCTAATGGCTATTATTACCACTATATTAAACAAAGTTCCACGCCCTTGGCTTATAAAGATGAGCTATTGGGTGCGTCCGTTTTTAGCTTTCTACTTGCGAGGAAAGAAATACCAAGACCCTATTGATGGCAAGACTTTTAGGAAATTCTTACCATATGGCTACGGCAAAGCTCGTCCCAATGTACTCTCGCCCTCTACCCTATCGCTTGAACGCCACCGATTGCTTTGGCTCTATCTTACTCGTGAAACCGATTTCTTTACACGTGAGCTAAAAGTGCTACACGTCGCTCCTGAACAAGCCTTCTATAAACGCTTTAAAAAACAACCTAACCTCAATTACCTCACCACCGACCTATATTCTCCTTTGGCAGATGTAAAAGCCGATTTATGTGCTTTGCCTTTTGAAGACGAATGTTTTGATGTGATATTTTGCAACCACGTATTGGAGCATATCCAAGATGATACCCAAGCTATGAAAGAGCTTTATCGTGTGATGAAAAAGGGGGGTTGGGGTATTTTTCAAGTACCACAGGACTACCACAGAGCCATTACGTTTGAAGATAACACCATTACCGACCCGAAAGAACGCACCCGTATTTTTGGTCAGTATGACCACGTAAGGGTCTACGGTTTAGACTATTTTGATAAATTGCGCAGTATAGGCTTCGAAGTAGAGGAACTGCAATACGCTTCCCATTTCACAGCTGAAGAAATAGAACGGTATCGTATTGTTGATGAAGAAATCATTCCTTTGTGCAAGAAAAAGTAAAAATTTAATAATTAAATAATGAAATATCTATTTTTAAGTATCGCAATAGGTTTAGTAGCTTGCCAGTCTTCCGTAAAAGATGAAATTCATCTTATAAGTGGAGAGGCACAAGGTAGCACTTATCACATTAAGTACATTAGCAAAACTAAAGAAGACTTAAAACCTGCCATAGACTCTATTTTACAAGTGATAGATAAGTCTATGTCTACCTATAAACCAGATTCTGACATTTCTAAAATCAATGCAGGAGATAAAAATGTAGTGGTAGACGAACATTTCAGGAAGGTTTTTGAAGCCTCTCAGCAAATATGGCAAGAAAGTGAAGGTTTGTTTGACCCTACGGTAGGTGTATTAGTAAATGCTTGGGGGTTCGGTAAACAAAAGATAACTGAGGATAAACTCCCCACAGATGAAAGAATAGCAGAACTAAAAAAATATGTAGGCTTTAATAAAGTACATCTCACAGCCGATAACCATATTGAAAAAGAGTCTCCTGAAATACTGTTTGACTTTAATGCCATAGCACAAGGCTATACCTCCGATGTAGTTGCGGCTTTTCTCAGCTCAAAAGGTATTGAGAATTATATAGTAGAGATAGCAGGTGAGATGTATCTGAAAGGAAGGAATACTGTAGAGAACAAAGCGTGGACGATAGGCGTAGAAAACCCTATTAAACCTTTGGACGATCGCGAATTGGTAGCTACTATACAATTTACCAATCAAGGATTGGCAACCTCTGGTAACTATCGCAAAGTATGGACAGATAGTAATGGGCGCAAATATGTACATTCTATTAACCCTATTACCGGACGTGCTACCCAAAGCGATGTGCTCAGTGCTACAGTAGTTGCTCCTTCCACTATGTTTGCTGATGGATATGCTACTATGTTTATGGTAATGGGATTGGAAAAGAGCAAAGCTTTCTTAGAAAAACACCCCAATATGGCTGTACTTTTAGTGTATAGTAACGAACAAAACGAAGAACTTACCTTTAAGACAAAGACTTTTGAAAAATTAATAATTCAGTAAAGATTTTTTATTTATGAAAATAGGAATTATAGGTGCAATGGAGCTTGAGATAGATAGTTTAAGAACTTCTATTGAGTCTTGCAAAGAAACTAAAATAGGACGTTTTGTTTTTTATGAAGGTTCTCTTAATGGGATAGAAGTAGTATTATTACTTTCAGGTATAGGTAAAGTAAGCGCTTCGGTTGCGACCACTTTACTTATAGAAAGATACAATCCATCGCTTATTATTAATACAGGTACTGCCGGAGGCTTAGGTGATACTTCGGTACACGATATAATCTTAGCTAATGAAGTACGCCACCACGATGTAGACGTCACGGCTTTTGGGTATGAAATAGGTCAGCAAGCACAAATGCCTCCTGCTTTTATTGCTAACACGCAATGGACAGAAAAACTAAAACAAGTAGCCGAACGATACAGCCATACACTTCACTACGGACAAGTAGTAAGTGGAGACTCTTTTATTTCCTCGCCCACTCGACTACAAGAAATTGCTAATACCTTCCCTAAAGCAAAAGCCGTAGAGATGGAAGCAGCAGCTATTGCTCAAACCTGCTACTTATTAAACATTCCATTTGTAATGCTTCGCGCTATTTCTGATAAGGCAGGCGAAGGGAATGCGGTATCATATGAGACTTTTGTAGTAGAGGCAGGCAAACTGTCTGCAACTATTATAAAAGCATTCTTAGCCTCTATCTCTGAAACATAGGGAAAGTGTACACATATAACAAATAAGGGACTGAATTATATAATTCAATCCCTTATTTTTTTATACTTATAGAAATATTCCTATTTTAAAAATTGACGTACTTCTTCTTTTAAATGGCTTAGTGCATTAGCCGAAGGAGTGGCTTTTTCTACAAACTCTTTAAATATAGCTTCTACCATAGCTTGTGAGTCTTTTACCTCTTCGGTTAGGGCTACTTTACGGATTATTTGGATAGTAGCCATTTTAGCAGTACGAATAATATTCCATAGCTTTTCACTGAGGTATATTTGTTGTGCTAAGTTATGTTCAAATTCTTCATCAATAGAGTTTACAAGCAATGCTTCATACTCTTTCTTAGAAAAGTTATGAGGAGGAATGCGCAGAAATAGTTGTTGAGGAGACATTCGCTCTAAGAAAAGTGTCATTCGCTCGTATGCTTGTAAGCGGATAGGCATTGTGTACTTTTGGTTTTCTTTATGAAGAAGAAATAATCGCTTTTTATCTTCATTTTCAATATGTATTCTAAAAAAATAAAAGGCTACCGCTCCTACAATAAGAGCCGGAACGCAATACATAATAAAGGTAATAATCTGGTCAGACATAAATAATTAAGATTCTTTTGATAATAATATTTTTTCTAAGTTTGGACTGAAAATATCTTCAAAAGCGGATATAATACGTCCGTTTTTATCTATAATTACTGATTTGTTGATATTATTGATTAAAAACTTTTGCGACAAATCTATGAAATTGATAGAGTGATATTGGTCAGTCCAATCGGTATTTGAGATTTGTTTGCGCCATTGAGTTTTATCCTGCCCTATATCAATACCTACAAACTTTACATTGGGAAATAGCTTCTTTAACTGACTCACTCTTCCGAAGATAAGTTTAGAAAGCTCTTTCTGATTGACTGACCAAAAATAATAAATAGTTACCTCCGGCTGTTGTATTTCGGAAAACTTAGTAGGTTCACCGTTTGCATTAATCAAATCAAAATCGGGAGGAATTCTTCCCGCTTGTAGTGCTATTACGTTTCTAAATACCTTATCTAATTCGGCTTTATACTTGTTATCTTTGTTATACTTAGCAAATTTATCGAAGTAATCTTTATACTCGGTGTGCTCTTGGATATTAAAAATATAAGCATAAGCTGCATTTCGGTATAGGTTATCTCTCAAACTTCCCTTGGTAAAAAGACTATCGATGATTTTAATCTTTTGCAAGTGGAAACCTAATTCCCTACTTACATCTACCAAAGTGTGAGTATCATAGGTGTATTGAGTAAAAGCCAGATTATTGACATACATTACCATATACCTATAATAGGGTCGGAAATACTCTAAAAAGCTATCGTTATAATTAATTTGTTTACGATAGTCGTAAAAGTTATAGGGTAGTAAATCTACGATTGAAATGTTGTTCTTATTTTGATAAACAAAAGGATATATCTCCATTTCCTTATAGATAGGAAAAGTAGCGCTTACTAAGGCTAAATCTTTTGCTTTCTCGGTGAGCTGAGGATTTAGTTTGAGAAAATCATCATACTCCCGTTTTCTTTCTTGATATAAGGAATCACTTTTGTTTTTGTACTGCATAGGTGGCAAAGAATGAAACTTTCTAAAAACTTCTTCTTGCGCATCTGACATCTTAGATTGTGAGAGTAAGAAGTTATTAATAGCAGAGCCTTTACCCGAGAATGAGATACTTTCTTCAAAACTGAGTGCATTGGCATACACTACCACACTGTCCTTAGGTTCTACATACACATATTGATACTTACCATCTGTTTCAAAGTTAAACAACTCTCCTTCGGTTATATTTAGGTTAAACAGGAAAGTTTTATTCTTATCTAAATAAGCAGTATCTATAGGAGTATCATTGCTGTATAGAACAACAAAAGAGTCCTTTGCATTAGGGAAAAAGCCACTTATTATAGTAGGCTCATTACGCTTACCCTTGCAAGCGATTAAAGTGCTAAAAAGCACCCATAATATTAGCCGATTCATCTTCATCACCAATAAGCATTCAACTATTTGGGGGCAAAAATATAACATTATCTAAACACGGTGAGTTAAGAATATGTTAAAAATATACCCACTACTAAATATTAACATTTATTAGTAATTCGCTGTTTGAATTAGCCTCTCATTGATAGCAAATTAGCTTTCTTTCTCCTTGCTCACTTCAAAGAGGAATTTCTTTTCTTGGTCGGTTAAACTTGCATAACCACTGGCACTGATTTTCTCTAACAGTTGATTGACCTGATGTGCTCGTATCTGTTGTTCTTCTGAAACGACTTTCTTCTCTTTTTTAGGAGACTCTTCTTGGGGCGTTTTTGCTTTTTTAGGAATACGAAAACTGTACTTTGAAGTAAGTCCTGCGAATATCCCTCCTAAAATACCTCCGAAGTGGGCTATCTTACCTCCTGTGTTTACTGATATATTCAGTATATCGAAAAGGATAAAAGCCAATATAACGTACAACAATTTTATTTTAAAGGTAAAAATATAGACATTATAAGAGGGAAACAGGGTTACCACGAAGGCTAAAGCTCCCATAACAGCAGCTGAAGCTCCTAAAAGCATCGTATTATCAGTGAAAGAGGGGAAGAAGTAACCTATGGTTAGAAAAGTGATTCCGCCACCTATAATCCCAAAGCTATACGCTTTTACAAATTGTTTTCCGTTAAAAAGATTGAAGAAAATATGCCCTGTGAAAAATAACAGGAGCATATTCCAAAACAGGTGTTGAATGCTTACGTGATAGAAAGCATAAGAAATGAGCGTCCAAGGTTGTTTTAAAAACAGAGGTAACGATTGAGGCATACATAGCCACTGGTTAAGCTGCTCTTGTGTTACTTTGTTAGTATACACTACAAGTTTGCTTATACCCAATAGCAATGTACAAACCACAATTACGCTATTAGCTGTGTTTAATTTTCCTGACATTGACGTAATATTAATGAGGCTGTTTTTTCGCTTGCTCCTTCTCCGCCTAACCTTTCTCTCAACAAAACATAATCTTTAAATACTTCGTAACGGTGCCTATAAGTAGTAAGCTTGTTAAGCTCAGCTTCTAAATTCTTTTTAGTAAGGTCACCTTGAATAAGCTCAGTAACCACAGGCTTATCCATAATGAGGTTTACTAATGAAATGTACTTGAGCTTGATAATGCGTTTGGCTATATGATAGGAAATCCAATTGCCTTTGTAGCACACCACTTCAGGGACGTTGAGCAAGGCGGTTTCTAAAGTTGCCGTACCACTGGTTACAAGCGCTGCATAAGACACCGAGAGCAAATCATAAGTTTTACCGCTTACAAAATGCACGTTTTCTTCTTTGATAAAACGTTTATAGAAGTGATAATCAATTGAGGGGGCTCCTGCTATTACGAACTGATACTGATGAAAATCATCGACTATAGAGAGCATTATTTTTAGCATCTTGGCTATTTCCTGCTTTCTACTACCTGGTAAGAGTGCTATAATAGGGCGCACATCTAAGTTATTTTCCTTTTTAAAAGTCTGCTCATCTACTTCTTTACGCTGTGCAATAGCATCGAGCAAAGGATGACCAACAAAGTGCACGCGGTATTGGTGTTCTCTTTCGTAGAAATCTTTTTCAAACGGGAGTATGACGTACATAAAATCTACATCGCGTTTGATTGCTTTTATGCGACTCTCTTTCCAAGCCCATATTTGTGGTGAGATGTAGTAATGAGTAGGGATATGTTGTTGTTTAGCCCATTGGGCAATGCGCATATTAAAACCGGGATAGTCTATAAAAATAAGAACATCGGGGTTGAACTGGGTGATATCTTTCTTACAGAAATCGATATTGCGCAAGATAGTGCGCAGGTTAGTAATCACTTCCCAGAAGCCCATAAAAGCGAGGTCTCGGTAATGCTTTACTTGTGTACCTGCCACCTGTTGCATTTGGTCGCCCCCCCAAAAGCGGAATTCGGCTTTTGGGTCTTTTTCTAATAGGGCTTTCATTAGGTTAGCACCGTGCAAATCACCAGAAGCCTCGCCTGCTATAATATAATACTTCATTTTTCTGCGGTTTGAAAGTTTAATACATTATTAGTTTTTAATAGCGGTATTGTTTAGATACGCTGTGATGGCAGCGTGGTAAACTGATGAGGTGCCTTTTTTGACCTTAGGTAATACTTCATAGGAAGCCCTGAGCTGTGGGTCTTTAAGGACGAGCTGGGCATAACGCACGGCTTCTTGGAACTTAGTGCGACAGCCTAATTGAGCTTCGGAAGCTGGTACGCGGGACTTAGAAGGGGCTTTGCAGACTATTGTTTGTCCTTTAACTTTTCGGAAAACGAATGTTTTACCAATCATACCAGAGAGTCCGTTTAAAATAACATTTCGACTTCTTGCCATAATACAAATTGTTTTTTGGAATTAATAGTGCAAAGGTATGGCAAATTTTTGGTATATCAAAATTGGTGTGAGTTGCACGAGCGGGTATAATTAGTAAATTAGCAAATTTGAGAATTAGCAAATGGGGACGGAAGAATAAAATAATGTAGATGAAAGGCTTATTTAATGGTTAATGATTAATGGTTAATGGTTAATTTGGGAGAAGCTTATAGGAAAGAAGAACAAAGAACGAACAAAAGACGGTGCGAGTCGCACGGGCAGATAAAGAAAAGATGAAGGAAATATCCTCTCCCCACCCCTCTCCCAAGGAGAGGGAGTGTAGTAACGGAAAAATGAGACGAAGGAATGATGAACAAAAGACGGTGCGAGCCACACGGGCAGATAAAGAAAAGACGAACAAAGAACGAACAAAAGACGAACAAAAGACGAACAAAAGACGAACAAAAGACGAACAATGAACGAAGGAAAAGTGGGGGTAAGTTAAAGCTAAGATAGAGATAAAAAGAGGGTGATTAGTAGATTTCAACTTTGGCAAAATTTGAAACTTTGGCAGAGTTCGTTTGGGAAAGAGGAGGTAAACCGCACGGGCAAATAAAGAATGAAGGTAGGAAAGTTGGTTTTGAAAGGATAAAGAAAGGGTGATTAGAGAATTGTAAAAAAGGATATATATTACTGAAAATCAATAGATATTATATATGAGTAAAAAAGATTTTCGATATTAGTGAATTTATACATTATTTTTTCTTATTTTTGCCGTTCTAAACAAACTCATCATTATGATAGACGCACACAAATTATCTATTGGTTTACTACTACCTATTGAAGCATACGAAGGGGCTATTCCTAAAATGGAAAACCAAGTACAACTCATTCAGCGAGCTGAAATGTTAGGCTTTAATGCTGTGTGGGTGCGTGACATTCCCCTCTACACTCCTGATTTTAACGAAGTAGGACAAATGTTTGACCCGTGGATATATTTGGCACACATTGCTACTCTTACCCAAAGTATTAAGTTTGGCTTTGCGAGTGTAATACTACCACTGCGTCACCCTTTACACGTAGCGAAGGCTTCGGCGAGTCTTGACGTGCTATTTCCGAAGCGTTTTATGATGGGAGTTGCTTCTGGTGACCGACCTGTAGAATATCCTGCTTTTAATGAACTTTATGAATCACGGAGTACTCGTGTATTGGAGCATATGGCTATGTTACGCGACTTGTGGAGCAAAGAGTTCCCTACCTACAACAATGAGTATGGTACCCTAATGGAAAAAATGGGTGATGTAGTGCCTAAGCCTTTGAATAAAAATATACCAATGTATGCTACAGGGCACATAGGAGGAGTGAATTTGGAATGGATTGCGAAAAACTCGGACGGGTGGATTTACTACCCAAGAGATTTTGCTCTCACTAAGAAGATAATACAAGACTGGCGCAAAGCTCTTAAACAAGAAGGAGAACCTCCTAAACCTTATATTCAACCTGTGTATATCGACCTAAAAGATAACCCTGATTTTGAACCAGAGAAAATGGACTTAGGTTTCCGTTTAGGACGTAACTATTTATTGGATATGTTCTTAGAACTCGGGAAAATAGGGGTTAACCATATTATGCTCGTACTAAAATACTGCTCTCGCCCTGCAAGTGAAGTGCTTGAAGAAATAGGAAAAGAAGTATTGCCACACTTGAAATAAAATAGTACCTTATGAAAACTCTTAACAAAAATGATATCCAAAATGTAATGGATATTCAAAACCTACTCTCTTTTGATACTTATTATACTTTGCTCAACGAAAATACAAACGATGAGCAAAAATACAAACAAGCTAAAAGAGAGTTCATACGTAGGCAAAGTCAGTTATTGATAACCGACGGTGCTGAATTTATATGTGGAGTACATAAGGGTTCTTTCCGCACTAATTACCAATGGGATACTATAAACGATAAAGGTGTAGGACGACAGTGTGACGTATTGCCTGAAAACTTTACTTTTACCGATGGTTTTCAGATACTTTCCATAGGCACTTGGCAACGTATCGGTTCCACTACTACCTTTAATGAGGAATACCCTATCTTGTTCCGCTCTACTATACAGATTACGGGTAAGATGCCGGGCAATAACCCTCCTGAAACTTATAATTTGCAATTTCTTAACGCAGGGCAAAACTTCAGCTATGAAGATACTATTGACCAAGCATATGAGCAAAGTGTTTTGAGTGAAGAAGAAGGAAACAACAAGCAAGAGGAAGCACAGCCTTCTGCTGATTGTACGGTTAGGTTTAGTTTAGACACAAGCAAAGATAACAACTTTGGATTTGACTCTTATGAAGTTTCTAAGAAAGGGTGTAAGGATAAAGAAAAACTAAAAAGTGTCTATAAGAAGTTAGAACCTTTTAGAGAGGAATACCTAATGCCGTGGGTGAGCCTTGCCCAATACCGATATGCTATATTAAAAGTAGCGGTTAAAGGAAAATATAAAGAAATTACTTTTAAAGAACCTAAGAGCTATTTTACCTTTGAACCTGCTACCATTACGCCTGAAACCCAACAAGTAAAAATAACGTGTAATGATACTATTACTGAAAAAGAGTATAAGGTAGAAGTATTAGCCGATGGCAAAGTAGCGGGCGGACTAATGTTTGTAGAAAATAGTGTAAAGAAGCTGAAATTGCCTATAAACTGGTACAATGTAGTAGTAAATCCAACGGATTTAGGAGATTTAAGTGGAATTGTTAAAAAAGAATATATAGAAGCATACTGTAAAAAAGCCTTTACACCTGCTTTGATTCAGGTAGAGATTAATGAAATAAAAACTCCAATAGATCTCTCGAAAGTAATATCTACCTTTGTGAATAAAGCAGAGAACAAGGTACAAAACAGTTATCTATTTGGTTCTTTGTTGTGTTATGCCGTTCCAAGGACTCCATACCAAATTAGCCTTTTTACAACTTTCCTTAAAAGGGAAAAAGAAGCAGGCGATTTGATAAACTATAATAATGGGGTTACCCTGCATAGCACAGTTATACAAAAAGAAGATAGGAATGCTCTTAATAATTTTATTGACGAATCTGTTGCTCGTTCATTGTCTAAATCGCCAAATAATATAGACCATAGCTACCCGCAAGACGAGGAATTTTGTATGATGTTTTTGGCGAATGACCCCTCTAAGATACAACCCCGTGTTGAAATCCCCCACGAACTAATGCACGCCTTAGGGTTAGAACATACTTTTGAAGAGAAAGAACACCCTAATAAGGAACATATTTTTAGGAAGGGAAGTACTAAAAACTATATGGACTATGATAATACTAAGGAAACAACCTTTAAATGGCAATGGGATATTTTAAGGAAATCACCTTATGTTAAATTATTAATACTTATATTTACTCTACTTTTTTCTTCGTGCAAGGTGATGAGTGATAAGGAACTACAAACTATTTCTTGTGTTTGTAACGATAGTATTACACAAGAAGATAAAAAACTTCCTATCCCCCCCCCCGAGAGAGTGAAGAATGATAGTTTAGATATTAGTATATCAAATGGTTGGTATCAAAAAGATTGGTGTGAAGCCTATTTGAAATATATTGACAATCTAAAAACTAAAGAACGGAAAATTATTTATTATGACCTTAGTGGAAATATTAAGCAAGTAATAACATTTTTTCCAAATGAAAGAATAGGCAGAGAGTTTTTTTTTGATGAACAAGGGAATGTAAAAGAGGTTATCAATCACGATGAGGGGTGGAATATTTGTGCTTTTCAAGTATTTGCTATTGCTAAAAAGTATGCAGGGAATAATTATCATAAAAAAGACCCTATTTTTCAATTATGTAAAGATAAGTATAAAGGAAAAGAAGTATGGAAAATTAGCTATAAAAATAAGCGTTATAGATGGCGCTCATTATATATAGACAAAAATAATGGAAGAATTTTAAAAGTAGAAAGGGGGTAATTTATGAAAATACCCCACGAACTGATGCACGCCTTAGGATTAGAACATACTTTTGAAGAGAAAGAGCACCCTAATAAGGAACATATTTTTAGGAAGGGAAGTACTGAAAACTATATGGATTATGATAATACTAAGAAAACAACCTTTAAATGGCAATGGGATAGATAAAGAAATTTGCTAACCAAGAGAATATTTACAGAAAATTAAACCCATAATACCATAATTATGACCATTACTCAATACCAATATGTGTTGGCTGTGGCGAAGTACAAGAACTTTACTACCGCTGCTGAACACAGTTTTGTTACCCAGCCTACCTTGAGTATGCAAGTGCAGAAATTGGAGGAAGAGTTGGGGGTTACTATTTTTGACAGGAGCAAAAAGCCTTTACAGGTTACTGAAATAGGAGAACAAATCGTTAAGCAAGCCCAAGTAATCGTAAATGAAGCGGGGAGAATGAACGATATAGTAGCGCAACAAAAGGGTTATATAGGAGGTGAGTTTCGCGTGGGGATTATCCCTACCGTCTCCCCTACTCTACTACCTATGTTTCTCGCTAATTTCATCAATAAATACCCTAAGGTATGCCTAAAAATTGAGGAGCAAACTACTGAAAACATCTTGAAAAAGATAGAGGACGGGAGTTATGATGCAGGAATTTTGGCAACCCCTCTGCACAATCCGTCGATAGTAGAAAGACCGTTATACTATGAGCCTTTTGTAGCTTATATTCCACAAAATCACCGTTTGCAAAACTCTAAGACTATCTATTCTGAGGATTTGGATATCAACGATATATTGATGCTTGAAGACGGACATTGTTTTAAGGATAGTGTACTGAATATCTGCAACCAAGATGTGATAGACTCAAAAGAGCACTTCCAACTAAAAAGTGGTAGTTTTGAAACCTTGGTACGCTTGGCTAACGAAGGCTTAGGAATGACTTTGTTACCATATTTACACTCTTTGGAACTGAAAGAGGAAGAAAAGAAACGGATTCACTATTTTGCTGAGCCTTACCCTGCGCGCGAAATCAGCTTGGTATATCACAAAAACGAACTAAAAATGCAAATCATCAAAGCCTTACACGACACTATTGCAGGGGTTATACGAGGGGCTATTGTTTTCCAAAATGTAAAAATTATCAGCCCAACAAGAGAAAGGCACAGAATTTGATAAAGCTAAGAACTAAGAATTGAAAGTTAGCTAAATTATTAAAAAACAATTTTAGAATGAAAAATATTTCAGCAGTATTATTTTTATTATTTATTTCATTTGCGTCTTGTAGTTTTACAAGTAAGAAATTTGACAATCCAGATAAAGACAAGGATAGAGTGCTTTTGGACATTGTACAACACGTACTGGAAAACGCGCATTTTAGTCCGATAAAAATGGACGATGCTTTCTCTAAGAAAGTATTTGACAGTTATTTGAATAATATTGATGGGCAGAAGCGTTATTTTCTACAATCGGATATCAACGAGTTTAAAAAGTACGAAAACCGTTTGGACGACGATTTGAAAAACGGAGAAATTGCGTTCTTCAACCTTTCTTACGAACGCCTCAAACAACGTATGAAAGAAGCAGAAGCAATTACCAAAGCTATCTTTGCTAAACCTATCAACCTGAATACCAATGAAACGATTAATACCGACTATGAGAAGTTGCCTTTTGTAAAGAACAAAGCTGAGTTACAAAACCGCTGGAAACAAGTAATTATTTTCACTACGCTTTCTACTTATATCACTAAACAAAAGGAAGAAGCAAGCAAGAAAGAAAAGGACGCCAAATATCAGCCTAAAACCAATGAGGTACTCAAAAAAGAATCGATAGAAGCTACTCAAAAAACATTGGCTGATATGTTCAGTATGTACAACGACATCACTCGTGAAGAGTGGTTCAGTATGTTTGTGAACGCTATTACTGAGACTTTCGACCCCCATTCCAACTATATGGCACCAGACATCAAAGAAGGTTTCGACCGAGATATGTCGGGTAAGTTTGAAGGTATAGGGGCACAATTACAAAAGAAGACTGATGGAATTGCTATTACCAATGTGATTTTGGGAGGACCTGTATGGAAAGGTAAACTCCTTGAAGTAGGCGACCAAATCCTAAAAGTAGCACAAGGAGCCGGTGAGCCCGTAGATGTAGTAGGAATGCGTTTAGACGATGCGGTAAAACTTATTAAAGGGCCTAAGGGCACTGAAGTACGCCTTACCGTAAAACGCGTAGACGGCACAATAGAAGTAGTGTCTATCATTCGCGATGTGGTAGAGATTGAAGAAACTTATGCCAAATCGGCAGTGATAACTGCTAATGGTAAACGCTATGGACTTATCAACTTACCTAAATTCTATATTGATTTTGAAGATGTAAACCAACGCAATGCTGCAACCGATGTGGCTCTTGAAATAGAAAAGCTCAAAAAAGAGAATATAGATGGGCTTATTGTAGATTTACGTACCAATGGGGGAGGCTCCTTAAAAACAGTAGTGGATATAGGAGGTTTATTTATTCCTAAGGGACCTATCGTACAGGTAAAATCGTCACGCGGAAGTCGTGATGTACTCTCTGACAACGACCCTAAAACACAATGGGACGGTTCGCTGGTAATCCTTACCAATGAGCTTTCGGCATCAGCCTCAGAGATTTTGGCAGCGGCTATGCAAGACTACAAACGCGCTATCATCATAGGTGGTAAACAAACCTTTGGTAAAGGTACCGTACAAAGTTTTGTAGACCTTAATAGTTTCTTGCGCCAAAACAATTACGGCGACCTTGGTGCTATAAAAATTACTATTCAGAAGTTCTATCGTATCAACGGAGGGTCTACTCAGCTAAAAGGAGTAGAAAGCGATATCGTAGTGCCTGATAAATACAAATATATTGACATAGGCGAACGCGATATGCCCAATGCTATGCCTTGGGATAAAATAGAGCCTGCTAAGTATACTCCTTGGACTAACAATGCTAACTTTGATAAGGCAATAGAAAACAGCAAAAAACGCATCAGTGAAAATCAATACTTAAAGCTGATTGACGAAAATGCTCAATGGATAAAACAACAACAGAAAGACAATGTTTTCCCTCTTAACTACGAAGCTTACAAAAAAGTAATTGAGAAAAACGAAGAGCAATCTAAAAAGTTTAAAGCAATTAACGATTACAAATCTAACTTGAAATTCACTTCAGTAGCTTCTGATGAGGCTAAAATAAAAAACAGTGAAGACCTAAAATTACGTCGTGATCGTTGGCACGAAAGTCTTGAAAAAGATGTTTATATAGATGAAGCTGTGAAAGTATTGGAAGATTTGAACAAATAAGACAATAAGTAATACATTATAAAAACATTGGCAGAGCGAGGTGCTTTGCCAATGTTTTTATTTTGGGCATATGGGAAATTTGTTATACCTTTGCACTACATTTTGTCTGTTACCTAAATAGAAATGCGTTTTAAGATACTTAGTATTATATATGGAAATAAGAATCACCACCACTACAAAAGAAAAAATAAACCATAGTAATAGACTATAAAAATATAATGAAACAACGACTGATATTTATCGATGTAATACGTGCTTATGCCATCTGTATGATGTTACAAGGGCATTTTATCACCGCTTTACTTGCTGAACCATACTGTGACGAAAGTAACCCTTACTATCATATTTGGCATTATTTCACAGGTATTACCGCACCTGTATTCCTTACCATTTCAGGCTTTATCTTTACCTATTTGCTCATTCGAGAAGGCGAACGCAGTGGTGTAGGACTCAAGAACCCACGTGTGAAGAAAGGAGCAAAACGCGGATTAATGCTTATAGCTGTGGCGTGTATTTTGCGGAAAAGCATCTATTTCGTAGATATTTTGCATTGTATAGGGTTAGCTCTCATCATAATGGTAGGACTCTACTTATTAGCTAGAAATCACGTGAGGCATTTCCTTCCTACAATGCTCATCGGCATTACTTTACTACTTTTCACCTTCAACGAGACCTATAACCAATATGAATACTCTTGGTTACCCCAAGTAGTAGCCAATTACTTTACTCCGAAATACGGTACTTTCTTTACCATTTTTCCGTGGTTAGGCTTTGTAACCTTAGGAGGCTTTATGGGATCGCTATTTTACTATTACAGAAACACCAAACACTTATATACAGTATATACACTACTACTTATTGGCATCGGAGCCATTTTTCACTTCCAATATTACACATTTCACTTCTTATATAACATTACAGGGTGGGGACACTTTGAAAGTTTAGCACACGATGGCTTTCTTTTTTTGAGAATGGGTGACACTCTTTGGACATTTGCTGTATTTGTAATCTTACGAAATGTACTTACTGCCCAATTTTTACAACGTATAGGGCAAAACACCCTTTCTATTTACATCATTCATAGTATTGCGCTCTATCACTTTATTCCATATTTCAACTTAGACCATTATTTTCATAAGAGCCTAAATCCTAAGCAAGCTGTAATAGGTGCTATTCTCTTTGTGATTACTATACTCATCGTATCGTTCTACTATCACAAATTCAGTAAATACATAAAAGAAAAATATCCTAAAAACAATTGATAGAAAAATTAAAAGTTTTCTTACATAAATTACTTAAAACTAAATACAAATGAAAAAGCTTTACATTTTATTATTTACAATATTCTTGTTAGCTTGCAATAACAAAGAACAAGCTCAAGAACGCCCTGTTACCCCTCCTAATAATATTATAGTGCCTAAAGCACTACAAAACTATTACAAAGGAATTCATTTTGCTAAAAATGGAAAAGCTTTGTACGATGATTTAGCGGTACTTACTATCAGCAAACATACTAATTTTTTAAGTTATTATGATCGTCACAAATACCTATACAAAGCCGATGCTAGTCTTAAAAATCCTGAAAATGTAGTATTAGTCTACACTGGGGAAGAGCGTTATTGGAAGGAATATAAGAGTGGTAGCAATAATTATGAACCTCAAACTTTCAACACCGAACATATTTTCCCTCAATCAAAATACAGTAAAGGAGATGCTAAAGGTGATTTGCACCACCTAAAAGCTTGTGATAGCAAGCTCAATAGCAGTAGAGGAAATATACCTTTTACCAATGGCTCTGGAAAAGCAGGACGTATCAATAGCGCTTGGTATCCTGGCGACGAATGGAAAGGTGATGTCGCTCGAATGATTATGTATATCAATTTGCGTTATAACGATAAAATCGACAATAAAATTGTTATAGGGGGAATTGAAACACTCTTAAAATGGAATGATGAAGACCCCGTTTCCGACCTTGAGCGCCAACGTAATAATGTAATTGAACAAGCCCAAGGTAACCGCAATCCGTTTATAGATTTTCCTCAATTAGCACGCTCTGTTTATAAAAATTACTAAGAGTAATACTATGGAAAATGAACCTCTATACACACTAAAAAAATATTGGGGATACGATAATTTTCGCAACTCTCAAGAAGCTGTAATCAAATCAGTTTTAGAAAGTAATGATACCTTAGCCTTATTGCCTACAGGTGGAGGAAAATCTATTACTTTCCAAGTACCCGCTATGATGCGCAAAGGTATATGTATAGTGGTCTCTCCACTGATAGCCCTGATGACCGACCAAGTTGAAGCGCTTAAAAACAGAGAAATACGTGCATTATCATTAGCCGGAGGTCTACCCTACCCCGAGTTAGAACGCCTGCTAAACAACGCTCTCTATGGGCAATACAAATTCTTATACCTTTCTCCTGAACGTCTACAACAAGAAGTCGTTCGTAATTACCTCAAAGTAATGCCTATCAATCTAATAGTGATAGATGAAGCCCATTGCGTATCGCTCTGGGGCAAGGATTTCCGCCCTGCTTATTTACAGTGTAAATGGCTCAAAGAACAATTCCCTAATATACCTTTATTAGCTCTCACCGCTTCTGCTACCCCTCAAGTACAACAAGATATTTTACATCAATTAGGCATCGAAAAAGCAAATGTAATTAGTACTTCTTTAGCTCGCCCTAATATAGCCTACAAAGTATATAAAGTAAAAAGCAAATTTCACCACCTTTTGCAACTGCTAAGAACAACCGAAGGTACAGTCATTATATATTTGCGAAGTAGAAATGGTTGTGTACAGTTGGCTCATTTGTTAGAAAGTCACGGTATTTCAGCTACTTATTTCCACGGTGGACTCCCAGCTGAAGAAAAAAATAACAAACTGAGTATGTGGTTACTAAACGATGTACGTGTAATGGTAGCTACAAATGCCTTTGGTATGGGAATTGATAAACCTGATGTCCGTTGGGTGATTCATTGGGATATCCCTCAAACCTTAGAAGATTATTTCCAAGAGGCAGGACGTGCTGGTAGAGATGGCAACCCTGCCGAGGCTATCGTTTTCTACAACGAGGTAGATATAAAAAATGCCGAAAAACTTCTAAATGAATATCTTATAGACATTCCTTATCTAAAAATTGTTTATAGTAAACTCAATAGTTACTTTCAAATAGCCATAGGAGAAGGTACTGAAAACACTTATAGCTTCCTATTTCCCGATTTTTGCAAACGCTACAACTTATTGCCTTTAAAAACTTATAATGCTTTACAAGTATTAGATAGGTTTTCTATCATTTCCTTCAACCACCATTTCTACAACAAGGTTACTTTCCAAATGAAAGCTTCACCAGAACAATTAGTGAAGTATATAACTACTCATCGATATATCAAAAATATAACAATTTATCTTATGAGATGCTATGAACTAATTTTTCATTTCCCAGTAGAGTTAGAAATGGCTAAATTGATGGAACGTACCGAAAAATCTCACAAAGAAATTATGGGATATTTAGAAACTCTACACAATGATGGAATAGGTGTTTTAAAATGTGAAACTGCCGATATACAACTTATTTTCAACGTGCCTCGTGACGACGATCGCACAATCAATAGCATTGGCAAACATATCAAAGAATACAATCATACCAAACAATTATTACAAAACAAAGTATATCAATACTTAGAAGATGAAAGCACTTGTCGAAGTGTATTCTTATTAGAGTATTTTGGTGAGAAAAATGGAAAAAATTGTGGTATATGTTCTAATTGTCTTACGCAAACGCACTCCCCTAAAACCGATAAACAAAAAATAGAAGCTGATATTCTTCAATTATTATCCTCTAAACCTTTCAATTGCAATGATTTAATAAATACTCTACCCTACTCTGAGCAGCAGATTAATACTGTTTTAGACGAACTTTTTGCAATGAAGAAAATAACGTTCAACATTTTCAATGAATTGTGCTTAAAATGAAATATTTTTTAATAAGATTTTGTTTTATGATAATTATTTACTACCTTTGCCGTGTTTTAGCCCTATTATGGGATTTTAA
>ERZ772971.661-NODE-661-length-21237-cov-5.332499_pt1 | contig 21237 bp, 16 predicted proteins | sample MGYA00511943_ERZ772971 | MGnify/ENA primary metagenome ERZ772971 (study PRJEB29015, sample SAMEA2737929) | human oral metagenome | biome: human oral; feature: human-associated habitat; material: dental | place: China | collected 2144 ... | reverse complement strand
TGCTGATGCCCTCGGTCTCGATGGCCTGCAGGTGCGCGGCCCAGTCCACCTTGTTTGTCATGAATGCCTCCATCCTGATCGGGTTGCAAAGGAGGCAACTATGACGCTACGCAAGTCAGGTAAACAGAATGTGCATAATGGATCAGTTACATTGTACGCCTTCCGATGCTAATTTCCTTATTGTCGAATCATTTTTCCCTTTAATCCATGACGACACAACTTCCGCGTGAATTGATGCACTATCTTGTATGCCGTACAGGCTTACATAATAATACTCATCATCTTTTAATGACTCTTTTATTTGGTATGTTTTTCCGATGCCCCATTCCCCAACAACAAGAACGGCATATCCCGGTTTTCCAGGTTTTTATAATAATTAATATATGACTTTAGTTCGATGTTTGTGTTGTTTTCCATGATTGTTTTAGGGAGGGGCTGTTTTTGTGTGCTGGTATTTTGTTGGGTTTGTTTTTTGATTTTTGTTTTTCGGTGCGGAAGCTTTTAAGTGGTGGGTTTCGAATTTTATGAGATTATGCCTTGACTATTTGACTGTAGTGCCAGTGTCATACGCCGCCAGGTCACTGTCAAGTGACCATACCAGTACACGAGACATTGGGTTCAGAGCGCGCATGCGCTCCCACTCTTTTATGATGCTGTGATCGCTGAGGCTCGTGCCTTCATTCGTCTTGTCATGTGATTTGTTTCGTTGCGCGGTATCTGGGAAGCTCCGTAACCACTCGGCAAACACACTGCTTTCGGGAAAGTAGGTTGCGCGAAACGGAGCTTCTCCATTCAGGGCTGACTGAACGTTGGCAGCCAGAATCTGCGCATACTTTCGACGCATCGAACCATTCTCAAGGCGGGAGATATGGTTGCCCGTTTCCCATATGGTGGCCATGGGCAGCAGAAACAGATCGTCGCATCGGACGCGCTCTTCAAACACATTGAAAACCTGCTCCCGCTCCTGGTTGCGGCCGGGTACATCGAGTACGTTGAGGTAGATGGATGTGTCCAGCAGGACAATCGCGTTCACGCTGTGGCTCCTGAGCGCATCCTTTTCAGCCACTCCAGCGCGTTCTGCTTGCGTGCTTCGCCGGTCTGATGATGCTTGACAAAGCGTTCCAGCGTACCAGATGTCATCAGGTCGCCAAGTGTACCCTGGGCAATCAGCTCCGGGTAATCTGCTACATCGGCCAGTCGTACAAGCCGGCTGGCGCCATCCTTGGGATGTCGATAGCAGAACACCACTTCGGGCACGGCACTGTCCGGCAGGGCGTCGAGCAGCGCCGGGTTATGGGTGGAGAGCAGCACGCGCAGGTTGCGGCGGCTGGCAATGCCCTGGATCTGTTCCAGCAGGCGGCGTGCTCGGCTGGGGTGCACGCCGTTGTCGATTTCCTCGATGACGACCAGGCTGCCTTCTGGCGCCGACAGTATGGCGGCTGCGATGGCCAGTACACGCAACGTGCCGTCCGACAGCAGGGAGGCGTCACGTTCATCCTTTCTCTCGCCGAAGGTTTCGGTGAGCTGCAGCATCACACGCCCGCGGGGCTCCTGCAGAAAGGAGAGGCCCGCAATGTTCTGCTCGGGCAGGCTCTGGATGAAGTCCAGAATGGTGGAACGGTTGCTGGCCCAGGGCTCGTCGTCTTTCTGGTCTTCCGGCCCCCACAGGTTGTACAGCACGGCAGAGAGATTCCGTCCGTTTCCCTGCAGTCGCCTGTCGGATGGAAAGGCGTAATCTCGCATTTGCGAGGGCGCAGGATCGAGGAAGAGGATGCTCGAAAGCCATTGCTCCAGAGCCCTGGTTGCCGGCGGAATCTGCTTTCGGGCCAGGGGATGCCTGGCGTCGAACGGTGCTTCACTGGTCAGCTGCGTGAAGATGGCCCGCTGGTCGGTGCAGATGACGTGCGGTTTGCGCCCGCCCTTGCTGAAATTGTTGTAGGCAACGCCCACATCCGTGCTCTGTCCGCTGGAGGGCTGGTCCAGCGTGTAGAGCGGGACGGTGGCGTCATCCTGGGTCAGCGTCTCGGCCGTGATGTGCGGCCCATCGGCGCGCTGGCTGATGCGCATGCTGAAGCGGTTCCACGCCGGTGCGCTGGTGTGGGCGCCCAGGCCGAATGACTCGCCGTGCTGGTAAGCGAGGTCATCGACCTTGCCGCGTACCACGTGTTCGCCGTTCTGAACCTCGAACTGAATGGAAGACAGTTTCTGCCCCTGCGCCAGCCACGACAGCAGGCGTAGCCCCTCGATGGCATTGCTCTTGCCCGACGCATTGGCGCCGATCAGCACCGTCAGCGCTGACAGGGGCAGGGTGGCTTGCCGGTAGCTCCTGAAATCTTCCAGGGTGAAGGCGGTGAGCACGCAGGGTCTCCAGTGGGGAAAAGCGACAATCTGCTGTCTGGCCGGATCGGCGTTTGCGCCTGCCAGTCAGCGGATGCATCGCTCTGTGAAGTCTACCAGCCCGGTTCCTGCGGCGGTGTCCCGGCGGCTCCCGATGTCGCTTTCATGCGCCATTCGGGCGGTTCGCGTCACTCGATGGGTCATCTGATGTCAGATGCAGGCCACGCGGTGGCGTTCACGCCAGCGCCCGCTCCACCGCCGCTTCACAATGCACCAGCGTCGTGTCGAACACCGGCACGCTCACGTTCCCCGCGTTGAGTAGCATGCCCACCTCCGTGCAGCCCAGAATCAGGCAATCTGCCCCGCGGTCTACCAGCCGGCCGGCAATGCCCCGGTAGGCTTGCTCGCTCTCCGGCTTCACCACCTCCCTGCACAGTTCCTCGTAGATGATCCGGTGCGTCTCTGCCCGGTCGGCCGCATCGGGAATGACCGGTTCGAGCCCGGCGGCCCGGAGCCGGGCGGTGTAGAAGTCCTGCTCCATGGTGAAGGCGGTGGCCATCAGTCCGGGTCGTTTCAGGCCCTGCCGGTTGATGGCGGCCGCGGTGGCGTCGGCTATGTGCAGCAGTGGGATGCCGACGCCCTGCATCATCTGGTCCGCCACCTTGTGCATGGTGTTGGTGGCCAGCACGATGAAGTCGGCACCGCCGCGTTCCAGGGCCAGGGCTTCGCGGTTCAGAATCCTGCCGGCGCCGTCCCAGTCGCTGGCCGCCTGGGCGGCTTCGATGACGGCAAAGTCCAGCGAGCGGATCAGCAGTTCGGGGGAGTGCAGTCCGCCCAGCCGTTCGCGCACGAGGCGGCAGAGTTCGCGGTAGTAGGTCTGGGTGGAGGCGGCCGACATGCCGCCGAGGATGCCGATGGTTTTCATGAATTACCCCACAAATCCCGCACTGATCGAGCCCAGATACCCGATGGCGTCTTCCGTTCGCCCCTCCCTGACCAGCTGCAGCAGCGTCTTGTGCCGGAAGCAGGGGATGGACTGGTTCCTGATGAGAGACACGGCTTGCTGCGCATCAGGCTGAATCGGAGTTGCGGCCGACAACACCCGCTTGAGGTCTTCCGCCAGGTCTTTGGCCTCGGGCCATGGCAGGTCGAATGCGGCTGCAACTGCTTCCGGCGAGGGCACAGTGGCATCGGTTCTGACGTTCATCCCTACATGATAGCGTGGCCGCCAGTTACTCCATTTCCTACGCGCCGCTTGACGCCGAGGAAGAGCGCCGGTACAACGAAACCTATGCAGATGAGGTCGCACACATGATGAGCGTACGGGAAGAAGTGATCAGTAGCGTGCGGGAAGAGCTGGAGCGGAAGGGCGAGGCCCGTGGCCGGCTGATTGGCCGTGAGGAAGGCCGGGAAGAAGGCATCCAGATCGGAGAGAGGCAGGGCACGGTGAACGGCCAGCGCCAGACGCTGGCCAGGCAGCTGGCTCGCCGGTTCGGGCCACTGGATCCTGCCACGGAACGGCGACTCGCCGAGGCTGGCGCCGAGCAGCTGGATTACTGGACGGACGCCATTCTGACGGCAGGCTCGCTGGAAGAGGTGTTCCGGCTGCAGTGAATGGCCGGGTGGTTGCGGACGAAACGACAGGCGTGCCCGTCGTTCATCCCTGCATGAATGCTGGCGTGGCTGCCAGTTACTCCGTCTGCTCGTCTGCTACCCCCGCGCCACCTTGACCTTCACCCGCCGCCACCCAATCACCACCCCCGTCACCGACACCGCCAGCCCGCCCGCACTCAGCAGGATCAGCACGGCATCCCGGCCGGACCCGGTCCGCAGAATGGCCGGTACATCCCAGCTGTGCAGGAAGTAGAACAGCCATCGCCGGTTGCGCTGGGCGGCATTCATGCTGTCGGCCATCTGGCCTGTGCGCAGGTCGATGTACACGCGGGTCTTTTCCGCATCCCCGTAGTCGATCCGCAGGGCAGGCAGGCCGTGCACTTCGGCGCCGTTCATGGCTTCTGGATGGCGCTGGTAGTAGTAGGCGTCATACTGGCCCAGCACTTCGCTGCCGGTGGCTGGCTCGGCAAACAGATGGCGTGCCGCGGGCATCACGTCGTCGGGCTTCCAGTGATCCTGCACGGCCAGCCGGCCGTCCGGGGCGGCCCTCACCAGCCGCGTCCGCGCCTGTCCGTCCAGGGCCAGCACATAGGCTTCTCCGCCCAGCCGGTGCCATTGCAGTTCCACCGGCCGGAAGTCTGCCTGCTGCAGGGCTTCGATGATGCGGGTGGGCCGCTTCAGTGTGTCGGCCATCGGCTCAGCCTTACCCCGGTAGGCGGCCTCGTCCGGTTCCTTCTGCGCGGGCGGGAAGAGGCCGTACGGGCTCATCGACATCAGGCCGCTGAATATCCACGTGCAGACGAACAGGCTGAACGCGAGGCCGGTGATGTGGTGCCAGCGCATCCAGCCCTCCCGATAGGGTGAATGCGAGCCCGTGCGGTAGCGGCCCCGAAACCGCCAGCGCCAGATGCCCACGAACACGCCGGTCACGGCCACCACCGTGCAGGCGGTGGAGAGCACGATCACCACCCACGACCAGACGGGGTCCTTCGGCTGGTTGCGGAACATGTACAGCCAGTGCAGCCAGGCGCCGGCGTAGTTCCACAGTTGCTGGTAACGGGGGGCGTCCAGCACTACCTGTCCGGTGGCCGACGAGATGTAGAGCCGGCCCGGTTCGTCGCCCTCCAGTTCCACCACGTGCAGTGGCCGGTGGGGGTTGAGGGCGCGCGAATGGGTCCAGCGGTCTTCGTCGAGGGTGCCGGCGTAATGCAGCGATGCCCCCGGTGCGAAGATGTGTGCTTCCGCCAGCGCCTCTTTCGGCGAGATGGCGGGTGTACTGGTGGGGTTACTGGCCGGCGTGGCAGCTGGTGTGCTGGCCGCTGGACTGGTTGTTGTGCCTGCTGTTGTGCCGGCGTTGCTGGCAGTCGTTTCACGACGATGGGAGGAGAGGCTGTCCACGCCGTCCGTGGCAATCCGTACCTGCAGCCTTTCCTCCCCGTCCTCCCACACGTAGCGGGGCTGGCCGCCAATGGAGGTCAGCACCAGCCGGGCATCGGCGGGCGAAATGCCGCCGGGCAGGCTGTCGGCGGGCTGATGGCCAGCGGGGCGGCCGTCAGTGGACGGGTGGCCAATGGACGGGTCGTCGGTGGGCGGCTGGCTAATCGGCCGGTCAGCGGACAGGCTGTCGATGGGCCGGCAGCACGCTGTCGTGCCCAGTGCCGGCAGCGGTGCCAGCCGCTCCCAGGGCGTGAGCTTGGGGTAGCCAATAAACAGCATGACCACGCCGCTGATGAACCACAGCACCATCAGCACGCAGCCGCCCACGCCCATCCAGCGGTGAATGAGGTAGACATATCTTTTCATCTGGGTTCCTGCGCGCATGGCTGGTCTCCCGTTGCTGGTTTTGCGTCCGTTGCCGGCTTCGTTTCTGCGGCTGGTTTCGTCTTCGCTGCCGGCTTCATGCCTGTCGCCGGCCCTGGCCCTGTCATGGCTGGTTCGTCATGTCCGGTTTATCCATTCCTGCCTGGCCGGCACTCAGAACCGGTGGCTCAGCGTCAGTTCGAAGCGCCGGCCCGGGCCGTAGAACCACTGGGTGTCGTGGTAGTAGGCGGTGGTGAAATACGCCCGGTCGGTGACGTTGTAGACGCGTGCGGTGAGGTCGGTGTCCGGGTTCATGGCCCAGCGCAGGGCCAGGTCCGCGGTGGTGTAGGCGGGCAGTGTCAGGGTGTCGGCGTTGTTGGCGTAGCGTTTTGCCACATGGCGCATGCCCGCCATGGCGGTCCACCGGGGCTGGAAGTTCCAGCTCACCCACAGGTTGGCCAGGCGCTCCGGCACGTTGGGCGGTACCTTGCCGTTGCGGGAGACGGTGGCGCCGTCGTCGTCCTGTTCGGTGAAGTCATCGAAGCGGGCGCGCAGGACGGTGGCGTTGGCCTCCACCCGCCAGTTCCGGGCAACGTTCAGGGCCAGCGTGCCTTCGATGCCGCGTGCAGAGCGTTTGCCCACCTGTACGCTGCGTTCGGGGTCGAGCGGGTCCTGGGTGAGCATGTGGGTCTTGCGGAGGTGGTATGCGGCCAGTGTCCATTCGCCGCGTCCGTTCCAGAATGCCTGTTTGAGGCCGATCTCGATCTGCCGGCCCCGGGTCATGTCGAAGTTTTCGCTGCCGGGGCGCAGCCACATCAGGCCGCTGACGGGTTCGGCCGCTTTCGAATACTGGGCGTACAGCGACAGGTCCGGCGTGACTTCCCGGACGGCCCCCAGGTGCCAGCCTGTGTCGTGATAAGTGCGGCTGAACTGGCGCTGGCCGGATATCAGATCGTCACGCCGAACCCTGGCATGGTCGTAGTGCAGCCCGCCCACCACCGACCAGCCGGGGCTGGGCACGAGGCGGTCTTCCACGAACAGTGCGTACTGGTCCACGGTACTGCGCCAGCGCGGGATGAACGGAATGTCGCTCTGGAAGTAGCCGGGTTCCGGGTTGAACACGTCGACGGACCCGGGGTTGCCGGTGTAGTTGTTGTTGGTGTGGTGGAAGCTGCCGTGATTGACATCGAAGCCTGCCGACAGTGTGTTGTCCAGCCCGGCCAGTTGACCTTTGAGGGTGGCGTCGGTGGTGAGGCCCGTCTGTTTCTGGTCCTGGCGGATCTGTGTGGCGCGTGTGCGGTCCACCAGGCCGGTGTCGGGGTTGTAGTCGTAGTTGTCGGCGTTGCGCCAGTCGCGGTGGCTGCCGGTGTGGTAGAGGCGCGAGCGAACCTTCAGGGCGTCACCGGGTGTCCAGGTGGCGGCCAGCTCGGTCCAGCGGTCATGAAAGCGCACGAAGGTGTCCTGCACATCGTAATTCCGCTCGCGCAGGGCATCCAGCTGGCGTCCGTCGATGAGGGGCGTGCCGAAGTAGCGCATGGGCCGCCGGGAGCCGTAGGCGTGGCTGAGCTTCAGGCTGAGGTCCGGGGTGGCCTGGTACTGCAGGGCACCTGAGAAGGTGGAGTCCCGGCTGTTGCCGCGGTCCACCCAGCCGTCGCTGTGGTTGCCGCTCACATCGAGCCGGTAGGAGAGCCGGTCGCTCAGCGCCCCGCCACTGCCCAGCCCCAGGCGTTGCGTGTTCTTCGTGCCCAGCGTGGCCTGCACTTCGTTGCGGATGGGGCCCTGCGTGGGTTTTTTTGGCACCACGTTGATCACGCCGCCAATGCCGCCTTCGCCGCGGGTGACCGAGGCTGGGCCGCGCAGTACCTCGATGCGTTCGACGGACCAGGTGTCGAACGGAAAGGAGATGCTGGAGCCGCCATACTGCCGCAGGCCATCGTAGAGCTGCATCACCGACGAGGCACCGTCGAAGCCACGTGCCGACAGGTCGCTCATGCCGTTGGCGGGGTGCGGTGTGGCGCTGATGCCGGTGGCCTGTGCAACGGCGTCGTTTATGGTGGCATCACCACGTTCTTCCAGCTGCCGGCGGTTGATGCCTTCCACGCTGGCCGGCGTCTGCATGGGCGTGAGGTTCAGGCTGGAACCCCCGGTGACGGGCACGGTGAGCAGGGGGCTTTGTTCGCCCTTGACCACGACGGGCGGGAGGGTTGAGGAGGCGGCGCAGGAGGGCAGCGGGATGCTGGCCAGCCAGGCGGCCAGCGGGAGGATGGTGAGGAGCGGGGCAGGAGAACGCGAAGCACATGGCGGGCGAGAGAAACGCCGCGAGAGGCAGGCACCAGAAGGCATGGATGGGTCTCCAGAATGGTTGTGTCGATGCAGGGCGGGCGGACCACTGGATCAATTCCGTTTGCTGCCTCGGGCTGTTTTCTGCGGCCCTGCCGCCTTGTCCTGCACGCCCAAAGGGAGGACGAATGGGTCCATGACACGCGCTGTCCAGCGCATTTTCTGTGGCGCCTTCATGCAGGTTGATAATATCCATCCGAATTTGTCGGATTAATAATTGATATATATTAAAATATAAGGTGTTGTTTGATGATTGATAATGTAGAGTGCTGGTGCTGGTGCTGGTGCTGGTTGCTGGCTGCTGGCTGCTGGTTGCTGGCTGCTGGTTGCTGGCTGCTGGCTGCTGGCTGCTGGCTGCTGGTTGCTGGCTGCTGGCTGCTGGCTGCTGGCTGCTGGAAGAGGGTCGGGAAGAAGACAGGGGAGACGGCCAGCGCCATACCCTGGCCAGGCCGCTGGCCAGACGCTTTGGACTTCTGGATGCCGGGAGCGTCAGGCGTCTTGCCGCAGGTACCCCGTATGTAGCGCTGGAACAGGCGTCGATTGACAGATGCCTTGCCTGTGGTTTGAGAAAGTGCTATTTTACTCACCATGGGTGAGCAAAATAGCGGAAAGTTAAACCGGCTGCTGGCGAGTCTGGGGGATACCGGCCTTGTTTCCAGCCGTCGCCTGCGCACACTTGGCTATCAGAGCAGTCTGGTCAGCCGTTACGTGGCAAGCGGCTGGCTGGTTTCCCCTGCCCGGGGGGTGTATCAGCGTCAGGGGGCTTATCTGCAGTGGGCGGGCGTGGTGAGCAGCCTGCAGATGGGAGAGGGTGAGCCGTTGCACGTGGGGGGGCGTTTTGCGCTGGCACTGCAAGGCCATGAACATTATCTGCGGCTGGGGGATGCCAGCAATGTGACGCTCTATGGCCCCCGGCAGCCGCCAGGCTGGCTATTCAGGCTGCCGCTGAGGGAGCGTTTCGAGTATCTGGGCAAAGGTCCATTTGATCTTTCCACGGTACCGTTTACGTCAGATGTGTCTGCCTCTGTTCTGGCGGCGCAGGGGCTGGTTTGGCATGAGGCGGCAGGGGCAGGCGTGCTTCTCGTCTGTTCGACGCCGGAGCGGGCGATACTGGAGCTGTGCGAGGGCGTATCTGGTGCTGCAGGTGTCTATGAAGCTGACGCGCTGGTCCAGGGTATGTCCACGCTGCGGCCGCAGCGGCTTGGTGAAATGTTGCGACATTGTCGCAGCATCAAGGCGAAGCGCCTCTTTCTTGCGCTGGCGGACCGGCACCAGCATGCCTGGCTGAGGCACATTTCGCTCGAAGGGGTGGACATGGGGCGTGGCAAGCGGGCGCTGGTGCCCGGGGGGCGCCTGCATTCCGTCTGGCAGATCACATTGCCGGGAGATCTGGATGAGCAGCTGGTTTGATCATTGGGACAGGCGTTACACGGATCGTGTGCGTCTGCTGGTGGAGATTCTGCCGGTGCTGGCGCAGGAGCCGCGGTTTGCACTCAAGGGAGGCACGGCCATCAACCTGTTCGAGCATGATTTGCCGCGCCTGTCCGTGGATATCGACCTGGCCTGGCTGCCGGCAAATGACTATGCTACCGATGTAAAGTCGATTGCCGAAGCTCTCGAACGGCTTGCGGCCATGATGCGTGCCCGTCCGATGCAGTTGCAGGTGCAGACCTCCAGGGGCGAGGGCGGGGCGCTGACCCGCCTGGTGGTCAGTCGTGGCCGCACTCGCATGCAGATCGAGACAACGCCCGTGATGCGTGGCACAGTACACCCGGTACGTACCATGACGGTCAGGCCGAAGGTGGAGGAAGCCTTCGGCTTCGCCGAAGTGCAGGTGCTGGATTTTGCCGACCTGTATGCCGGCAAGCTTTCGGCCGCTCTTTCGCGACAGCATCCACGGGACCTGTTCGATGTGGGACTGCTGCTGAGGGACGAAAGGGCAGATCAGTCATTGTGGCGTACGTTTCTCGTGTATCTGACCTGCAGCCCCAAACCGGTGTGGGACATGCTGGCGCCTCCTGTACCGGCAGATTTTGCGGCAACCTTCGAGACCCATTTCAAGGGGATGACCACCGCACCCGTCAGCATGGATGCCTTGTTGAAAACCCGGGAGCAGTTGCTGGCGCGCGTGGCCGGGTGGCTGGACCCGTCTTCGCGAGCATTTTTGCTGTCCGTGGAGACAGAACGTCCGGACTTTGGCCTGATCGGGCTGTTGCATGCAGCAGACCTGCCTGGTGTACGCAGGAAGCTGTACAACCTCGCACAGCGTACGCCAGAGAAGCGTGCGGCGGATCGTGCCAATCTGGAAGATGTGTTTGCACGCATCGTTCCTTCTGGCGAATAAGCCTATTCCGTATCAGTTATTTCCATTTGTAGCAAAATGACGGGGCTATCCTCCAACCCCTGTTGCGCCCGGCGCTCTGACCGGGTGTTCCATCATGATATCCCTTCCTCCCGAGCCCTCCGAAGGGGCCGTTCTGCCCGTGCCCGCCTCTCTCGGTCCGCTGCCTTCCCGCGTCCATGGCGGTTTTCTGCCCACCACGGGTGAACCCGCGCCCCCGCCGACTGCCGATACGAACACGCTGCTGCAGCGCATGCCGCCGCTGGTGCTGGCGGTCTCGCTGGTGATGACGCATGCTGATGTCTGGGCGCAGGGCAATGGTGCTGCAACGATGGTGTCAGAAATATCTGTAACAGAGTTTTTGCCGGCTTCTCCCGTTCCTCCTCACGGTTCGGGCGCCCGGACTGCCACCGGGGCCACCGATACCATGGGGTCCGGCGCTGCCTCCGCCACGACGACCCTCATCGCAGCCACGGATCCGGCCGTATCGTCGCAGTCAGCCGCCCCCGAGGCCCACGCGCTGGGCGAAGTTCGCATCTACGGCACGGTGGAGAAGGACCAGGGCTTTGCCCCCACCCAGGCCGAGACGGCGGCCAAGGCACCGGCGCAGATTCTCACCACCCCGCAGTCCATCAGTGTGGTGACGCGCGAGGAGATCGAATCGCGGCAGGTGAACAACCTGCAGGATGCGCTGCAGACGGTGGCCGGGGCCAGTCCGGTGAATTTCGGGCGTCGTGGCTTCGATGACATCATCCTGCGGGGGTTTCGTACCACCGAGTCGGTGCTGATCGACGGGCTGACGCAGACGCCGTCGCTGTGGACGCGGCTGCAGAGCTATGGTTACGAGCGCTTCGAGGTGCTCAAGGGCGCCAATTCGGTGCTGTATGGCCAGATGCAGCCGGGTGGGGTGATCAACGCCATCAGCAAGCGGCCGCGGCCGGAGGCGATGGGCGAGGTGGTGGCGGAGGTGGGCAATTTTGGCCATCGCTCCATCGCGGCGGACCTGAACCGGCCGGTGTCAGAGTCGGGCAGGGCAGCCTTCCGGGTGAACGCCATTGCGGTGAATGACCGCGACCCGACCGACCAGGTGTGGCGCCGGGACCGCTGGCTGGCACCGTCGCTGTCGCTGGACTTCGGTGCCCATACGGACTTCGTGCTGTTCAGTACCTACAGCCACAGTACGTGGATTCGCCAGCAGGGTTCGTCGCCGTATGGCACGCTGCTGGCCAATCCCAACGGGCCGGTGTCACCGCGGATGTTCACGGGAGATCCGTCGCTGGGTGCCTATGATGTGGAGCAGTACACGGTGGGCTACAACCTGCAGCACCGTTTTGCCAATGGCATGACGCTGCGGCAGAACGTGCGTCACGAGAAGGAAAAGGGCCATGGCAATTTCGTGTCGCTGCTGCGGCTGCAGGCCAACCAGCGGCTGCAGAACCGGCGCGGCACCCGGCAGGAGCTGGATTATGACCTGACGGCCACCGACACCTCGCTGCTGATGCCCTTTGAAGCCTGGGGAATGAAGCACCAGGTGGTGGCCGGGCTGGACGCACGCACCGGCCACAGCCACATGACGACGCGCCGCTGCACCATTGCGGCGCTGAACCTGTATGCGCCGGTCTATGGCATGCCGGTGACCTGCAATGCGCGCTACGAGCGCAACAACCCGTCGAAGCTGACGGTGGCGGGGCTGTATGCGCAGGATCAGATCAGGCTGGATGATCGCTGGACGGTGGTGGCGGGTCTGCGCCACGAGCGCTCGCGCGACGACATCGACAACCGTCTGACGGGTGTGCGCCGGGTGCAGAAGGATCACGACACGACCGGCTCGGCCGGGGTGTCGTACGAGTTTCGTCCGGGCTGGGCCGCCTATGCCAGCTACAGCCGCTCGTTTCTGCCGGTGAGCGGGCAGGATGCGCAGGGCCGCTATTTCGTGCCCGAAACGGCCAACCAGAAGGAGGTGGGGCTGAAGTATGTGCTGGGCGGCGTGAATGGCTCGGTGGCGGTGTTCGACCTGCGGCGCCAGCACGTCAGTGTGTCCGATCCCGACAATGAAGGCTTCAACATCCAGGTGGGTGAGCAGCGCGCACGCGGGGTGGAGCTGGAAGCCGGGGTCGATCTGGGCAACGGGCTGAATCTGGTGGGGGCCTACACCTTCATCGATGCGGAGGTCACGGCCGACACCAATGCGTCGCTGGTGGGCAAGCCGGTGGAAATGACGGCCAAGCACGTGCTGGCCCTGTGGGCCGACTGGCGCGTGCCGGCGCTGCCTGCCGTGTCGGTGGGGCTGGGCGGCCGGTATGTGGGCACGCAGAAAGGCGATGTGTCGTACGACCTGCCGTCGTACGCGCTGGCCGATCTGTCGGTGGCGTATACCGGGCACGACTTCAGGGTCACGCTGGGCGTGAAGAACCTGTTCGACCGCACCTATTATGTGGGTGCCATCAACGAAAACGTGGTGTCGCCGGGCATGCCGCGCACGTATCTGCTGACCTTCAAGTATCTGTTCTGATTTGATCCTCACACACCCAGATACGCCTTGCGAACCTCTTCGTTGGCCAGCAGGTTCGATCCCGTGTCCTGCAGCACGATCCGGCCGTTTTCCAGTACATAGCCACGGTCGGCCAGCTGCAGGGCACGGTTGGCGTTCTGTTCCACCAGAAAGACGGTGACACCCTCGGTGCGGATTTTCTGGATGATCTCGAAAATCTGCGCGATGATCAGCGGGGCCAGCCCCAGCGTGGGTTCGTCCAGCAGCAACAGACGGGGCTGGCTCATCAGCGCGCGGCCGATGGCCAGCATCTGCTGCTCGCCACCCGACATGGTGCCGGCGCGCTGGTGCGCCCGTTCGCGCAGGCGCGGAAAAAGGCCGAAGGCGTGTTCCAGTCCGGCCTCGATGGCTTCGCGGCTCTGGAAGAAACCGCCCATCTGCAGGTTTTCGGTCACCGTCATGTCGGCAAACACGCGCCGACCCTCGGGGGAAATGGCAATGCCGTTGCGCATGATCTGCGGCGTGTCCAGTGCCGTGATGTCCCGGCCCTCGAAGCGAATCTGGCCGCTGCGGGCGCGCGGGTTGCCGCAGAGCGTCATCAGCAGCGTGGTCTTGCCGGCGCCGTTGCTGCCGATCAGCGTGACGATCTCGCCGGCGTTCACGTGCAGGCTCACGCCGTCCAGCGCCTGGATGGGGCCGTAGAAGGTGCTGACATTGGTGAATTCCAGCATGGTGGTGCCGGTTGCGGAAGACGCCCCCTTTGTGGACGACGTGCAGCTGGCTGTCGATGCCGTGTCGTGGGCGCCGGGCGTGCCCGTGTCCACCGGCGGGGTATGCATGTCTGCCACCATCATGCCTCTCCCAGATAGGCCTTGATGACCCGTTCGTCGTTGCGCACGGCTTCGGGCGTGCCGGTCATGATCGGCGCGCCGTGTTCCATCACGAGAATGCGCTCAGAAACGTTCATCACCAGGCTCATGTCGTGTTCGATCAGCAGCACGGCCACGTCGAATTCGTGGCGCAGGCGGCGGATCAGGTCCTGCAGGTCCACCTTTTCCTGCGGGTTCAGGCCGGCAGCCGGTTCGTCCAGCATCAGCAGCCGGGGGCGGGTGATCATGCAGCGGGCAATTTCCAGCCGGCGCTGGTGGCCGTAGGCCAGATTGCCGGCCTCGCGGTTGGCATAGGCGTGCAGGCCCATGAAGTCCAGCCACCGGACCGCACGGTCGATGGCCTCGGCTTCGGCTCGGCGGTAGGCGGGCAGGCGCAGCAGGCCCGCCAGCAGCCCGCTCTTTACCTGCGTGTGCTGGGCCACCAGCAGGTTCTCCAGCACGGTCAGCTGTTTGAACAGCCGCACGTTCTGGAAGGTGCGCACCACGCCGTGACGGGCCACGACGTGGCTGGGCCGGCCCGCCATGTCCTGGCCATCGAGCCGGATGCGCCCGCTGCTGGGCTTGTAGAAGCCGCTGATGCAGTTGAACACCGTGGTCTTGCCCGCCCCGTTGGGGCCGATGATGGCAAAGATCTCGTGGCGCCCCACGGCCAGCGACACCTGGTCCACCGCCAGCAGGCCGCCAAAGCGCATGGTCAGACCGGACACGTCGAGCAGCGCAGCGTGCGGGTGTGCGTCCCGCATCTCGTCACGGGTGCTCATCGTGTCAGCTCCACGTGCGGGCGTCTGACCGGCAGCAGGCCCTGCGGGCGCCAGGTCATCATCAGCACCATCACCAGGCCGAACAGCAACATGCGGTAGTCGGAAAACTCGCGGGCCATTTCGGGCAGGACGGTGAGAATGATGGCGGCCAGAATCACCCCCAGCTGCGAGCCCATGCCGCCCAGCACGACGATGGCCAGGATCAGCGCCGACTCGATGAAGGTGAAGGACTCCGGATTGACCAGCCCCTGCCGTGCCGCAAAGAAGGCGCCGCCGAAGCCGGCGAACATGGCGCCCAGCGTGAAGGCCGACAGCTTGATGCGCGTGGGGTTGAGCCCCAGCGAGCGGCAGGCGATTTCATCCTCGCGCAGGGCCTCCCAGGCGCGGCCCACCGGCATGCGCACCAGCCGGCTGGACACGAACAGCGTCAGCAGCGCCAGCACCAGGGCCATCAGGTACAGGTAGATGACCATGTCCTGGCTGGAATATTTCCAGCCCATCAGCTGGTGGAAGGTCTGGGCGCCGGCCTCGCTGGCCCGGCGGGTCATTTCGTAGCCGAATACCGTGGGCTTGGGTATGCCGGCAATGCCATCCGGCCCGCCGGTCCAGTCGGTGAGGTTGACCAGCAGCAGCCGGATGATCTCGCCAAAGCCCAGCGTGACGATGGCCAGATAATCGCCGCGCAGCCGCAGCACCGGAAAGCCCAGCAAAAAGCCGAACAGCGCCGCCATGGCCCCGGAGACGGGCAGCGCCTGCCAGAAACCCCAGCCCAGCCACTGGTGCAGCAGCGCATAGGTGTAGGCTCCCACCGCATAGAAGCCCACGAAGCCCAGGTCGAGCAGGCCGGCAAAGCCGACCACGATGTTCAGCCCCAGCGCCAGCATGATGTAGATGAGCACGATGGTGGCGATGTCGACCTGATTGCGGCTGCCAAAGAACGGCCAGACCGCGGCCAGCACCACCACCAGCAGGATCAGCACGCGCTGGCCGGTGGGGGTGCGATGGATGAAGGTGAGCCGTTCGCTGCCCGGTACGCGAACACGGCTGCGCAGGCCCGTGGCGAGCCGTGCCAGCGCCGGCCGCAGCAGCTGGATGACGAACACCACGGCGCAGGCAGCCAGCACCAGGCCCCAGTGTGCCTCGATGTGCGTGCGTGCCCCTTCGCGCACCAGCTGCAGGCCCAGAATGGGCGTGGTCAGCCCGGCCGTGACCAGGGTGGCGAGCAGGGCGTTCTTCAGCGTACTGGGGCCACCGGACGATAGCACCACACCAGTTGTACCCGTGCCGGTTGTGCCCACACCGGTCGTACCCGCACCCATCCATTTTTTATCGTTTTTCGCACTGGTCGTGCCGGTTGTGCCAGTACCGGTTGTGCCGGTATCGGTGGCATTGCCTGTGGGCCGCGTGGTTGCGGAATCGTGCGCGGCCTCGCCGTTGCGACCGGCGGCAGGAGATGTCGTGTTCATCAGACCTTCTCTACTTCGGGCTTGCCCAGCAGGCCGCTGGGGCGGAACAGCAGAATGAGGATCAGCAGGCCGAAGGCCACGATGTCCTTGTACTGCGCCGAGATGAAGGCCGCCGCGAAGGTTTCGGCCAGCCCCAGCAGCAGGCCACCCAGCATGGCACCGGGAATGCTGCCGATGCCGCCCAGCACCGCCGCCGTGAACGCCTTGATACCGGCAATGAAGCCGATGAAGGGATTGAGCTTGCCGATGGTGATGGCAATCAGCACCCCGCCCACGGCTGCCAGCACGGCCCCCAGCATGAAGGTGAAGGCAATCACCCGGTGGGTGTCGATGCCCAGCAGCTGCGCCATCCGCATGTCCTGCGAACAGGCCCGCGAGGCCCGGCCCATGCGCGAGTGGCGGATGAAATACGCCAGCACCGCCATCAGCACCACGGTGACGGCGATGATCAGCATGCGCGACCACGACAGCGTCACGTCGAAGCTGCCGAACGGGATGTCGATGCCGCCGGCGATCAGTGTGGGCACCGCCATGTCACGCGAACCCTGGCCCAGCGCCACCCAGTTCTGCAGGAAGATCGACATGCCGATGGCCGAGATGAGGGCCACCAGCCGTGGCCCGTCGCGCACCGGCCGGTAGGCGATGCGCTCCACGCTGTAGCCGTACAGCGCGGTGACGGCCATGGCCGCGACCAGCATCAGGCCGATGAGCAGGGGCAGCGGCATGCTGCCCTGGGTACCCACGGCCGTGAGCGTGACCAGTCCCACATAGGCGCCGATCATGTAGATCTCGCCGTGGGCGAAGTTGATCATGCCGATGATGCCGTACACCATCGTGTAGCCAATGGCGATCAGCGCATAGATGGCGCCCAGCGACAGACCGTTGAAACCCTGCTGGATGATCTGCGGAAGGTATTCGGACATGCTCACTCGGCCGCAGGTGTCTTGCTGCCGTCCTTGTGCCAGGTGTAGACCACGTACGGGTAGTGCTCCAGATCACCCTGTGCCGTCCATTTCAGCTCGCCTACTGGGGTCTTTACCGTATGGGCGTGCAGCCATTCGGCCACCTTTTCCGGATCGTCGCTGCCGGCACCTTTGATGCCTTCGGCGATGGCCTGCACGGCCGCGTAGGCGGTGAGCTGGAAGGCCCCGCTGGCATCACGCTTCTTCGCCTCGAAGGCCTTGACGATGACGGCGTTGGCCGGATCGGTGGAGAAATCCTTGGGCAGCGTCAGCAGCATGCCTTCCACCGCATCGCCCGCAATGGCGTTGATGTCCGGGTTGCCGGCGCCTTCCGGCCCCATGAAGCGCGCCTTCACGCCCTGTTCGGCCGCCTGGCGCAGCAGCAGACCCATTTCCGGGTGATAGCCGCCGTAGTAGACGAAATCGATCTTGTTCGCGCGCAGTTTGGTGATGATGGCCGAGTAGTCGGCATCGCCGGCATTGATGCCCTCGAACAGCACCGGCTCCACCCCGCCTTTTTTCAGCGTGTCGCGCACCGCACTGGCAATGCCCTGGCCGTACGACTGCTTGTCGTGCAGGATGGCCACGCGGGCCGGTTTGGCCACCTTCAGGATGTACTCGCCGGCGGCCGGCCCCTGCTGGTCATCGCGGCCGGTGACGCGGAAGATGTACTGGTAGTTCTTGCCGTCGGTCAGCGCCGGGGCGGTGGCCGAAGGGGTGACCATCAGCACACCTTCCTCGTCGTAGATGGGCGCGGCCGCAATGGTGGCCCCCGAGCAGACATGGCCCATCACGTAATGGATGCCCTCGTTGACGGCGCGGTTGGCGGCAATGGGGCCCTGCTTGGGTTCGCAGGCATCGTCGATGACCACGGCCTCCAGCTGCTGGCCATTCGCGCCGCCTGCGGCATTGATCTGCTCGATGGCCGTGATGGCGCCCTCGCGCACCATGTTGCCGTACTGGGTCACCGGACCGGTGGTGGGACCGGCCAGCCCGATGCGCAGCGTGTCGGCCGCGTGGGCAGGGGAGAGCAGGGCAAGGGTGGAGAGGGCGATGGCGGCGGCCAGCGCGGTCTGGCGTGCTGCGGTGAGGGGGGCTGTGAAAGTGTTGGTGCCGGCACCGGCCAGACCGCTGGTGCGGCTGCGCAGGGCTGCGATGGTGCTGGTCAGACGGCTGGTGCAGGCTGCCCCGGCCGGGAAGGAAGGGGTGGCGGAAGCGGCCGCACGGGCTGCAGTCCAACGGACTGTTGTATGGGCGAACGGTGCGAATTTCATGAATATCTCTCCCGGCATGTCCCGCAATGAACGCCGCGCGTCACCGAAAGGATGCGTGGCGCGGTCCAGTCCGTACGGCGGCAGGCCGGAGACTGGCTGGCAGGCCGGCGAGCGGCTGCTGCCCTGCGGGGGCATGATGAATATCGTGGCTGAAGACAAGGCGTTGCCCGTCCGCCGGTGCCGTGGGGTAGGGGGCACATTCGGGGCGGATGCAGCAACGGCCAGATGGCGCCACGACAGGACCGGGGTGTCCGTTCGGCTGTCGCATGCCCGGACCGGCGGCAGGACTCGCGGGTGGCGGCTGCTGACGGTGCCGGGGAGCCCTCCAAAAAAAACCTGCGGCCAGTGCCTGCAGACTTTCATGGAGATTCCCTGGCCGTGAGGCCGCACATGGCCGCCTCACGAAATATGAAAGTGTGAACTATATATCGCCTGTCGCCGCGCACAAAGCGTAACCGCATCGTGGATGTGGGCTATCAGGGAAAATCCGGAGGCATCGTTGCCACTGCCGGAAGGTGTTCAGGGGAAGGATGCACGAGGCTATGGGACGTTCCTGCTTGACATGGAGCACTCCCCGCCTGCCGCAGGACGCCCCTGCCAGCCACGGGACGCTCCTGCGCCGCCTGCTCTGGATTCTCTCGAACCAGCGACACTCCCGCCTGCTACGGGACGCTCCCGCCTGCTGCCAGGAGGCATCGGAATGTGGCCGTCGGGCTGGTATGACGGGGCTGTAGTGATCCGTCTGGATGGCATGATGAGGCAACGGTACGGCGGAATGCAGGCATCAGGGATTACCCGTACCACCAGCGATTTGATACCATGATAAACAAGGTTATGCGAAGCATTCCTATTTGAGTTCATCTATCATTCATGCGGTGCCGACGGTCAGCCCCCTTGCTGTGATCGTTGGCATGCTCTGTGCTGACTGCCGCCGCTGGAGACGGGCCACTTCCGGGAAGGCTTCGGCATGACGGACACCCCCATGGGGTTCCCGTCACTCATGGAGGCCCTGCTGGTTGCGGGGTTTTCTGTCGATAGCGTCTTCCTCCCTGTCCTTCGATCCTGCGCTGCGACGCTCTGGCTATCCCGCCCGGTATGCCGGCACGGTTTCTGTTTTGCCTTTTACAGAGGATTCATCCAATGAAAGCATTCCGGGTTTCTTCCCTTGTCGCACTGGCCGTTGCCGCCGCCCTGTCGGGTTGTGCCGCCACGCAGGATGCCGCCCAGTCCACCATGGGTAGTGTCAAGTCGGTGCTGGGTCAGGAGCAGGTGACGCGCCAGGAGGTCGGCCCCCAGCTCTATGAAGTGGCCTATTCGGCGAGCGATGACGTGGTCTATGTGGCTTCGGCCGGCGGTTTCGACACCAACGCCAATCCGCCGAAAATCCTGAAGCTGGATCCGAAGACGCTGGCCGTGAAGGGCGAGTTCCCGCTGGCTGCCCCGGCCTTCGGTCTGGCGCTGGATGATGAAGCGCACCGTCTGTATGTGGCCGATACCCGCGGCCCGTCGGTGCTGGTGGTGGACACCACGTCCGGCCAGACGCTGGCTACCGTGCCGCTGGAGAAGAAAATCCGCGAGATCGTCCTGGACAAGGCCAACCATCGCCTGCTGCTGCCGGGCATGGACTACAAGGGCAAGAGCACGCTGCAGGTGGTGGACACCGACACGCTCAAGCTGGACAAGGTCGTGCAGGGCTTTGGCTATGGAGCAACTGGCATTGCGCTGAACGAGCAGGCCGGCAAGGTGTATGTGTCGAACCTGGTGGGTCAGCTGTATGAGGTGGATGCCGCCACGCTGGCCATCACCAACAAGTTCGAGGTGCCGGTCGACCAGATGCTGAATGTGGCCTTCGATTCGGCCAATGGCCGTGTGCTGGCCGTGGACGAGGGGCTCGACAAGCTGAACGAGAAACGCGTGCGTGAGGGCTTCCAGTACACGCCGCGCAGCAAGGGCAACCAGGTGGCCATCATCGACCCGAGCAATGGTCAGGTGACCGCTTCGGTCGAAAGTGGCAAGCAGCCGATTGCGCTGCTGGTCGACGCCGAGCGCAGCCGCGCCTATGTGTCGAACCGCGCATCGGGTGATGTGACGGTGCTGGATGCGAAGACCGGCAAGGTGCTGAAAACGGTTTCGCTGCCCACGCACCCGAACAGCCTGGCGCTGGACAAGAAAACCGGTACCGTCTACGTGACCATCAAGAACGGTCGTGACGTGTCGCAGGACCAGAAGGAAAGTGTGGCACGCATAGCGTTCTGATGAACGTCTGCTGAGCGGTTGGCCGGGCTGACCGGCTGCCTGCAAGGGGCTGTTTTTGCAGTCCTGCTCTCACAAATGGGCCTCTGTGCAGAAATGTGCGGAGGCCCGTTTCTTTATGGCGCCGGTGTGTGAGGCTCCATGTAAAGCAACTTCACTGCGGGGGCGTCGGGATGCGGTGGGTGGTTTTGATGTGACGGTACGGGGTTTATGGAAGACGACTTCGTTGTGGCACGCGCCCCGGACCGGTATGCCCCTGCGGCTCATACGCTCACTGAAGCTTTGTTGCCCACGACCTGCGTCGTGGTCAACAAACCTCCAGCGCTAAAACACTTTCCGACAATCTGGGCTGCGCCCCGCCTGTCAGAAAGTCGTTCACGCGTACCGCGAAATCACCGCAGTGGCATCCCGCTCCGGGGCCCTTGTCTCAGGAGGGGACGGCTCCAGCCCGGGGAAAGGCATTCTCCTTCCTCTGCAGGGTTGACCAGGGTCGGTGTATTCCCTTACGGCTTATTAGGACGGTGCTCCAGTCTGGTCAGGTTTCTCGAAAGGCGCACACCCTTGCCTGTCGAAGGAGGGACTTCGCGGGTCAGTGTGGGTGGCGTGAAGGCTGGAATCGCCGTTTGGCAACTGAAACTGGGTCTTCGCGGATTAGTGTGGGTGAGATGGAGGCCGAAATCGGCGTTTGATGCCTGAAATCAAGGGCTT
>ERZ772971.657-NODE-657-length-21288-cov-12.514200_pt1 | contig 21288 bp, 17 predicted proteins | sample MGYA00511943_ERZ772971 | MGnify/ENA primary metagenome ERZ772971 (study PRJEB29015, sample SAMEA2737929) | human oral metagenome | biome: human oral; feature: human-associated habitat; material: dental | place: China | collected 2144 ... | reverse complement strand
TCGGGCTCATGTTCTTCAGCGGCGTCGTCGCCCTCGGCCTCGCGCTCCTCGGCGGCGCGCGCCTGCCCTCCTGGATGTGGCGCCTGCTGAGCCTGGGAATGGCGGCAGCCGCCGTGTGGATCCTCTGGTTCCAGTACACGTCCATCTTCGTCGAGGGAGCCTTGTGCCCGTACTGCATCGTCACGTGGGCCGCCGCAATCCCCTTGATCGTGCACGTCCTTGCCCGCAGCTTCGGCGCAGGCCACCTGCCCGCCGGAGACGGCGCCCGCAGGATTCTCGTCAAAGGCAGGTGGTGGCTCGTCGCGGCCGTCTACCTTGCCGTCGCATTGGTGGCGGTCGTCGCCTTGTGGGACAAGTGGGAGTATGTTTTCTGACGTGCACCAGGGGTTTCTGACGTCCAGGCCGGGGGCCGTCACCCGAGCCAGAGAGGCTTCACCGAGTGAAGGTCCTTCGGAACGAAGGATTCCCACGACTCCTTGAGAGCCTCCCGCAGGCGGACCATGGCCGCGTCGAGCTGCTCCGCCGGCAATCCGGCCCTGGCATTCTCGAAACGGATGTCCTCCTCGCTGGTGGCGGGAATGACGTGGATGTGCACATGGGGCACCTCGAGGCCCGCGATGACCGTCATCGCGCGAGGAACCCCGAACGCCTCGATCTGGGCCTTTCCGATGCGCTGCGCGACGACGCTCAGATGGGCGAAGGTCTCTTCGTTGAGATCGGTGAAGCGCGGGATTTCTATGCGCGGAATGACGAGGACGTGGCCGTCCGTGATGGGCTCGTGGGTGCCGATGGCAACGCAGACGTCGTCGGCCCAGACGAACCGCCCGGGAATCTTGCCTTCGAAAATCTTGGTGAACACGCTCATAGCACGATTCTACGTCCGCGATCGGAGTTTCCGCCGGCCGTCGTCGATTCTTCAAAGGCGGCTCGGAATTTCTTGACCGCCGGGCGATTCGCGGACGACGTCTGATTTCACGGCGCGGCCTGATTTCACGGCGCGCGAAGCTCACAGTGGACACTTTGGGGCTCGTCGGCGGGCTTGAGTTAACCTTGGCATACCAAAATAATGAAAGGCGGACGATGAGCGGACAGGAAACAGGCGGGACGACGCCGTACCGGTACACGGCCGAACTGGCCAACGCGATCGAAGCGCGGTGGCAGAAACGCTGGGAAGAGCTCGGGACGTTCTACACCCCGAACCCGGTCGGCGACCTTGCGGGCGCGACGTCGGCTGAGAAGGTCTACATTCTCGACATGTTCTCCTACCCCTCGGGCAAGGGCCTTCACGTGGGCCACCCGCTCGGGTACATCGCAACGGACACGATCGCCAGATATCAGCGTATGCTCGGCAAGAACGTGCTCTACACGATGGGATTCGACGCCTTCGGCCTGCCCGCAGAGCAGTACGCCGTGCAGACCGGCCAGCATCCGCGCGTCACCACGGAGCAGAACATCGCGAACATGCGCCGTCAGCTCAAGCGCATCGGATTCTCCCACGATTCGCGCCGGACCTTCGCGACCACCGACGTCGACTACGTGCGTTGGACGCAGTGGATTTTCCTGCAGATTTACAATTCTTGGTACGACCCGGACGCCCCCTGCCGAGACGGTCGCAGCAAAGGTTCGGCACGCCCGATTTCCGAGCTCCGCGACGAGTTCGACGCCGGGAAGAGGAGGCTTGACGACGGACGCGAGTGGGCCGAGCTCAGCGAAGGCGAGAAGGGCGAGGTGCTCGACTCTCACCGTCTGGCCTACATCAGCGAGGCCCCGGTCAACTGGTGCCCAGGTTTGGGAACGGTTCTGGCCAACGAGGAAGTCACAGCCGACGGGCGCTCCGAGCGCGGAAACTTCCCCGTTTTCAAGAGGAATCTGCGGCAGTGGATGATGCGCATCACCGCCTACGCCGACAGGCTGGCCGACGACCTCGACACCATCGACTGGCCCGAGAAGGTCCGGCTCATGCAACGCCATTGGATCGGCCGTTCGGAAGGCGCGAGCGTAGAATTCGACGTTCCCGGAGTCGGCCGCAAGCTCGAGGTCTACACGACCCGGCCGGACACGCTTTTCGGCGCCACATTTATGGCGGTGGCCCCCGAGCATCCGATCCTCGGCGACGGCGTTCCCGGAAGCGAGGCCGACCAGTCGCGCTTGAACGTCCCCGCGTCGTGGCCCGAGGGGACGAATCCGCTGTGGACCGGCGGGGCCGCGACCCCGGCCGAGGCTGTCGCGGAGTATCGCGCCGCCGCCGCTGCCAAGAGCGAGATCGAAAGGTCCGACGACGAGCGTGCGAAGACGGGCGTCTTCACCGGACTGTTCGGAGTCAATCCCGCCAACGGCAAGCAGATTCCGATCTTCGTCGCGGATTACGTGCTGATGGGGTACGGAACGGGCGCAGTCATGGCCGTCCCGGCGCACGATTCGCGCGACTGGGAGTTCGCCCGCGCCTACGGCCTCGACGTCGTCAGGACGATAGGACCGGCCGAGGACCCCTACGGCCCCGACCTCGAGGAGGCCGCCTACGAGGGGGAGGGCGTCGCCGTCGATTCGGCCAACGATTCGATCAGCCTCGACGGCTTGTCGAAGGACGAGGCCAAGGCCGCCATGACGGCTTGGCTCGAGTCGACGGGCGCGGGGCGGGCCACCGTGACGCATCGCCTGCGCGACTGGCTCTTCTCCCGCCAGCGCTATTGGGGCGAGCCTTTCCCCATCGTCTGGGACGAGGAGGGGCGTCCGCACGCGCTCCCCGAAGACTGCCTGCCCGTGGAGCTGCCGGAGATCAGCGACTACTCGCCGCGCACCTTTGACCCCGAGGACGCCGACTCCTCGCCTGAACCGCCGCTCGGCCGCGCCGAGGAGTGGTTGGACGTCGAACTCGATTTGGGCGACGGCCTCAAGCGGTACAGGCGCGAGACGAACACGATGCCGCAGTGGGCGGGATCCTGTTGGTACGAACTGCGCTACATCGACCCCCACAACGAAGCCGAGTTCGTCGATCCGACAAACGAGGCCTACTGGATGGGTCCACGCCCGGACGCCGGAAACGTCACGGGCGGCACCGATCTGTACGTCGGCGGCGTTGAGCACGCAGTCCTCCATCTCCTCTACGCGCGCTTCTGGCACAAGGTGCTCTTCGACCTCGGCTGCGTCAGCTCCTCCGAGCCCTTCCACAAGCTTTTCAACCAGGGCTACGTCCAGGCCTACGCCTACACGGACGCACGCGGCCAGTACGTCCCGGCCGAGGAAGTCGTGGAAGCCGGGACCGACGAGAACGGCGAGACGCTCTATGCGTGGAAGGGCGAGCCAGTCTCCCGCGAATACGGGAAGATGGGCAAGTCGTTGAAAAACATCGTCACGCCCGACGAGATCTGCGACGATTACGGGGCCGACACCTTCCGGCTGTATGAGATGTCGATGGGCCCGCTGGACATGTCGCGCCCGTGGGAGACGAGGGCCGTCGTCGGTTCCCAGCGTTTCCTCCAGCGGCTGTGGCGCAACGTCGTCGACGAGCAAACCGGCGAGGTGACCGTGGCCGACGTTCCCGTCGACGGAGAGACGGCCAAGCTGCTTGCCCGGACGATCGCGGATGTCCGCAACGACTACGACGGGATGCGGATCAACACCGCCATCGCGAAAATGATCGTTTTGAACAACCATCTGACCTCTCTCGCCAAGGTTCCCAGAGAGGCGGCCGAGAGCCTGGTTCTCATGGTCTCGCCGGTCGCGCCTCACATAGCCGAGGAGCTATGGGGTAAGCTCGGACACGAGTCTTCGCTTGTCGACGCTCCGTTCCCGGAAGTGGGCGACGAGTCGCTTCTCGTCGACGAGAACGTGACATGCGTCGTTCAGGTCAAGGGGAAGGTTCGCGATCGCTTGGAGGTGCCCGCCGACGTCTCCGAGGACGACCTGGTCCAGCGCGCACTCGCATCGGAGCGGATCGCGAAGTTCCTCGACGGCGAGCCTCGCAAGGTGATCGTTCGCGCGCCGGGCCTCGTCAACATCGTCCCCTGAGGATCCATCGTCCCTAAGGAAGTGCCATGACAAAGAACGTCCCCGCGGTGACCCAGCACGAATTCGACGGGCTGCCCGCTTGGAAGCTGACCTCCCCGACCGGCGCCGAGGCACTGGTCGCCGAACGCGGGGCGACGCTCATTTCGTGGCAGCCTCGGCCGGGGGTCGAGGTCATCGACGGATACGAGTCCGCCGAAGAGCTCGAGGCGCAGGTAGGGGACAGGAGCCTCGTCATGCTGCCCTGGTGCGGGCGGATCGCCGAAGGAACATACTCCTTCGGCGGTGCGCGATACAAGCTCGCCGAGCGCGCCGAGTCAGCGGGCTTGGGCGGCAGAGCGGGGAGCATTGACTTCGGCAGAGTCGGGCGGGGACCGGCGCTTGTGCTTCGCGGGCACATGCCGGGCGACTCCGGGTACCCGTGGAACATCGACGTCACGGTGGTTTTCGCCCTCGACGCCGGAATCGACGGGGAGGAACACCTTTCGGTGTCGATAAGCGCCGAAAACGCCTCCGACTCCGCCGCTCCCCTCTCCATGGGCTGGCATCCGTACATTAAAATGCCCGGCGTGAGAGGCATATCGAATCTGTCCCTCACAGTCCCCGCCAGAACCAAGGTGCTGACCGACGGGCGGATCATTCCGCTTCCCGGCGATTCGGCCTTCGCTGGGGTCGCCGCGCCGGTTCGCTTCGATTATCTCGGGACGACGAGGATCGACCAGTCGTACACAAACCTCGTCCCCGACGTCGACGGAGTGGTGTGCACCGAGCTCAAAGACCCGGTGCGTTCTACCAGGGTGCGCCTGACTCAGGAGCCCAGCGAGGCGCCCGTCGCCCACGTCTTCACCGGCGACGGGCTTCCTCGCGACGAGCGTCAGTCGATAGCCCTCGAACCGTGCTCCGCCCTCTCGGACGCTTTCCGCCGCGCCGATTCGGCGGTTCGCCTTCCATTGGGGCCGGGTGAGACCCGGACGATCACGGCGACGCTGACCTACATAGGCGGATAGGCCAACGGCTGCGCTGCCGGATAGGCCGCGCCCGGCAGCCCAGTCGTTGCGCCGAGAAAGTGCACGGCCGCGCCGACGGCGTCGTGAACGGCTCTACCTGCGTCGTGAACCGAACAGCGTTCGGGTGATGCTCGAGCCCAGCGACCGCCCGATTGAGCGCACAACCGAATCGATCGCCGCCTCCTTGCGCTTTTCTTGGCGTTCGGCGCGGCGCTCGTCCGCCTTGCGCTGGCGTTCGGCCTCTTTGGCGGCTTCGCGTTCCTCCCGCTCGGCCGCCTTGGCCGCGGCCTTCGCCTCTGCTTCGAGCTCTTTCAGGCGGCGCTTTTCGGCCTCCGCCGCGGCCTTCTCGGCCTCCTTCTCCGCTTTGGCCTGCTCCTTCGCGGTTTCGGCCGCCGCCTTCTCAGCTTCGACGCGGGCCGCGAGGAGCTCGAACGCGCTCTCCGGATCCACCGGGTCCTTGTACTTGGCCATGAACGGCGAGGCCGCCAAACACGAAGAGACGGCCCCGGGCGAGGACGGCCCCATGACCGCCGCGGGGGCCCACAGGCGCGTGGGTGCGACCGGCGTCGGGCGTCCTTTCGGGTCGAGCACGGTGACGATGGCCTCGCCGGTGCCTAGGCCGGGGAGGACTTTCAGGAGGTCGAGCGGCGATGAAGGGAACGTGTCCACGGTCGCCTTGAGGGCCTTCTGGTCGTTCGGCGTGTGGGCGCGCAGCGCATGTTGGACGCGGGAGCCGAGTTGGGCGAGGACGTCGTCGGGAACGTCTTTCGGCGACTGCGTGACGAAGAAGATTCCGACGCCCTTGGAGCGGATGAGCCTGACCGTTTGAACGACCTGGTTGAGGAACTCCTTGCTGGCGTCGGCAAAGAGGAGGTGCGCCTCGTCGAAGAAGAAGACGAGCTTGGGCTTGTCGGCGTCGCCCACCTCGGGCAGGTCCTGGAAGAGGGAGGCGAGAAGCCACATGACGAAGGTGGAAAACAGCGCAGGCTGCGATCGCACGTCGGGAAGCTCAAGGCAGGAGACGACGCCGCGCCCGTCCGCCGACGTGCGGAGAAACGCCTCCGTTTCGAAGGCGGGTTCGCCGAAGAAGGCGTCCGCTCCCTGAGCTTGAAGCGCCGAAATCTCGCGGAGGATCACTCCCGCGGTGGCGGGGGAGACGCCGCCGATTCCGGCGAGCTCGCCCTTGCCTTCCTCGGAGGTCAGGTACGCGACGGTCGCGCGCGGGTCAGCCAAATCGATGAGCGCGAGGCCTTGCGAGTCCGCCCACGAGAAGATCAGCGACAGCGCCGACTCCTGCGTCTCGTTCAGCCCGAGCACCTTGGACATGAGAATCGGGCCGAAGTCGGTGACGCTCGTGCGCACGGGGACTCCGTCTCCCGAGCCTCCCAGAGAGAAGAGCTCGACGGGGAAGGACGCGGGCTGCCACGGCTGACCGAGGGCGGCGACGCGGGCGGAGAGCTTCTCGGAGGCTTGGCCCGGCTCGAGCAATCCCGTCAGATCGCCCTTGATGTCTGTGATGAACACCGGGATGCCGGAAGCCGAAAGCCCCTCCGTCATGAGCTGGAGGGTGCGCGTCTTGCCCGTGCCGGTGGCGCCCGCCACGAGTCCGTGGCGGTTGAGCATTCCCAGGGGCATTTGCACGAGCGCGCGCGGTTCGGGCGTGCCGTCTTCGAGATACGCGCCGAGCGTGAGGGTCGGTGCGTCGAAGGCGTATCCGTCGCGAACGGCGGCGGCGTATTCGCCGAGCTCTTTTTCAGCGGAGTCGGTTTGCGACGGCGCAGAGGCGCCCCCGTCGGCTCGCTGCGGATTTTCCGCCGACGTCGTTTCTGCCGACGCCGCATCGCTCGGCGAAGCGGAAGGGTCTTCAGGCGCCGGGGAGTTTCCGGAAGCGGGAGGCGCGTCAGAGGCGGGGGAGTTCCCGGCCGCCAAGGCTGCGTCGAGCGCGGCTTGGGCGGCGTCGGCCTTCGCTTGGGCCGCGTCCGCCGCGGCCTGCGCGGCTTGCGCCCGTAGTCTTGCGAGTTCTGCGTCCGAAGTGCTCATGTGGAGAGTCTAACCGGGTTGCGGCGCTAATGGCGTTTCTTCTGCACAGTCGGCGGCGATTGGCGCACAGGTTTGCCAGACGCAGCGCCTGTCCACATTTTTGTTTTCGGGCGCGTCCGACGCCGACGCGCGGGCGAAGACTGCTTCCATGAACACTCCACCGCCGCGGCCTCCGGCATTTCGCGGGCAACTGAAAACACTTCGTCGGCAACCGAGAAGTTGCCGCTCCTTTTCGCCGCCATCGGGCGATCGATATGATTCGCGGGCCTCGATCAAGCCCGGCGACGCCGATCCGCCGCCTTTGGACGTACGCGGCATTGGCGGAATCTCTGAGGCCGCGGCCCCCGCGCCCGCAGACTTTGACGCGATTTCTGAGGCCGCCGACTTGGCGCGCGGGGCCGACTTGGCGCGCGGGGCCGACGAATTGCCGTGCCGCGGCGAAGAGGTGGACGCCGCGTCGAATCTTGCCGACACGGCCGTTCTCCCCGTCGTCAGATTTCAGGAGCTGAAAGGCCGGGTCGAGAAGCGGGCAGGCGACGCCGAAACCCAAGGAGCGGCGACGAGGCGTTCCTTCGCGAGCCTCGCTCTGGCCTCCGGGACGGGGGAGGACGTCGCGGCGCTCATGGGAGGCGCAGGGAAACGACGTTGGCGTCTGAATCGGGATAACGCGAGGGCTGTTCTCATCGCGGTCGCGGTGTGTCTCGTTGCAGCGTGGGCGTGGCTTGCGTTGACGAAGCCGGGCGGGGACGAATCGCAGAGCAAGCTAGTCGAAGAACGGGGCTCCGCGTCGGCCTCCCGCGGCGTCGGGCGCGGTAAAGCGAGCGATTCGGCCAACAGCCGTGAAACCGGGAAAAAGTCCGCTCTGGAAAGCCGAGGCGGCGGGGAATCCGGCAGCGGCTCCGCGGGCGGCTCGGCCGGGTCTTCGTCGATCGTCGTCTATGTCAGCGGAGCGGTCAAGGCTCCCGGAGTTTACACGCTTGCGGCGGGTTCGCGCGTCGACGACGCCGTGCGTGCGGCCGGCGGGCTGACCGAGCGCGCCGAATCCGCCGGAACCAATCTGGCAGCGCAGCTTTCGGACGGGGAGCACGTCCACGTCGCCGCCACGGGCGAATCTGCGCCTTCCGGAGCGCTTGGCCCGTCGTCTGGCTCGGATGCGGCGGGTGGGAAAAAGGGCGCGGGCGCAGGGGCCTCAGGCAAAGGCGCAGGAAAGAAGGCCGCCGCGGGGCAGAAGGCGGGGGCCGCCAAGGTCAATGTGAACACCGCCGGCGCCGAGGAGCTTCAGACGTTGCCGGGAGTCGGCCCGGCGACGGCCAAGGCAATCATCGCCTGGCGCGAGGAGAACGGACGCTTTCGGTCCGTCGACGACCTGCTCGACGTTTCGGGCATAGGCAAGGCGACCCTCGCCAAGTTCCGCGATCGCGTGTCGGTCTAGCGCGGTGCGGCGGATATGTCGACGGGCTCGAAACATTCGAACCACACTCAAGAACGTGCGCTTTCGCAGGACGTGAGGCTGCTTCCGCTGGCCTTTGCGGGGCTGGCGGGCGCATGGGCGTCCCTGCATGCGGGCCGGGCGGCGGTCAGATGGGCCGGAACCGCATCGGCGTGGGTCGCCGTCGCCGCCGCGACGGCGGGCGCCTCGTGGGCGGTAAAACGTACGCGGCCCGAACGGGCCGTCGCCCGGACGGCCGCCGTGGCTGCCGCGATCTTCATCGGATGGGCGTGGGCGGGGTGCCTCCATCGGGGCGTCGCCGAACCGGAGGCGATGGCGCATGCCTACGGAAAGACGGCAAAGGCAGAGGCGACGGCGGTCGGCAGGGCCGACCGGGCGGGAGAGCGCTGCTCGGTGCTCGCCCGCCCACGCCGCATCGACGCGGGCGGCGCGATGCGGCTTTCCAGGCACGTGCGGATCTCGATCGTCGGCGTTCCGTGCGACGTCCTGGGAGGGCAGAAGGTGAGCGCGGTCGGCAAGCTCGTCGAGCCGCCTCCGGGGGCGCGTCAGAGCGGGACGCTCTACGCGAGAACCGTTGCGGTCTCGGGCCGCGGGTCGACGGTCTCCCGCACGGTCGCCCGCATCGACGCGGCGCTCGAAAAGGTGCTGGCCGACGCCCCCGAACACGCCCGCGGCCTCATTCCCGGCGTCGCCCTGGGACGCGACGACGCCGTCGAACCCGACCTGGCCTCCGCCATGAAAATGACTCAGCTCACGCATCTGATCGCGGTTTCCGGCGGGCACGTGTCGATACTCCTTTCCCTCGTCATCCTCGGGTTCGGGAGACGGCGGCTCGCCGCGACCGCCGCAGTCTGCTTCCTGTCGGTCCTCGCGCTGCTCGCGCTCGTCGGCCCCCAAGCCTCCGTCATACGCGCCGCGGCGATGGGAACCGTGGTTGTCCTCGCGCTCGGAATCGGGCGGGCGAGCCAGGCTGTGCCGTCGCTGAGCACAGCCGTGCTCGGCGTGGCCCTCATCGACCCGTGGCTGGCAGTGAGCTACGGATTTTTGCTCTCGGCGAGCGCGACGCTCGGCATCGTCTGCTTCGCCGAGCCTCTCACCGCGCGGCTGGCGGCAAAGGCGCCGCGCCTGCTGGCCGAGCTCGTGGCCGTCCCCCTCGTGGCGCAGCTGGCCTGCCTGCCCGTTCTCGCCCTGTTCACAGACACGGGATCGATCTGGGGAGTGCCGGCCAATATGCTCGTCGCCCCGGTGGTCGCGCCCCTGACCGTATGCGGGCTCGCCACCGCCCTGGCCAGCCCGATTTTTCCCTGGCTCGCCGAGGCAGCGCTCGTTCCCTCAGCGATGGCGACGTGGTGGATCGAGCGGGTCGCGACGACGCTCGCGAAGTGGCCGGGCTCGGGAATCGGCCTGCTGGCCTCTTTCGTCTTCTGCCTCGTCCTCCTTGCCGCGCTCGTCGCCCGCAAAGCCCTCGGCTTTGTTGTGGTTGCCGCCCTTGTGGCCGTCACATGGTGGACCGGGCGGCGCGCTCCGATCGAGATCGCAGACGGCTGGGAGGCCGTCCAATGCGACGTCGGCCAAGGATCCGGGCTCTTGGCCCGGGTGAGGGGGAAGACGATCATGGTCGACGTCGGCCCGCAGGGAAAGGCCGCCGCCGAATGCGTCGAGGCGGCGGGGGTGGAGAAAATCGACATTCTCGTCCTCACCCACGGGCATTCCGACCACATCGGGGGCCTTCCGGAGGTGTTGAAGACGGCCGACGTCGGGCAGGTCTGGGTCTCGCCGAACATGGACCCCGAGGGCAACAAGCGGTGGCTGGAAGCCGAGCTGAAGAGGACGGGGCACACGCCCACAATCGTCTCTCAGGGGAAGGTCGACGATCCCGATGCGCCTCGGGTGCGCGTCATTTGGCCGCGCGCCAACGCCCCCGCGGGCGCCGAGCAGGCCAACGCCCAGTCTGTCGCCGTCCTCGTGGACATACCCGGCGGGATGCTCGTCACGGGGGACCAGGGCCGCGAAAGCCAGGAGCGCTTCGTTCGCGAGGTTGAACCCGTGCGCATCGCGGTGGTCCCTCACCACGGCAGCTCGGATCAGTCCGAACGGCTCGCCCGCGCCGCCGACGCGAAGATTGCCTTCATATCGGTGGGGGAGAACAGCTACGGGCATCCCTCCCGCCGCGCGTTCGAGCTCTATTCCTCGGCCGATGTGTACGACACGAAATCGTGCGGGACGATCGTCGTGGCCGGATCCGAGGTGTCCTCGCGCTGCGAGGGGCCGCGAGGTTGAAGCTGCAAGAGGCCTGAGAAAAGCGGGACGTCAAAATGAAAACGCGAGAATCAAAATAGACACGAAAGGCACGAGAACGAAAGGGACACTGCTGAATGAGCGAGGAGGGAGGAAAAACGCGGGATGGGCCGCGTGAGATACTTGTGCCATGGCTAAGACAGGCGCGCTCAGACACGACCAAATCGAGCTCGCTCCGGTCGTCCTGTTTCTCGTCGGCGAGCCCGTCCTCGGCGACAGGGCCGTTTCGCGGCTCATCGAGCGGGCCCTCGAACGCAATCCGGCCACCGCCGTGACGAAGATCGACGCCGAACAGTACGCTGCGGGCCAGCTTGCCGCAGCCGTCGGCCCTTCGCTTTTCGCCGAGCCTAACGTCGTCGCCGCGAGCAACCTCCAGAAGATGAGCGACGCCTTCCTCGCCGACGCCCTCGCCTACGTCTCCGCCCCGGACCCCGACGTCGTGCTCATCCTGCGCCACGACGGCGGGACGCGGGGCAAACGCCTCCTCGACGCTGTGCGCGCCGGCGGCTTCCAGTGCTGTGAGATTCCGGCCGTAAAGTATCCGAACGAGAAGGCCGCCCTCGTTCGAGACGAAGTGGCTCGGGCCCGCAGGCGCATGACCGCCGACGCCGTCGAGGCGCTTGTCGACGCACACGGCAACGACGTCGGAGAGCTCGTCGCGGCGACGTCCCAGCTCCTGTCCGACGTCGAGGGGACGATAGACGAGGCGGCCGTGCGCACGTACTATGCGGGGCGCATCCAGGCCAGCGGCTTCGACATCGCCGACGCAGCGGTCGCGGGCAACGGCGGCAAGGCGGTGGCCCTCGCCCGGCACGCGCTGGCCAGCGGCGTCGCCCCCGTTCCCATCGTCGCGGCTCTCGCGTACAAGCTGCGCACGCTCGCCCTCGTCGCTGCGCGAAAGGGCGCGTCGGCCCGCCCGGGCGACCCGACGATGTCCCCCGGCCAGCGCCGCAGCGCCGAGAGGATCGCCGGGCAGTGGTCGAATGAGGCGTTGGCCACTGCGATCCAGGCGGTCGCCCAAGCCGACGCCGAAGTCAAGGGAGCGTCGAGAGATCCCGAATTCGCCCTGGAACGCGTCATATTGCGGGTCGCCGCCGCCAAGAGAGGGTGAAGGAGCGCCCGTCCGTTCGCGGACACAGGCATGCGCATTCTGAAAAAACGCAGCAAGATAGTAGGCTCGATCACAGTGGTGCTGAGTATCGCTCACGCAGGAGGTGCGAAGTGCCACTCAGTGACGCTCAGTGACGACGCCAATTCGGAGGAGACAACGTGCTCATAGGAGTGCCGAAAGAATCTCGGGCGGGCGAAACCCTCGTGGCCGCCACGCCCGACACGGTGGGCAAGCTCATCAGGCTCGGCTACGACGTCTGCGTCGAGGCCGGCGCCGGCGAACGGTCGAGCTACCCCGACGAGCAGTACCGCGAGGCAGGAGCCCAGATCGTCGACGCCCAGGGAGTCTGGGCCGCCGACATCATCACCTCGCTCGATACGCCAAGCGAGGCCAAACTCCTCAATATCCGCCGGGGGGCCACCCTCATCGCGAGGATGGATCCGGCCTCTAACCCGGAGGCGGTCGAGCGGCTTGCCGCGATGGGCGTCACGTCGGTCGCCATGGACGCGGTCCCGAGGATCTCGCGCGCGCAGTCGATCGACGTTCGCTCGTCAATGGCGAACGTCGCCGGGTATCGCGCCGTCATAGAGGCGGCCAACGCCTTCGGGCGGCTCTTCACCGGCCAGATGACGGCCGCGGGCAAAGTGCCTCCCGCAAACGTGTACGTCATAGGCGCCGGAGTCGCCGGGCTCGCGGCGATCGGCACGGCGAGCTCGCTCGGCGCCGTCGTCCGGGGGACGGACGTCCGCCCCGAAACCGCCGACCAGGTCCAATCGCTCGGCGGGGAATTCGTCGAGATTCCGGTCGCTCAAGAATCCTCCGACGGATACGCCCAGGCGATGAGCGTCGACCAGGAACTCGCGGCCAGGGAGGTCTACAGCAGGGAGGCCGCTGCCTCCGACATCGTCATCACGACCGCGCTGATCCCCGGGAAGCCCGCTCCGCTCCTCATTACGGCGGAGGCCGTCGCCGCCATGAAGCCGGGATCGGTCATCGTCGATCTGGGCGCCGCCAACGGGGGCAACTGCGAGCTGACCGTTCCGGGGCGGGTGACCGTCACCGACAACGGAGTGACGATCATCGGGTACACGGACCTGGCGGGGCGCCTGCCCGGGCAGGCATCTCAGCTTTACGGCCAGAACGTCGTCAACTTCTTCAAGCTCGCGACGCCGGGCAAGGACGGCGTCCTCACGCTCGACATGGACGACGACGTCATGCGCGCCATGACCGTCACCCTCCACGGGATCGTCATGTGGCCGCCTCCGCCCGTCAGGGTGTCCAAGGCAAGGGCCGAGAAGGCGGCGCCGCCTCCGCCCGCGCCGACGCCCATACGGGCGCAGGAGACTCCGCCGTGGGTCAAGCCCGCCCTCGCCGTGGCGGCGGCTCTCGTTGCCCTCCTTGTGTACTTTGCCCCGCGGAGCATGTCCAACCACTTCATCGTCTTCACCTTGGCGTGCGTCGTGGGCTTCTACGTCATCACCAATGTGACGCATTCGCTGCACACCCCGCTTATGTCGGTGACCAATGCGATATCGGGGATCATCGTCGTCGGCGCGCTCATCCAAACCGTCAACCACGACGCATGGATACAAGTGCTGGCGTTCATCGCCATAGTCGTCGCGTCGATCAATATCTTCGGCGGGTTCGCTGTGACCCACCGCATGCTCAAGATGTTCCAGAGGAGCTGAGAATGAACGCTGCGATTTTCGCGACTGACAACGCCGGAATTCTCGGGATCGGCGGCGACGGCGCGGCCGTCAGATTCACCGACGTCGCCTACCTCGTCGCCGCCCTGCTCTTCATCCTCGCCCTTGCGGGGCTCTCGAAGCAGACGACGGCGAGCCGCGGCAACACTTTCGGCATCGTCGGCATGGGGCTGGCGCTCTGCGCGGTCGTCATCCTCACGGTGGCCTCCAACCACTCCAATGTGCTGCAGATGTCGCTGTTCACGCTCCTCGCAATGGCCATAGGCGCCGGCATCGGCATATGGAGGGCTCAACGCGTCGAGATGACGGGCATGCCTCAGCTCATCGCCCTTCTGCACTCCTTCGTGGGCATGGCCGCCGTCATCGTCGGCTACAACGCGCTCCTCGAAAGCGCCGACAACCGCCTCCCCGAGCTGAGCAGCGGCACGGCGCTGCGCGACATACCGGACATGTCCTTCCGCCTGGGCGAGATCGGCCTGGCGGTCTTCGTGGGCGCGGTCACCCTCACAGGCTCCATCGTCGCCTTCCTCAAGCTCTCGGGCAGGATATCGGGCGCCCCCCTCGCGCTTCCCGCGCGGAACTGGATGAATCTTGGCGCGCTCATCGCCTCGATTCTTCTCATCGTGTGGTTCGTCAGGGCCGGAGACCTCACGTCGGCGTTGATTCCTCTCATCCTCCTGCTCATCGTCTCGCTCGCCCTTGGCGCGCACCTCGTCTTGGCGATCGGCGGAGGCGACATGCCCGTCGTCGTCTCGATGCTCAACTCGTATTCGGGCTGGGCCGCGTCGATGGCCGGATTCACGCTCGGAAACAACCTGCTCATCATCACGGGAGCGCTCGTCGGATCCTCCGGCGCCTACCTCTCCTACATCATGTGCAAGGCCATGAACCGCTCCTTCGCCTCCGTCATCCTCGGCGGCTTCGGCTCGGCCGGTGCGCTGTCGGGCCAAGACGGGGACTATGGCGATTACCGGGAGACGACGGCGGACGAGGTGGCTCGCATGCTCAAGGGCGCGACCTCAGTTATCATCGCCCCCGGCTACGGGATGGCGGTCGCCCAGGCCCAGTACCCGGTGGCCGAGCTGACCCGGCGGCTGCGCGAGGGCGGCGTCGAGGTCCGCTTCGGCATCCACCCCGTGGCCGGCCGCCTGCCCGGCCACATGAACGTCCTTCTCGCCGAAGCGAAGGTCCCATACGACGTCGTCTTCGAGATGGACGAGATCAACTCGGACTTCTCCTCGACCGACGTCGTCCTCGTGATAGGGGCCAACGACACGGTCAACCCCTCGGCGCAGGAACCGGGCTCGCCCATCGCGGGAATGCCGGTGCTCCACGTGTGGGAGGCGAAGGACGTCGTCGTCTTCAAACGGTCGATGTCCAACTCCGGGTACGCGGGCGTCCAGAACCCGCTTTTCTTCAACGAGAACACGCACATGCTGCTCGGAGACGCACGTGAGTCCCTGGAGAAGATCGTCACAGAACTCTGATCGGCGCGGGCTCGTAGAATGACCCTGACCAGAGCAGGGCCCCCACGGAGCAGTGCCCTGAGCGTTTGAAACTCCGAGCGGAAAGGAATCCCCAGCGGAGACAGGCCATGCCCAAACTCATCTGCATCGACGTAGACGGCACCCTCGTCACGGAAACCCAAGAGACGCCCGCTTCGGCGCGCGAAGCCGTTCGGGCCTCCATCGCGGCGGGCAACAAACTCCTCCTCTCCACGGGGCGCTCGCTGCCCGAAATCTACCCGTTTCTGTGGGATCTCGGCTTCCACGGCATCATCGCCGGGTCAGGGGCGTACGTGAAGATAGGGGAGGAGGTCGTCATGGACCGGCGCATGTCGGCCGAGGAAATTTCCTACGTTACGGACATCTATCGCAGGCACGGCGTCAACTGGATGTGGCAGGGGCCAGACGAGTTCTGCATGAGCGAGGGCTTCTTCGGGTCCTTCGCGGGGGCCCCGAACGCGGAAGGCAGCCCCTGGCACCCTTACTACTTGCAGATCCTCCCGGTCCTGAGCACGAAAGTTCCCACGAGCACGTCCAAGGGGCTCTTCGTCTTGCCTTACGACTCGTCGGTGAGCTATGAGGAGTTCGTTGAGATCATCGGCCCGAAGTACCACATCATCCCCGATTCCGTAGGCGCCGCCGAGGGAACGACGGGAGAGCTCCTTCTGGCCGGGCTGACGAAGGACGTCGGCATGCGGGCGGCGGCGAAGCACCTTGGTTTCGATGTGGCGGACACGGTCGCGATCGGCGACTCCCCGAACGACATCGAAATCCTCAAGGCCGCGGGGACTTCGGTGGCCATGGGCAACGCGACCGACGCGGTGAAATCGCATGCGGACCTTGTGACGTCTGCGATCGACGACGACGGAGTGTACCGGGCGTTCGAAACCCTCGGCCTCATGTGACGCTCGCACGCACGGGCGGCGGCGCGGCCCGCCGCCGCCCGTTTATCGACGTCGCGCCGTTTCCAATGCGGTGCGTCCGTCGCTGACGATTGAGGCCGCGTGGCCGGCGCTGCGAGCCGCCCCGGCTTTCGTCACGCTCGCGAGTGCGCCGAAGGGAGGGTGACGGAAACAGAGGTCCCCACGCCCAGGCGAGAGCTCATCTGAGCGGTTCCGCCGTGGCGGGCCACAATCGTCGCCACCAGGGCGAGGCCGAGGCCGTTGCCCGGATGCCCGCCGGAATTGCTCGCCCTGCTGAGCTCGTCCCAGACAGCGCCTACGTCCTCGGCGGGAATGCCAATGCCCGTGTCGGCGACCTCCACGGTGACGGTTCCCTGGCCTTCCGACCCTCGGACCTCGATGAGGGCCTCGGCCCCGGAATACTTCGCCGCATTCGACACGAGGTTGTACACCGCCGAATAGAGCAGATCGGCGTCGCCCGCCACGTGCGAAAGCGGCCAGGGCGCCTCCGGAAAGCTCAGGGAAAACGATCTGCTTTCTCCGCGCGCGGCAAGCTCTTGGACGACGGCGTCGACGGCGTCGCGCGCGGTCTCCTCCAAGTCCACTTCCTCAATGTCGATGGGGGAGGTCTCAAGCTCGGAAAGCTTGCGCAAATCGGTCAGCAAGCGGCTCATGCGCAAGGACTGCGCTGTGACGATAGACCAGCTCGGATCGTCGGCGTCATGGCTCGCCGCGGCGGCGCGCAGGGCCGTCAGCGGATTCTTCAGCTCGTGGTCGAGGCGGCGGAGAAAATGGCGGTGGGATTGGCGCAGCTCCTCCTGGCCGGCTTTCAAGCCGTTGGCATACTCACGTCTTCTGCCGTTTCGCCAGGCGAAGGCGATCCACGCGCACAGGCTGAGGAACACTCCGGCGGAGGCGAGCAGCGTCGGAAGCGGGAACTTCACGAGGAGGTACCGAGATTCGCCGGAGAAGCGCCACGCTGCGGCGGCGGCGAGGCAGACGACCGCGGGCAGAAACACGAAGAGAAGCCTGCGCAGACGAACGCGTTTCATGCCCGCACCGCCCCGATGAAGCGATATCCCACCGACGGCACCGTTTCGATGTAGGTCGGCTGGGTCGGATCGTCGCCGAGGACCCGCCTGATCTCGCGGATGCGGTGGTCGACGGCGCGCGTTGAGGACGCAAAGTCGATTCCCCACAGCGCGGCCAGGAGCCGCTCGCGGGTGTGGAGCTCGCCCGGATGGGTCATGAGGTAGTCGAGAAGCATCGACGCCTTCGGGGTGAGCGTGACCTCGCGGGCCTTGAGGAAGACTCGCAACGCCACTCGGTCGAGCACGAGGTCGCCGCACACCAGCCGGTCAGCCGCCGAATAGGGCTTGGGGGCCGGCGCAGAACGGCGCGGATGCGAGAGACCAGCTCCTGCGGGTCGAAAGGCTTGGAAAGATAGTCGTCCGCGCCCTCGTCCAGGGCCGCGGAACGTTCGTAGGACTGGTCGATCTGGGTCAGAAGAATGATGGGAGTCCATCCGCCGCGGGCGCGTATCTCGCGCACGAGCTGGCGCCCGTCGAGCTGAGGCATCATGACGTCCGTGACGACGATGTCGGGTTTGATCTTTTCGTGGACGTCGAGGCCTTCGGCGCCGTCGTGGGCGACGACGACGGAAAAGCCGGAGCGTTCAAGATAGGGGGCGAGCGCGTCCGTGATGGCCGACTCGTCGTCGACCAGCAGGACCGTTTGTCGATTGATCGGCCTGTCGGCCATTTGCGGCATCCTCTCCAAACACGGCTGCGGTTGCGGAGGAGACGCCGCAACCGTGCCGATTGCCTTCGGCCGGGCATAGCCGGCCCCGTTTCAGCCGGCCTTCTCGACCTCGTTGTCGGATCCGTTGTCGTTGACCGCAGGCTTCGAACCGTTCGCCCACTCGACTTTGTTGTCGGACCCGTTGAAGTCGACGGAGGAGACCTGCTCGACGAACACCTTGACGCTTGAACCCTGGATCGAGATCTTTTTCGCGGTCTTGGCGACGACCTTCACATCCGATCCGGTGACGGTGATCTGATCGACGTTCTCCTTGACGTGGACGGTTCCGCCGGAGTTGGAGATGACCGCGTTCCCGCCGACGACTGTGGCCACGGCGGCGTTCTTGTCGGCCGCCGCCTCCTTCCAATCGTCGTCGTCGACCGCGGCTCCGCCTTCCGCGGAGGCTCCGCCGGTCGAAGACGAGTTCGCGGACGAACCGCCCTTCGAATCCTTCGAGCTGCTCGACCCGTTGTTGGAGCCGATGTTCTGCTCGGAGTCCTTTCCGTCGGCCTTGTTGGAGGCCCCGCCGGTGGCGGTGACGTTCTGGTCGTTGTTGCCGTTGACAGTCACGCCCGGGCTCTTGCTCGCGGCGTCGTCCTTGACTTCAGCCTGGCAGGCCGCCGTGGCGAAGGCGAGACATGCTGCGAGCGCGAGTCCAGTGGTCTTCCATGTTTTCATCGAAGTTTCCTTTCGTTTGGGATAGTCTCCCATAGTGCCGCTGCCGTCGATGCCGACGTCGCCGACCCGAAGGCAGCTTGCGAATTATATTGAGTTGTGATTGGCGGCCGCTACTTGCGATTCGTTGCAAATGCTTGCGTAGTGTATCGGGCCGAAGCGGCTGCACTGTTTAGTAGGGCGTTACTGTCATAGTCGTTGCGAAGTGTGCGTGAGCTCCGCAGGGACTATTGTAACCTAGTGGTAATGTGCGTTAGCGGTCTGTGGCTAACGTGCGGGCGCCGGACGTGCCCGGCGGATTTCGTTCTCCGCGCCGTTGTCGGTGGCAGAGGGCATGGGGCCGTCGGTCCAGCGCACGTCGTTGTCAGAGCCGTCAAAGTGGACGGACGAGACGCTTCGGACGAAGACGTCCACGTCGGAACCCAAGATCCTCACCTTGGCGGCCGAGTCTGCGACGACGTCGACGTCGGATCCGTAGACGGCGATTTCCTTGACGTCGCCCTCGACTCTCACGATTCCTCCGCTGGAGGAAATGCGGGCGACGCCGTTGTGGGCTTTGACGACTGTGACGGGGTCATCCTCGCCGATGAGCGTTCCATCGGGCGTGACGATTTCATCGTCATCGTCGTCGAAGTAGTAATTGCCCGAAGCCGATCTTTCTGAGGAACCGGGACCGGCTTTGCCGCCCTCGCGTTTGTCGGACTCGCCTTTCTTGTGGGACTTGTCCTTCTTGTCGGACTTGTCCTTTTGGCCGGGTTCGCTCTTCTTGTCCGACTTTCGGCCGGACCCCTCGTTGTCCGAGGCGTCGCGCCTGTTCGATTCGCGCGCCTCTGACTTGTACGCGGTCTCCGACGCCGCGTCGTCTGAGCCGTAGGAGTCGCCTCCGTTGTCGGCGCCGCCGCGGCCGTCCGCTTCGGTGAGGGCGACGGTCGCCGTCGGCCTCCGGTCGGCGACGTCGACGTTCTTGGATTCGCATGCCGTCGTCACGAAAGCGAGGCAGGCTGCGAGTGCGAGTCCGCGGATCTTCCACGTCTTCATTGCTTGTCCTTTCCTTGGGAGCCGTGACTCCGATCGATGTTCGCGAGGGGTGGGGCCCTGCTGTGTTTCAAGGCTATCGGGGCGATATAGCAGGGAGGTCGCCTCGGTGTCGCAATTTCGAAACACGGGAAAAAGCGTTGAAATATCAGGGAAAACACGAGATTGGCAAAAGGCCCCGGAACTTCCAGAGTGCCTTGACGAAGGGTTGAGCCAAGCGTAGAGTGTCATGTATACATGTTTTACATGTAAAAGATTCATAGGTTGAGCGAAAGCGACGCCGCAAGGCGCGACGAGTTCGACAGACCGTGAGTCGAAGCTCTCGCCGAAGGTGCGATTCGAAAGCGCTGCGGGAGAGTCACTGCAACGTAAAGTCGCAAGCCTCCCCGGCGGCGGGCGATCCGCACGGCAGGGAAATCCGCATAAGTGAAGACACAAAAGAAAGAACTGTTATGAGTCCTGTCAATACGAGCTCTTACGGGCCCGGGGGCCGCGGTTTTCACGGGGTGGTGACGGTTGGCCAGCGCGGGCAAGTCGCCATCCCGGCCAAGGCGCGCAGGGACCTGAGAATCGAAGCTGGGGCGCAGCTCGTCGTTCTGACCGACCCGAACGAAGGCCTCGCGCTCATCCCGCTCGAACTCCTTTTGAGCAAGCAAGACAACCCCGTGGCGGAACTGGTCCGATCGATGCTCCCGGGGGTGATGCGACCCGACGGCGAAAACGCGGGCGACGCCGCCGGCAAGCATGCGGGCGACGCCGGGAAGGTCGCCGACGACGGCGGCGATTCACGATGAGCGCGCGCACTTCAACCGATGCACGCGGCTCAGCCGGCGCGCCGGCGGTGGCCGTCGAATCCCTGACGAAAAAGTTCGGCAATCTCGTCGCCGTAGACGACGTCTCCTTCGACGTCGCCGATCGCGAGATCTTCGGAATCATCGGTCCCAACGGAGCGGGAAAGACGACCCTCATGGAATGCCTGGAGGGGCTCCAGCGGCGGACATCGGGCGCCGCACGGGTCCTCGGCGCAGATCCGGACGTCGCCGACCGCTCGTGGCGGGCGAGAGTGGGAGTCCAACTCCAATCTTCGGCTTTGCCGACGAAAATAAAAGTCGGCGAGGTCATTGACCTGTTCGGATCCTTCTATGAAAACCCCAGGGAAGCCGACGAGCTCATCGCCGAGCTCGGACTGTCCGGCAAGAAAGGCTCCTACGTCGAGAAGCTCTCGGGAGGCCAGCGCCAGCGGGTGTCGATCGCGCTCGCGCTTGTGAGCCGGCCGGAGATCGTCTTTCTCGACGAACTGACAACGGCGTTGGATCCGCAGGCGCGTCTGGCGATGTGGGACGTGGTCCGCTCGATCCGGGACGCCGGGTGCACGGTGGTCATGACCACCCATTACATGGAGGAAGCGGAGGCCTTGTGCGACAGGGTCGCGATCGTCGATCGCGGACGGGTCATCGCGCTAGACACCGTTGCAGGCCTCGTCGCCGGGCTCGGCGGCGCGAGCCTCGTGACCCTGAAGACCGACCGGCCGGTCAGACCCGAAACGCTCGCGAACATCGCCGGAATCTCGAATGCATCGATCGACGGCCTGACCGTGAGGCTTCATTCCGCCGGCGGATTCCCCGGCGAGGCCGTTCGCGCCATAGAGGGCGCGGGGGCGGCGGTCGAAGAGATTGAAACGTCGAAAGCCTCTCTTGAAGACGTCTTTCTCGCCCTGACGGGCCGCGCGATGAGGGAGGGGAACTGACATGCGC
>ERZ772971.654-NODE-654-length-21343-cov-10.954669_pt1 | contig 21343 bp, 9 predicted proteins | sample MGYA00511943_ERZ772971 | MGnify/ENA primary metagenome ERZ772971 (study PRJEB29015, sample SAMEA2737929) | human oral metagenome | biome: human oral; feature: human-associated habitat; material: dental | place: China | collected 2144 ... | reverse complement strand
CATCCTCCTTCGACGTCACCCAGAACGCCGAGGACATCCTGGTCCCCGACTCCGGGGACGCCTCGGTCTCCTCGGTCGACCCCACCCAGGTCTCCTTCTCGGGACGCACCCAGCTCACCAAGGGCACGACAATCGCCCAGGGCGGCGACCGGGTGATCGCCATCGACAAGGTCCAGGGAACGATCCGCGCCGCGAAGACCAAGTCGGCCGGCTCCCTGACCGCCGCGGCTCCCGTGGTCTCCGGCATGCCCGACGTCGTGGCCGTCGTCGGCCAGGACGGCGCCATCCACGCAGCCTCGGCCACCAGCAAGTCCCTGGTCTCCCTGGAGGCCAACGACAAGGGCTGGGAGGAGGCCACCAACACCTCCTTGAAGCTGACCTCCGGCACCGATCTGGCCATCACCGCCGTCGGCGACAAGCCGGTGGTCCTCGAGCGCAGCACCGGTATCCTCCACCTGCCCGAGGGCAAGACCGTCAACCTGGACACCTCCGGCCTGGCGCTCCAGCAGCCCGGCCCTGACGCCGACTCGGTCCTGGTGGCCTCCCGCAACGAGCTCATCTCCGTCCCCCTGGACGGGGGGAAGGTCACCAGGACGCCGTCGTCCAAGGAGAAGTCGGCCCCTGAGGGCGTTGCCGCCCAGCCGGTACGCCTGGGCAAGTGCGTCTATGCGGCCTGGTCCGGCTCGGGCCAGTTCGTGCGCAGCTGCTCCGGCTTGTTCAGCGGCGGCACCGAGACCCTCCACGATGACAAGCTCGCCGCGTCCTCGGCCCCGATCTTCCGGGTCAACCGCGACGCCATCGTGCTCAACGACCTGGAGACGGGCTCGGTGTGGCTGCCCAACGAGGACCTCGTCCTCATCGACGACTGGACGGACAAGACCGCCCAGACCGACGACAACGCCGACCAGAAGGACGACTCCGCCAACACCTCGGACTCCCAGACGCCGCCGGAGCGCACCGAGGAGAACCACGCCCCCAAGGCGGTCGACGACAACTTCGGTGTGCGCCCCGGCCGCTCCGCGCTCCTGCCCGTGCTGGCCAACGACTCCGATCCCGACGGCGACGTCCTCACCGCCACCCCGCAGGACAACGGCGGATCGCTGTCGGCCACCAAGGCCCAGGGCGGACTGGCCCTGCGCATGGATATCCCCGACAACGCCTCCGGCAGCTATTCCGTGCCCTATACCGCCGATGACGGGCGCGGCATGAGCGACTCCGCCGTCGCCACGGTGGACGTCCATGGCTGGGACGTCAACGGCGCGCCGAAGCAGATCACCACCCCGACCCTCACGGTCGCCGAGAAGGCCTCCGGCTCCCTCGATGTGCTGGGGCACTGGCTGGACCCCGACGGCGACGACCTCTTCCTGGTCTCCGCCCAGGGCGAGGGCCTCGACACCAAGGTCTCCAACGAGGGGACGGTCACGGTGCGTGAGCTGGGGGCCGGCACCGGCACCCGGGACCTGACCGTCACCGTCTCCGACGGCCGGGAGACCACCTCCGGCGTGGTCAAGGTCGATGTGCAGCCGGCTCAGTCGGCCAAGCCGATCGCCAATGCCGACCACATCCGCGTCGTCGCCGGCACCAAGGCCGTCGTCTCTCCCCTGGAGAACGACACCTCCCCCTCCGGGGCGACCCTGCGCCTGGCCGCGGTCCAGGAGGCCCCGGCCGGGACCTCGATCGACGTCGACCAGCAGGCGGGCGTCTTCACCTTCTCCGCCGACGCAGGTGCCCAGGCCCAGACCTACTACCTCACCTACGACGTCATGGACGGGGCCAATACGGCTCAGGGAATCGTGCGCGTGGACGTCACCCCCAAGGCCGACGCCACGGTGCCGCCCGAGGTCGAGAACGACACCGCCCTGCTGCGCAACGGCGGCTCGACGACGATCGCCCCGCTCAACAACGACTTCGACCCCTCCGGGGGGATCCTGGTCCTGCAGTCGGTCAGCGCCCCGCCCGACTCCGGCGTCACCGTCACGGTCGTGGACCACTCCCTGCTGCAGATCACTGCGGCCAGCACCGTCCCGGCCAATCTGACGGTGGACTACACAGTCACCAACGGGACCTCCTCCGCCACCGGGAAGGTAGCGATCGTCCCGGTGACCCAGTCCCAGCCCCAGCCGCCGGTGGTCACCAATGACACCGCCGTGGTGAGAGCCGGCGACGTCGTCACCGTACCCGTCCTGGACAACGACTCCTCCCCCTCGGGCCTCAACCTGTCGGTGGACTCGCAGGTCAGCCTGGTGGGCGACGAGCTCGGCACCGCCTGGGTCAGCGAGGACACCCTCCGCTTCCGCGCCGGCGACCAGCCCGGACGCACCTCCTACGCCTACACGGCCAAGGACGATCAGGGGCAGACCGCCTCGGGGGTCCTCACCGTGGAGGTGCGCGCGCAGGACGCCGAGCACAACTCCGCGCCCTCACCGCGCAACCTGGAGGCCCGTACCGTGGCCGGCTCGTCCACCAACATCACCGTGCCCCTGGACGGCATCGACCCCGACGGCGACTCGGTGAGCCTGGTGGGCCTCAACCAGGCCCCCTCCCTGGGCTCGGTGGAGGTCAACTCCTCGTGGCTGACCTACAAGCCCTCCGAGGGCGCCTCGGGCACCGACACCTTCACCTACGTCGTCGAGGACCGCTTCGGGGCCCAGTCCACCGGCACGGTCCGCGTGGGCGTCGCCCAGTCCTCCCCGCTCAACGTGGCCCCGGTGGCCACCGACGACCTGGTCGTGGCCAAGCCCGGACGCACCGTGGCCGTGGACGTCCTGTCCAACGACCTGGACACCGACGGCGACACCCTGTCCCTGGAGGGCGACCCGGTCTCCAGTGACCCGTCGCTGGGCGTGTCCACCCGTGCCGGGCGCCTGGTGCTCAACCTGCCGGACAAGGAGGGCAACCACTCGGTGGCCTACACCGTCTCCGACGGGCGCGGCGGCACCGATACCGGCACCGTCACCGTCCAGGTCTCCAAGGACGCGCCCCTGGCCAACCCGGTGGGCGTGGACGACTACGTCACCGTCGACCAGGTCGACGCCAACGGCAAGGTGACCATCCCGGTCCTGGACAACGACAAGGACACCGACGGCTCGCCGTGGGACCTCAAGCTCTCCTCCTCCGACCCCGACGTCGAGGTGGGCAAGGACTCCATCAGCCTCACGGTGGGCGAGACCCAGCGGCTCGTGCTCTACACGATCACCGATGCCGACGGGCTGACCGGTCACGCCGTCGTCGTGGTGCCTGCCCGGTCCGCCCTACGGCCCCGCATCAACCCCTCGGCCGTCCCGGCCCATGTGCCGGCGGACAAGACCACGGACATCAACCTGTCCTCCTACATCCTCACTCGGGAGGGCACCAAGCCCGTCATCACGGACGCCTCCTCGATCCACATGGCCAAGGGCACCAAGGACGCCAAGACCGCCTCGAGCGGAACAGCCCTGTCCTTCACGCCCGACTCGGGCTTCACCGGCCAGACCTCGGTGACCTTCACCGTGGCCGACGGCACCGGCTCGGACGCCCTGAGCTCGACGCTCACGCTGCCGATCGTCGTGGACTCCTCGACCAACAAGCCGCCGACCTTCACGCCCACAGAGGTGAAGGTGGCGCCTGGAGAGGGAGCCGTGACGGCCAACCTGGCGGCCATGACCAGCGACCCGGACCCGAGCGACAAGCTCTCCTTCCAGGCCGGCCCGGCCCCCGCGGGCTTCGACATCTCCCTGAGCGGTTCGTCGCTGTCGGTCAAGGCGTCCGACAAGGCCACCGAGGGCACCACCGGCTCCATCCCGATCACCGTCTCCGACGGTGTCAACCCACCGGTCAGCGCCTCGCTGCCCGTGCGGGTCAGCGCCTCCAACAAGCCGCTCATGACAACGGCTCCGATCAATCTGGAGTCCCGTAACGGTGAGGCGGTGAGCGCCGACGTGTCCAAGGCGGTGACCAACCCCTTCCCGGACAAGCCGATCACCCTGTCCGGCACCCCGACGATCACCTCCGGTCAGGGCACCGTGAGCGTCTCGGGCACCACCGTCACCATCACCCCGAACGCCGGCTTCCACGGCACCATCACCGCGCAGTACAAGGTGCTGGACTCCACGGGCTCCGAGTCACGCGCCGTCACCGGCACGATCACCGTGCAGGTCGGGGGTGTGGCCCCCGCGGCCCCCTCCGGTGTGAACGTGGTTCCCGTGGGTGCTGACTCGGCACGCGTGTCCTGGACCGACGGCGCCGCCAACGGCTCCCCCATCACCGGTTACAAGGTGAGCGTCAACGGCTCCGAGCAGACCTGCACCACCTCGAACTGCCTCATCGGCAACCTGACACCCGGCCAGACCTACAACATCCAGGTGGTGGCCACCAACAAGTACGGCGACTCCGAGGCCGCGACGGTGCCCTACCAGCACAACGCCACGGCCAAGACCCCGGCCGCACCCGTCCTGGCAGCGGGCGCGGGCAAGGTCACCGCCAGCTGGACCGAGGTGGAGGACCCCTTCGGAGGAGCAACGACCTACGACGTGCGCCTGTCGGACGGAACGATGCTCACCGGCGTGGCCGGGGCGTCGACCTCCTTCGACGTCACCCCGGGACGGGCCTACACCGCCCAGGTGCGGGCCAGGTCCAGCCAGGGAACGGTCTCGGAGTGGTCCTCCTCGTCGAACCCTGTGACGCCCTACGGTGAGCCCGGCGCCCCCGGGACCCCCGTCATCACCCCCAATGGGAACACGGTCACTGTCAGCTGGCAGGCGGCCAACGGCAACGGCAGTCCTGTGAACTACACGCTGCACTACTCCAACGGGAACGACAGCGACTCCAAGAGCGTGGGGGGCGCCACCTCCACCACGGTCACGATCTCCCGCGGGACGTGGACCTTCTGGGTCGAGGCGGACAACGGGCACGGGTCCAAGACCTCGCCCCAGGCCAGCTACAGCTACAAGCCGGCCCCGCTGACCCCCTCGACCCCAGCGGTCAAGGCCACCGGCAACAGCGGCGAGCTCTCCGTGAACGCCTCGCCCCGGGCCGGCAACGGCTGGAGCGTGGGCGAGCTGACGGTGGAGTACTCCGTCGACCAGGTCAACTGGACCAGCTCCTCGACCATCCGGGGCCTGACCGACGGGCGGGCCTACACGGTCTACGCCCGAACCAACGGCGGCGGACAGTACTCCGACGTCGTCGCCTCCTCCCCGGTAGCGCCCTACGGTCCGCCGTCGGCGCCCTCGGTCAGCTGTGAGCTCACCGGCAAGAAGCAGAAGAAGGTCTCCTGCTCCTGGACGCCCGGCGGCAACAACGGCGCGGGCACCAGCTACGAGCAGACCGATAACGGTGGCGGGACCGTGGAGGAGATCGAGGTCGGTGACACCTACGAGGGCAAGCTCAAGCGCGGCGAGTCCCTCACCTGGTGCGTACGCGCCCGGACCAACGCCGGCACCTCGGAGTGGGGCTGCGACACCGTCACCAGGCCGCCCAAGCAGAGCGACGATGACGACGATGATGACGACGACAAGCAGCGCGTTGCGGTCGGCACCGAGCAGCAGTTCTACGTGGACCACACGCAGAGATGCCGTCCCTTCGGCCCCTGGGGCACCTGCTACCAGATGGTCTTCGACCTCTCCGGCAACCCCAACAGCACCCTGTCCTGCGGCTACTGGTACTGGGACACCTGGAACTGGCAGCCCGCTTGGAACGAGGAGGAGATCACCCTCGATAAGAACGGCTACGCCCGACACAAGTTCCCTCACCGGACACCGAACTGGAACCAGACCGTCACCTGCACCCAGCAGTAACCGGATCATTAACCGGATCGATGCTCGGTACGCCACAAGTCACATACTCACCTCTCTCCACCCGAAGGATCATTGATTCCATGCCGATGACCCCCGAGAACGCGACATGGTTCGCTGACGCCTTCTCCACCATTGTCAACAACGTCGGTCAGGCGCTGCTCGACAAGGAAGACGTGATCAAGCTGGCCCTGACCACCATGCTCTCCGAGGGGCACCTCCTGCTGGAGGACGCCCCCGGCACCGGTAAGACCGCTCTGGCCCGGGCGCTGGCGGCCTCGGTGCAGGGAACGCACTCTCGTATCCAGTTCACCCCCGATCTGCTGCCCAGCGACATCACGGGTGTGACGATCTACGACCAGAAGACCGGGTCGTGGGACTTCCACGCCGGCCCGATCTTCTCCTCCATCGTCCTGGCCGACGAGATCAACCGGGCCAGCCCCAAGACCCAGTCGGCCCTCCTGGAGGTCATGGAGGAGTCCCAGGTGACGGTCGACGGCGTGCGTCACACGACCGAGCGCCCCTTCATGGTCATCGCCACCCAGAACCCCATCGAGCAGGCCGGCACCTACCGCCTGCCCGAGGCCCAGCTCGACCGCTTCCTCATCAAGGCCTCCGTGGGCTACCCGGGCAGAGAGGCACTCACCCAGATCCTGTCCAGCTCGGCCCACCCGGACCGTTCCAAGAACCTGTCCGCGGTGGTGGCCTCATCCGTGGTGGCCTCCATGGCGGACCTGGCCGCCACCAACCACATCGAGAACTCGGTGCTGGACTACATCGGCGCCCTGGTTGAGGCCACGCGCACCGCCGAGGAGACCCGCATGGGCGTGTCCACCCGCGGCGCCATCGGCATGGCCCGGGCCGCCCGTGTCTGGGCCGCCGCTCAGGGACGCAACTTCGTCCTGCCCGACGACATCAAGGAGCTTGCCGAGGTCGTCTGGGCCCACCGTCTGGTCATGGACCCCGACGCCGAGTTCACCGGCGCCACCGCCTCCGGCGTCATCACCGCCGCCCTGGGCCAGGTCCCCGCGCCCACGACCCGCGACTGAGCCGCATGACGCCTCACACGACGTCGCAGGCCCCTGCCCGCCAGGTCCGCCCGGACCCCGCGGGTCAGGCCGACGCACCCGCACCTACCGCCGCCTCCCCGAGGTCCTCGGGAGCGTCGACGTCCTCGAAGACCGCAGCATCGGCTGCGTCGTCGGCATCCGCGAGCGCCGCCCTGACGGCCAGGCCGGCGCGGTCCCGCCTAACCGACGCCGTCGCAGTGCTCCTGCGTCCGCTGCGCTGGTTGACGCACACCATCACCCCGATCGGTTGGGGCAGCGTGGTGCTGCTGGTGGCCTGCGGACTGACCGGCGCCGTCATGGGGTGGCAGGAGGCCTGGAGCGCGGCCATCGTCGTCGGCATCGTCGTCGTCACCGCCTGGCTGTGGCTCATCCCCCGCGGCGGCTACTCGGTCAACCACGACCTGCTCGAGCCCCGCGTCACCGTGGGCGATCACGCCCTCATCCGTCTGACGGTCACCAACCCCCGCCCGCGGCCGCTGCTGCCCTCTCGCATGGAGATGCCCGTGGGACCGGGGCGCGCCGTCTTCGTCGTCCCCACCCTGACCCCTCGGGCCGTGCACGAGCGCGGCTTCATCCTGCCCACGCAGCGCCGCGGCATCGTCACCGTGGGCCCGGTCCTGGCGGTCCAGCGCGATCCGGTGGGTCTGCTCCAGCGCGAGCGCTCCCTGACCACCCCGCAGGACATCCACATCCACCCGCGCACCCTGCGACTGGGCACCGTCCTGCACGGCGTCCTGCGCGACATCGAGGGCGCCGTCACCCAGGACCTGTCCAGCTCCGACGTCGCCTTCCACGCCCTGCGCGACTATGTTCCCGGCGACGACCGGCGCAATGTCCACTGGCGCACCACCGCGCGCACCGGCAGGCTCATGGTGCGCCAGTTCGAGGAGACGCGCCGCTCCAGCCTGCTCGTCCTGCTGTCCACCCGCCAGGACGACTACACCGGTGGGGAGGACTTCGAGACCGCGGTGTCCATTGCCTGCTCCCTGGCCATGGACGCGATCCAGGACGGGCGCGAGGTCCGCTTCATCACCCAGATCGGCGCCCTGCCCACATCCTCGGCCCTGCGCATGCTGGACACATCCTGCCTGCTGAGCACCGGTGAGGACGATGTCAGCTGCGACCTTCTGGTGCGACACGCCTGTACGGCGCACCCCGAGGCCTCTATCGTCGTCCTTGTCACCGGTCAGCGGGTCGACCGCGCCACCCTGGCCCGGGCCCGCGGCTTCGCTCACGCGTCCATGGTGACCGTCACCTTGCGCGCAGGTCAGCAGGGCCTGTCACGCCACCACGCCGGAACGATGCCGGTTGTGGACATGGACCGTCTTGAGCAGCTTCCCACCGCCCTGAGGCGAGCACTATGACCCCGTCGACGACTTCCACCACACTGCCCCCGCGCACCGCGGACTCCCCGCTCTCCGGCTCCCCCGCCGGAGCACCGTCCCCGGCCGAGGCTCCCTCGCACGGCTCGGGAGCCCCCTCGACACGCTCACCGGAGTCGGCCTCCTCCTGGTCGACGACGTCATCACGGGCGCGCAGCCTCTACAGCACCGAGACCACTCGGCCGGCCCGATCGATCACCGGCGCCGGTCCGCTCCTGTCGCGGCCGTCGCGGCCGGCGCTCTCCGCCCGCCGCTTCCTGCCCCCCAGGCGCGGTGCCAAGCCGCCCACACCTGCTCTCGCCGCCCTCGAGCTGACGGTGATGGCCGGAGTCATCGCCGTCGGCGCGATTCCCTTCCTGCCGGTCTTCGCCTCCCTGGTCGGCTGCCTCGCCGTCGGCTACGGGGCGCTCGTCGGCACCCTGACCGCGATGGCCTGCTCGCGCCTGCGCCTGTCGGTGCTGCCGAGTATGGCCGCCCTGGCGCTGGTGCACGTCCTGGTCGCCCCGTGGCTGCTGACCGACGTCGGCTCCGGGCTCGCGGCGGTCAAGACCGTTCTGGCCTCCACGGTCACCGTATGGCGCGATGCACTGACCGTGCCGATGCCGCTGAGCTCCTTCAGCGGGATGACGGTGCTGCCGTGGCTGACCGGCCTGGTGGTCTCGGCACTGGCGACCCGTCTCATTCTGGCGGGCCGTGAGGTTCTGGCAGGTCTGACTCTGGTCGCCCTGCCCGTCGTCGGCATCGGCTGGGGCGGGCAGGAGGCCGTGCGCCCCACCGCGCAGGGCATCCTGTTCGTCGTCGGCGTGCTGACCCTGTGGACCTGCGGTTCCTTGCGGCAACGACGCAGCCACGTCATCGAGGCCCTGGACCTGAGCTCCTTCTCGACCACCTCGGGGACCACGAGTGCCAGATCCACCGGCGACCTCGGCCGGGTGGCCCTGCGCGGGGCCGCCATCGCAGCCGTGCTGCTCATCGTCACCTCCCTGGCCGCCCTGGCTCTCACCCCCACCGCCCCGGCCTCTCGGACGGTGGTACGCGACCTGTTCCAGCCGCCCCTGGACGTGACCGAGTACGCCAGCCCGTTGTCACTGATCCGCACCCTGGAGACGGACAAGGCTCACACCCGGCTCATGAAGCCCACCAACCTGCCCTCGGGCGGACGCATCCGCATCGCCGCCATGGACTCCTACGACGGCCTGTCCGCCCACATCGGGCAGAACGAGAACGGCCAGTCGCGCTTCGAGCGCATTGGTGACAAGACCCAGCTGACGGTCAACCGGCTCGACGGGCGCAAGCAGACCTCCTCCCTGACCATCGAGGACTACAGCTTCCCCTGGGTCCCCACGATGCCCGAGACGATCCGTATCGAGTCCTCCGGCCCGCGTCAGTCGGCTTTACGCGAGGGCATGTTCTACGACAAGTTCTCCTCCACCGGCATCGCCACCAGCGGTCTGGCCGAGGGCGACGTCCTCACCGAGCGGGTCGCCCCCTACACCTCGCCCTCCGAGGCCGCCCTCAACAAGGCATCCCTGGCTCAGACCGCGCTGGGGCCGATCGAGCAGGTGCCCCCGTCGGTGGCCTCCTTGGCCAAGGAGATCGTCGGAGCGGAGTCCAACCCCATCGCCCAGGTCCGGGCGCTCCAGCAGCGCCTGCGCACGAGCTACTACTCCGACGGCACCAAGAGTCCCTCCCAGCCGGGACACGGGGCCGCCCGCATCGCCTCGATGGTCGAGGCCGACTCCCTCATCGGCGACGACGAGCAGTACTCGGTCCTCATGATGCTCATGTGCCGCTCGCTCAACATCCCGGCCCGCGTGGTCATGGGCTTCGACCCGACCACCGACGGCGACGCCAAGACCGTCACCGGTGAGGACGTCAAGGCCTGGGTGGAGATCCCCTTCGAGGGCCTGGGGTGGGTCTCCTTCGACGTGACCCCGGACCGCGACCAGGTCCCTCAGCAGCAGACCACCCAGAAGGTCTCCAACCCTGAGCCCAACGTGCTTCAGCCCCCGCTGCCGAACGAGGACCCGGCCCAGCTGCCCCCCAACTACGAGGACCCCCAGCGCGACGACCCCCAGGACGATGACAAGGGCGGGCTGCCGACCGCGGTCATCGTCGTCGGCGGCTCCCTCCTGGCCATCGCAGCGGTGGTGGGATCCGTCCTGGGCTGGAAGGCCTGGAGACGCAGCCGACGGCGCGCACGCACCGGTGTCGGCAAGGCTCTGGGAGCCTGGGAGGAGATCCTCGACCGAGCCCGCGACCTGGGTCGCGTCCCCGGGTGGGGAGCCACACGGCGCGAGGCGGCCGAGCAGCTGGACCCACACTTCCCGCAGGCCGATCTACCCCGTTTCGCCGGAGCAGTCGACACTCAGGTCTTCAGCTCTGGGGAGCCCCCGTCGTACGCTCTAGGGGAGTTGTGGGATTCCTCAGACGCGATTGTCCGCTCCATGGGCGCGCAACGTTCACGTCTGGGACGGGCGCTGGCCCGCTTGTCCCCGCGTTCTCTTATCCATCCCGCCGGGAGGCGGTCACGTCGACCCAGGAGGTTGCGGTCATGACGGTCACGGCTGACCCCCGTAGCAGCGCCCCGACCGCTGCGGGACCACCGACTTCCTCGTACTCATCCAGTGACTCCTCGGGAGCCGAGGCCATCAGTCCCTACGGTGTCGCACTGAGTGACTCCCCCGATCGGGGCCGGACCGGCGAGGCTCGCCGGTCCGGAGGCACCGAGTCCTCGGCCTCTCCCGAGGACAGGCCGCACCCGCCTCGTCGTCGTCTCCCCCCGGCTCCGGTCAGGGCGCGTGTTGTGGCGGGGGCGATCGACCTCCTCGCCGGTTCTCTCCTGTTCGGGGGGCTGACGACCCTCATCTGGCAGGTCGCAGGCCGCCCGGCCATGTTCAGCGGGCTGATCGCCTTCGGGGTGGTCGTCGGGCTGCGGTGGCTCGCCATCGCAGCCACTGGCTGGTCCCTGGGAGGGCTACTGCTCAGGATCCGCATGCTGGGCGCCCGCAACCAGACCCCCTCGCCGCTGGGCTCCTTCCTGCACGCGGACCTCATCCTGGCCGTCAGCATCACCACTCTCGGCCTGGGCACCGTCGCTCTCATGCGCACGGCGGCCGCCGACCCCGAAGGGCGCGGGTGGCACGACAAGCTCTCCGGGATGGCGCTGCTTCACACCCGCAAGACGAAGCGACCCGACCGGCCCACCATCTCGGCAGCCGAGCCGGGGGGCCGGCCCACGAGCGAGCCCGCCTCCCGGGCCGCGGTAAGGTCCGCCGCTCCGGAAGGATCCTTCACCCAGGACGCCGGTGAGGCTTGGGACGCTGCCAAGCGCGCCGCCTTCTCCGCCCCGCGCAGCGAGCAGAGCGCCGCGGGCCAGGAGCCCACCACGCCACCATCCTCGAAGGCCGCTGAGGCGCAGGACGAGTCCCCCTCCCGCCGTCGGCGCTCCGAGAGGGCCGAGCGGAAGGCCGAGAAGAAGGCGGGGAAAGCCGCAAAGCGCAGTTCTCGAGAGGGCTCCGCACGCTCACGGGCCGGCGATCAGGTTCCGCAGGAGGGTGCCGAGACCACCACCGTGGGAGCCCAGAGCGCCACAGAAGCGGGAATCATGACCTCCCCCGGTGGGACGGCATACCCGACGACATCGGATCCGGTGTCCTCCTCCATCCGCAGGCCCCGGCCTGCGCGGCCGGGGCAGCCCGCACGCCACGCCGGCCGCGCCCTGACGACTGGTTCACCCAGCAGCGCCACCTCCCAGACGGCTTCAGCCACCGCCGCCGCCTACACTGCTGCGGTCTCAGGCAAGGCGGCCTCCGCTGACGGCTACGGCGTCATCAGGGCTCCCAAGGTGGTCAAGGCGGCGAAGGCGGCAACCGTGTCATCGTCCTCGGCGGCGTCGGCCGCATCCGCCAGCCCGGCCGTCTCCGAGACCGATGCCGCGGCCGTGGCGGCGGCCTCCGCCACTCCCATGGATCCTCAGGCCTCCGCCGCGCTGGCCGCCGCTGAGGCTTCCGCCATGTCGGCCGAGCAGAGGCAGTCGACACGATCGGCGCAGTCCGCACCGTCCGCCACCTCCGCCACGGCGCCTGCCCAGAAGGCCGTGGAGAAGTCGGCAACGAGCAGGACGTCCACGAGCACGGAGCCCCCCGCGAAGCCGGCCGGCGCTCCCTCCGGGGCGGGCCGCCCCTCCTCCAAGCAGTCCTCGCAGATGGACGCCGAAACCGCCACCCTTGACGCGGTCGAGGACACACCGGAGCCCTCTGAGTCCACCGACCAGTCGGAGCCGTCATCGACCCACGGGCCGCCGTCGGAAGCGACGACGCCCTCAGCGGAATCCTCCAAAACGGCGGCTGATTCTGAGGCATCCCAGGCCTCCACTTCGCAAGATGCGACACCATCGACACAAGTCCCGCGCTCGAAAGCCACAAAACCCGTAACATCACAGACGATGGAACCACGACACGCCCACGCCCAGCGCTGGAGGATTCAGTCCGGTCTCACCGGCAAGAAGACCTCCGCCTCGTCTGCTGCACCTACTGAGGATCAGCGAGAGCCGGCGTCACAGCCCGGTGTTCCTCGTCGCGAGAGCCTCTTCACCCCCGAGCGGCACCACTTCGCCTCCGGGGCGGCCTCGGCCCCGGAGGTCGCGCACACCTTCGACACCTCCAGCATCCTGCCCTCGGGGGACCGCAACACGCAGGCCCTCATCGACTCGGTGCCCTGGTCCTCGGTCCCGACCTCGGTGGACGCCGCCACGGTGGACTCCCTTCCCGAAGGAGTCATCGTCACCGACGACGACTCCTCCCGGAAGCCCGAGGAGGCCGAGGTGTCCTCGCCCCGGGCGGCCCAGATGGACCTGACTAATCCCTCCACAGTGCCCGGTGGTGTGCCGGCATCGTCAGAGGGCCAGGCTCACCCGACCGTACGCAGTCACCGCAGCCATGCTCAGGCCCCCGTCAGTAGCGGCTCGACCAGCGCGACGGCCACGGAGGAGACGCCGTCCCGGCGACCCCACACCACGCACCGCTTCCAGGGTCCGGGAATCCCGGCGCCCGCGGAGGAGGCCGAGGCTCCGGCCTCGCGTCGTGAGCGTCGGGACGCCGCCCAGGCCCCGGCGGGTTCCCGGACGAGCTCGGCCGCGAGCACGTCACGGCGTAGCGGAGCCCGTACCGGGGACCGCACCGCCGGCGTGGCGGGCAGCCTGACGAACGCAGCGGCTCCCACCTCTGCCCCTGCGGCCGCTTCTCACCCCACTGCCGCCTCGGTTCCCGCCGTCAGCGCCCAGGCGGCCACACCATCTCTGCCGTCGGCCTCCTCGGCCTCTCCGGCCCTGTCAGTGCGTCTTGTCCCGCTGCTGGGTGGCAACCCGATCCTCATTCACGAGCCCACGGTCGTGGGCCGCGACCCCGACAACATCTCGGCCTACCCCGGTGCCGAGCGCGTCGCCCTCGACGATCCCACGCGCTCGGTGTCGAAGACGCATGCGGCGATCTTCCCGCTGCTGGACGGAGTGTGGGTGACCGACCTTCACTCCACCAACGGCACCCGGGTGGAGTACCGCGACGGACGCAGCGTCGAGGCCGTACCGGACAAGGCGCTGTCCGCCCTGGAGGGCAGCACGATCTTCTTCGGTCGTATCGCCTTCAAGGTGGAGGTCGTCTGAGTCCGACGCCGAATCCTGCACGCAGCCGGGGCCCGCACTCGAGTGCGGGCCCCGGCTGCTTCGCTTCCTCACCTGCCTGGAGGGTCGGCAACCGCCTTCACGGAGTGTCGACGCAGGCGGTCTTGGCCTGGGAGGCCTTACCGTCTGAGCGCACCGCCGTGACCTCGAGGCAGGTGCGCCCCTCCTGGGCCCCGACGACGACCTCGTTGGTGCGGACGGAATCCAGCTCGGTCTCCTCATCGGGAAGCTTGACGCGGTAGAGGTAGCTGCCGGTCCAGCCGGTCTCAGGCTCTCCCCAGGTGAACCGCACCGTGCCGTCACCCAGTGCCTCACCCTCGATATCGCCCACCATCGGAACGGATGCCTGCAACGGGTTGACACCGGTCGGCGGGGCGATGGTGGCGATGGGGTTGTCCGGCTTCTTCTTAGTGTCCTGGGTCTGGGAGAAGATGATCGCGCCGATGACGGCCACGACCATCGCCGTGACCAGCACGGCGGTCAGAACGGTGCGCATCCGGCTCGGGCGGCTCGAGTCGCCGCCGGCCTCTGAGCCCGACGAGGCGGACTCGTCGTCGCCCTCGGGGTCCACCCGCATGGCGATGTGCTCGCTGGTGACGTCGACCTGGTTGAAGACCCCCATCTTGGTGGCGGTGTCGTTCTCATCCGAGCTGGGGCGCCTGGCGGACTTCGCAGCCTTGTCCGGCTCCTGGAACAGGTCGACGGTGGTGATCGGCAGATCCAGCTCGGCCTGGACCTGCTGCAGCGCACGTGCGAAGGCCAGCGCCGTCGGGTAGCGCGAATCAGGATTCTTGTCCATCGCCACCGACAGCACGCGGTGCAACGACGGCGGAGCGTCCTGACGACCCAGCGGAGGCAGCGGGTCCTTGACAATGCGGCGGGAGAGCTCGTAGATGTCCGGGATGCCGTCGGTCTCGAAGGGGCTGCGCCCGGTGAGCATCGCGAAGGTGGTCGCGCCCAGGGAGTAGATGTCGGAGGCCGGATTGGCCGAGCGCATCCCGACCAGCTGCTCGGGGGGAGCCCAGGGCACGCTCATGCCCCGCAGCTCCTCGGATGCCTCCGGGCCGCTCATGGCGGAGATGCCGAAGTCCGAGAGCACCGGGCGACGGTACGTGGTGAACAGGATGTTGGCGGGCTTGATATCCCGGTGGACGATGCCGGCCCGGTGAGCGGTCTCCACCGCTCCGGCGATCTGGATCGCCGTCGACAGGGTCTCAGCGACGTTGAGAGGGCCCTGGCGCAGGATGGCGCCCAGCTGCGGCGGTGGGCAGTACTCCATGACCAGGAAGGGGTGTCCGTCGGCGGAGACGCCCGCGCCGTAGATGGACAAAATGGCTGGGTGGGAGGAGACCCGCGCCATGAGGTTCGCCTCCGACTCGAAGCGGGAGGCGGTCTTGTCCTCGACGTCAGCGTTCATGACCTTGACCGCGACCTCGCGGCGGGGCATGTGCTGCTCGAAGAGGTAGACCGTGGAGTAGCCTCCCGCTCCGAGTCTCTCCAGGTAGGTGAACCCAGAGATAACCGGAGGCGGTCCCTTGTGATCCAGCATCAGGGGAGGTTCTCAAAGGCGAGGGTCTGGCCGTCGCCGAGGTCGAGGACGTCTCCGCTGCGCAGGAGCACCGGGGTTGCCGAGGACAGGCGCACAGGCGCCTCGTTCTGGCGGTTGAGAACGGTGCCATTGCAGTTGCCCAGGTCCTGGGCCAGAACGCTCCACGCATCCAGGTCGATGAGGATGTGGTTGCGGGAGACGAGCTGGTTGGGGCTGGCGACGGTCAGCGGGCGGAGGGGGACCTCCGCGACGCTGGTGATGTCGTCGGCCACAGGGTTGCGACCCACCAGGAGGGGACGGTTGAGCTCGATGCTCTCGCCGCCGGAGGTCACCACGCGCCCCAGAGGGGGGCAGGCGACCGACTTGGCCGGACGGTTGAGCTCGGCTCCACAGACGCGGCACACGGTGTAGTTCGTGGGGTTGGGGTGGCCTTGGGGGCACACCGCCGACAACACGATCCGGATGGCGTCGGGCTCGCTGGGAGAGCCTGCCGAGGCCGGGGACGCCGGGCTGGATGGTCCGGAGCCCACGAGCGAGACGAGCTCGCCCACCAGATCCTCGGGCAGGCCGTTGATGGTCTGTCCGTCATGGTCGCCGCGGCCCAGCCCCTCGGAACCCCCGGTGGAGGGCTCGTCGGCGGAGGGCTGCACGAGCCCGACCACCGTCTCGGCGACTGCGGCGGATCCTGCCGACTCAGCAGCCTCCGCCGAACGACTCGGCTCCAGGGGACCGAGCCCCTGGTTGAGCAGCTCGGCGCGCAGCTCCTGGGAGAGGTCCTCGGGCAGGCCGTTGATGGTCTGTCCGTCATGGTCCCCGGAGCGTACGGGCTCGTCCTCGGCATGCGCCTGCGCAGCGGCCTCGGCGACAGCGGTGGCCTCCGCGACCACAGCGGCCTCAGCTGCCTCGGCAGGCACGACGTCAGCCGGGGTCTGGGCGACCTCGGCGGCCTCGACGGCAGCGTCCTTGATACCAGCAGCCTCAAGATCCTCGCTCGACGGGGGTGGCGGGGGCGGGATCATGGCCTCTGCCTCCGGAGAGGAGGGGATCGGCAGGGCCGGGATATCGAAGACGGGGGCGATCAGCATGTCCTCGCCGGAAGCCTCCGGTGAGGACGGGGTGGTGACCTCAGCAGCCTCAGGAGACTGGGCGTCCAGGGTCACGGCAGGAGCCTCAAGGGGCTCAGCACTGTGGGCACTGTGAGCAGAGGTCGCACTCTGGCTCGACTCCTCGACGGCCTGAGCATCGGCCTCAGTGACCTCGGCGGTCCGAGTACCCTCAGCGAGCTCCTCGGAAACCTCGGCCGACTCGACTGACTCAGTCGACTCAGCGGCACTCGCGATACCGGCGACGACGGCCAGCAGGTCAGCGGGTCCGTCGGACTGGGCGAGCTGGTCGACCTCCTCAGGGGAGCCCGAGACCTCGGCAGAGGTTGCGGACTGGCCCACCTCGGCGGCCTCGAAGGACGCGGCGAGCTCGGCGCCGTCAAGAGCCTGCTGCTCGGCGTTGTCCTGCGCGATCTCGATGAGGTCGTCGACGACGTCGGGAGAACCGGCGGCTTCGGCAGGAGCCCCTTCAGACGAGTCGTCCTGCTCCGAGTGGCCCGACGACGCGGACTGACGGCGCGAGGAACGACGCGATGCCCGACGAGAGGACCGAGAGGACCTCACCGCGGCGGCGGGGGATCCGGCAGAACCGGCAGCGGTGGTGGAGTAGTCAGGACCGGCCGGGTCAGGGTCATCGTCGTCGGAGTCACCGGACCCCTTCGACGATGCACGGCTGGGGGACGGGGTCCCGCTCGACTTCTCCGACCCGCGCAGCACCAGGTGACCGGTGCTCACGACGGCGTCCACCGCCGGGCGACGCACCTGACCGGCGCCGTCGGGCGCGCTGACAATGACCGAGTTGGGCGCGGTCACCGTCGTCTCGAACCAGGTGGTGACCGCAGAGGCGTCCAGCGCCTTGCCGTCGACCTCCATCTGCGGGGCACCGCGCAGCGCCACGTGGAAGACGTCCTCGGGCGCGGAGACGGCGAGCACGAAGTCCGGGATCGCGCCCAGACGTCCGCCCATCCCCATCACCAGCTCATCCAGGGCCCGCGTCAGCGAGGCCTCCTCACTACGCAGCAGCCGCCACAGGCGCTCGGTGAGGTCCTGCGGAACCGACGGGGGCAGGATCATCACAGCACGTGGCGTGACCACGCCTGTCCACGAACCCTCGGTCCACCAGACCTCGTTGTTCGCGCTGCCGTTCGGGCTGTTTGTCATCATATTTCTCCTCAACGGACGATACAGACACCGTCACCCAAGTATGCCTGGCGTCCTCGGTGCACGTACTCCGCTCGGCCCGGCGAGAGTCGATGAACCCCCTCCTCGTCCTCGACGTGAGTGCCGTTGGTGGACCCCAGATCTGTGACCAGCACCCCATCGGAAGCAGGCACGAACAACGCGTGCGTCTTGGACACGGAGTCCTCCGAACGGAGCACCGCAACGAGCTGGGCATCCGGGTGGGACTCGATCGGGGCCGGCCGACGCCCGAGAACAATCGGCCCCAGAACTGGGATTACTGACCCCTCAACCACTAGGGAGCAGGTCGACACCGAGGTCGGCCTGGCACTGAGGAGGACCGTTCCGGACAGTCGATCAAACCAGGTGCGCTGTTCAGCACGCCATAGTGAGAGGATCCACAAAACAAGGGGGGCAACCCCTGCGGTTGCCGCCAAAGAAAGGACTAAAAATGCGACGTAAATCACCGCTGAGCGTCCCGGCGAGCCGTTCGGGTCAACCACCTTCCGGAGGCGGACCCCGGTCACCAACCCGCCGGGTGTGGCGCCGGTCATCGCCATCATGGCAGTCATCACAACGATAAGCAGCACAACTGCCCCGACAGCGAATAAGATTCCACAGCAGCGCTCCGTGACGGCACAGAGTGCGATGATGAGCCCGGCATCTACTAGCACGCGGACCACACGGCGGCGTGCGGATGCAGGCATAATTGTCGTATGTCGCTCTCGGGTCCTCATAGGACAGACATGGTAAGCGCCCAGTCCACTGCCTCGCAGTCAGACGAGGTCTCGGAAGGAGCACACAGTGCAGATCGCGGTCACGCCTGATCCCCAGCGATGGGTGATCATCCCGCCCTTCCCACCTCCGGGATGGGCCCGGGAGGAGGCGAGGCACCGCAGCGCCCACCTGGGAGTCACCGGTCCGCAGTGGCGCTCCGAGCTGGAGTCCCTGCTCAATGAGCTGCAGGCCATGGAGCGCCAGGGGCGCTTCGCTCGCCTCATGCACATCGACGACGTCGCGCACCCGCCCTTCGTCATCGACCTGAGCCTGGAGATCGCCAAGGATGACGGTTCCAAGGAGGGGCGCCGGGCCACGCAGCGCCAGATCGTCGCCGCCCTCCTGCCCGAGGCCGAGCTGGTGCGCCTGCGGCCGGGTCCGGACATGGTGGGGTTCTCCGCCTTCTACGAGTCCAACGGCCCCACCCAGGGCGTCGTGGTCCTACGACTGGCCGGACTGCCCACCGTCCCGGTGGACCTGGTCATGCGGCTGTGGGGCGCCGCCGCTGAGGACATCGCCCCCAACCTGGATCATCTCGTCGAGCTGGCCCGTCAGGTCGCCCCCGTCGTCTGATCCGCCCTCGAGAGGCCCCGGCCATCCCGCCGAGGTCGTCAGAGCAATCGGTCCCGTCTCCCCTCGTCCCTTCCTCACCGTTCTTCCCCGCCCCGTCCCGGTTTCCCCTCGAGGTCCTCCATCAGGGCGCGACGACCGCACTCGGATCAGGACTCCACCATCTCAGCCGCCTCGAGCCACTGCTCCTCCAGCTCGGCATGGGATGCCTCAGCGGCCACGAGCTCGCGGCCGAGCTCGGCCAGCTCCCCCACCCGGGCCGGATCGGCTGAGACCTCCTCCATGCGCACGTGCAGCGCAGCGACCGCCTGGGCCGAGCGCTCCATCTTGCGCTCGATGCGCCCCAGCGCCTTCCTGGCCTCGTGGCGCCTGGCCCCGCTCGAGGCACTGCGCTCGGCCGGGGCCCCGCCCGTGGCCAGCGTCGTCGTGGACTCCGCAGAACCGGCTGAGGCTCGCGCCCCCCTCGATCCTGCGGCCTCACGGCGCAGCTGGAGGTACTGCTCCACCCCACCGGGCAGGTCGCGCACGCTTCCGTCCCCCAGCAGGGCCACCTGGTGGTCGGTGACCCTCTCCAGGAGGTAGCGGTCATGGGAGACGACGACGAGGGTGCCGGGGAAGGAGTCGAGGATGTCCTCGACGGCGGCCAGGGTGTCGGTGTCCAGGTCGTTGGTGGGCTCGTCGAGCAGGAGCACGTTCGGCTCGGTCATGAGCAGCCGCAGGAGCTGGAGGCGACGGCGCTCTCCGCCGCTGACCTCGCCGACCCGGGTCCAGGCGCGCTGGCGGGTGAAGCCGAGACGCTCAACGAGCTGAGCGGCGGTCATCTCCTTGTCACCGACGACGACCCTCTCCCCCACCATGGCCACGGCCTCGACGACGCGCAGGTCCGCGAGCGCGTCGAGCTCGTGGGTGGACTGGGACAGGGTGGCCACCTGGACGGTCTTGCCACGGGCGACACGGCCGCCGGTGGGCTCCTGGACGCCTTCGAGCAGGCGCAGCAGGGTGGTCTTGCCGGCTCCGTTGACGCCCACGACGCCGACGCGCTCACCGGGTGCGAGTCGCCAGGTGACGTGGCGCAGGATCTCCCGCTCCGACGAGGCCGCGACCCCGTCGGCCCCGTCGGCACAACCGGAGGGGACCGGGTAGCGCACGGTGACGTCCTCGAGGTCGAGGACCTTCTTGCCCAGGCGGGCGGTGGCCATGGCGGTCAGGGCCACGGTGTCGCGCGGAGGCGGTACGTCGGCGATGAGGGCCTCGGCGGCCTCGATACGGAAGCGGGGCTTGGAGGTGCGGGCCGGGGCGCCGCGGCGCAGCCAGGCGAGCTCCTTGCGCAGGAGGTTCTCTCGCTTGACGGCGGCCACGGCTGCCTGACGAGCGCGCTCAGCCCGGGCCAGGACGTAGGCGGCGTACCCGCCGTCGTAGGTCTCGATGCGGCCGGCCACCTGGGGGCGCCCGCCGCCGGGGTCGACACCGGGAACGACCTCCCACACATTGGTGCAGATGGCGTCCAGGAACCAGCGGTCGTGGGTGACCGTGACCAGGGCGCCGGAGCCTCGGCCGCCGGGGCCGGAGAAGCGGGCCTGGAGGTGGCGGGCCAACCAGTCGACGCCCTCGACGTCGAGGTGGTTGGTGGGCTCGTCAAGGATGACGACATCGGCACGGCGGGTAAGGACCGCTGCCAGGGCGACGCGGCGGCGCTGACCGCCGGAGAGGGTGGCGACATCCGCATCGAGGTCGAGGTCGGCGATGAGCCCAGCGTGGATGTCGCGCACCGACGGATCGGAGGCCCATTCGTGCTCGGGGACCTCACCGTGGATCGCGGTGCGCACGGTAGCGCCCGGCGGCAGGTCGTCGGACTGGCTGAGAACGGCCACGCTCACGCCGCCGGTGCGGGTGACGCGGCCGCCGTCGGGCTCCCGCTGGCCGGCCAGCGCCGCCAGGAAGGTGGACTTGCCGGCGCCGTTGGGGCCGAGGACCCCCACCCGGGTGCCGTCCTCGATCCCCAGAGTGACATCATCCAGGAGCAGGCGGGAGCCCACGGTCAGGCGCAGGTTCTCCACGCCGAGCAGGTGCGCCATCAGCCCACCACCCGGGCACCGGACACGGGGGCGTCGGCACGCAGGACACCGGCGACCAGGCCCGAGGCCTTCAGCGCGCGCGAGACGCGCTGGGCGCTGCCGGGGTCCTCGACCAGAGCGGCGATGGTGGGTCCGGAGCCGGAGACGATGGCGCGCAGGGCCCCGGCCTCCTCGGCCACGGCGATGA
>ERZ772971.653-NODE-653-length-21374-cov-18.955439_pt1 | contig 21374 bp, 14 predicted proteins | sample MGYA00511943_ERZ772971 | MGnify/ENA primary metagenome ERZ772971 (study PRJEB29015, sample SAMEA2737929) | human oral metagenome | biome: human oral; feature: human-associated habitat; material: dental | place: China | collected 2144 ... | reverse complement strand
AAGCTATCGAAGAAGAATTTGGTGTAACTGCAGCTGCTCCTGTAGCTGTAGCTGCTGCTGGTGCTGGTGAGGCTGCCGCTGCTAAGGATTCATTCGATATCGAATTGACTGCAGCTGGCGACAAGAAAGTCGGCGTTATCAAAGTTGTACGTGAAATCACTGGTCTTGGCCTTAAAGAAGCTAAAGAACTTGTTGATGGTGCACCAAACGTTATCAAAGAAGGCGTTGCTGCAGCAGAAGCTGAAGAACTTAAAGCTAAATTGGAAGAAGCAGGCGCTTCAGTTACTCTTAAATAATAGAGTTTCCAATCATAGAAATCAACCAAGTCGAAAGACTTGGTTTTTTTGTATCCCAAAATCATTTTTATGTTAAAACGCTAACAAAAAATAGGATTGTATGATATAATTTAGACAGATTATTGCGATTTAGGAGATATTATGAATAAGATAAAAATTATATGAGATTGTTGATTAGGGAATTTTTGTTAGGGGGATCCAGATGAATGAATGCAATAGCTTACTGTTGCTCATTCTCTGGTTAAAGGATTTGTTATTCTTTTTAGAATAATTTGAAAGGGATTTTAATGAAAAAGTTTTTTGGGGAGAAGCAAACTCGGTTTGCTTTTAGGAAATTAGCTGTCGGGCTTGTTTCGGCTGCTATTTCTAGTTTATTTTTTGTGTCTATCGTTGGGGTTGACTCTGTTCAAGCGCAGGAAAAGTTCAATGTTCACTATAAATATGTAACAGATACTGAAATGACTCCGCAAGAAAAGGAGTTGATTGTAAGTGGATTTCCTAAAAGGCCTGAAGGCAACGAGGAGACTTACTATCTTGTCTATAGGCTAAACTCAAATGCTGGAGCAAAAACCTTACCGAATACAGGCGATGATAACAATTCCAATACTATGATGACGGCTGGTCTGTTAACGACGATAGGATTGGTTGTTTTTGTTGTGTCAAAAGGAAAGGTTAAAAGCAAGTTCCTATTGACTGTGTTGGTGGGTGCTGGTGTCGGAGGAGGTTTGATACTATCCGTCGATGCACTGGAAAATGGGATCTTACTGCAGTATAATGCGGAATATCAAGTGTCAGCTGGGGGAAGTTTGCCGTCACCAAGTGAAATTTCGGGCTATACCTATGTTGGCTACATAAAAGATGAATCGATTAAGAAATTATTAGACAATAAAATTCTTGATAATCAGCAGAATACTAATGAAGATAAAGAAGTTTTAAACCAAAATAAGAAGCTAGATTATTCTGTTTCTTTTGATAAGAATGGGCTGAAAAATCAAACTCTTGGCGTCAATACAATTGAGCCTCAAGATGAAGTCTTGTCTGGCCGTGCAATTAAACCTGAACTATTATACAAAGAAGAGACCGTTGAAACTGAGATAGCCTTTGGAGAACAAATACAAGAGAATCCCGATTTAGCCGAGGGGACTGTAAGAGTAAAACAAGAAGGCAAACCAGGCCATAAAATCGAAGTCGTTCGAATTTTTACTGTAGATAACGTGGAAGTTTCAAGAGAAGTTCTTTCGACTAAAATAGAGGAAGCGACTCCTAATATAGTGGAAAAAGGGACTAAAAAGCTTGAAGCGCCTAGCGAAAAACCAGTGGGTGCTAACTTGGTCGCTCCTGAGCAAGTTGCTCCCTTACCAGAGTACACAGATGTCCAATCTGGTGCAATCGTTGAGCCTGAGCAGGTGGCTTCATTGCCTGATTATTCAGGTACATTATCTGGAGCCATAGTTGAGCCTGAACAAATTGAACCGGAGGTTGGAGGTGTCCAATCCGGTGCGATAGTAGAACCTGAGCAAGTCGCTCCATTGCCTGAATACACAGGACCCCAAGCAGGAGCAATCGTTGAACCCGAACAAGCGACTCCCTCACCAGAATACACAGGACCCCAAGCAGGAGCAATCGTTGAACCCGAACAAGTTGCTCCCTTACCAGAGTATACGGGAACTCAAGCCGGTGCGGTGGTCGCTCCCGAGCAAGTTACTCCATTACCTGAATACACAGGGGTTCAAGCCGGAGCGATAGTGGACCCTGAGCAAATAGCTCCATTACCTGAGTATGCGGGAACTCAATCCGGTGCAGTAGTGGCACCCGAACAAGTGTCTTCATTACCTGAATACGCAGGAACACAAGCAGGAGCCATAGTTGAGCCCGAGCAGGTAGAACCTCCACAAGAATATACTGGAAATATTGAACCAGCAGCGCCAGAAGCGGAAAATCCTACTGAAAAAGTTCAAGAGCTAAAAGAGCAGAAGCAAGAACCAGAAAAGAATATCGAGTTAAGAAATGTATCTGAACTGGAATTGTATAGTCTATCTGACGGAAAATACAAACAACACGTTTCTCTGGATGCAGTTCCAAGCAATCAAGAGAATTATTTCGTGAAAGTGAAATCATCTAAATTTAAAGATGTCTTCTTGCCGATTTCTTCAATAGTTGATAGCACGAAAGATGGCCAGCCGGTTTATAAGATTACAGCAAGTGCAGAAAAATTAAAACAGGATATTGACAATAAATACGAGGACAACTATACTTTTTACCTTGCCAAAAAGGCAGAGAAAGAAGTTACAAACTTTACGTCCTTTAGTAACTTGGTTCAAGCTATAAATAACGATCTCAATGGAACCTATTATTTAGGTGCTAGTCTGAATGCCAACGAGATTGAACTAGAAAATGGCGCTAGCAGTTATATAAATGGTAGATTTACTGGTAAGCTATTTGGCAGCAAAGATGGAAAAAATTATGCTATCTATAACTTGAAGAAGCCTTTATTTGACACATTGAGCGCTGCTACTGTAGAAAATCTGACACTTAAAGATGTAAATATCTCAGGGAAAAATGATATTGGGGCCCTTGCAAATGAAGCCAATAATGCAACAAGGATTAACAATGTCCATGTAGACGGTGTTCTGGCTGGCGAACGTGGCATTGGTGGCTTGGTTTGGAAAGCTGATAATTCTAAGATTTCTAATAGCAGTTTCAAGGGAAGAATTGTCAACTCCTATGAAACGAGGTCACCATACAATATCGGTGGATTAGTAGGTCAACTGACTGGCATCAATGCACTGGTTGATAAATCAAAAGCCACGATTGCCATCTCGTCAAATGCGGATAGTACAAACCAAACTGTCGGTGGTCTCGCAGGTCTTGTCGAGAAGAATGCGCTTATTAGCAATAGTTATGCTGAGGGCAACATTAATAATGTGAAGCGCTTTGGAAGCGTTGCTGGCATAGCTGGCTACTTGTGGGATAGAGATTCTAGCGAAGAGAGACATGCTGGAAGATTGCATAATGTTCTTAGTGATGTCAATGTTATGAACGGAAATGCCATTAGTGGGTATCACTATCGAGGAATGCGAATAACTGACTCATATAGCAACAAGGAGAACAGAGTCTACAAGGTGACTCTTGAAAAAGATGAAGTTGTCACCAAGGAATCTCTCGAAGAGAGGGGAACATTGATTGATCCTGCTCAAATCGCAAGTAAGAAATCTGAAATTAACTCTCTTGCTGTACCGAAAGTCGAAAGCTTACTGACTAGCAGAAATATAGAAAGTGATTTTTCTAAGGTTAAAGACTATCAAGCCAGTCGAGCATTAGCATATAAGAATATAGAAAAATTACTGCCGTTTTATGATAAGGCAACCATTGTCAAATACGGTAATCTGGTAAAAGAAGATAGCGCTTTGCACGAAAAAGAAGTCCTATCTGCAGTCATGATGAAAGATAATGAAGTGATTACAGATATTGCTTCACATAAAGAAGCAGCTAATAAGCTCTTGCTTCATTATAAGGATCATACATCTGAAACACTAGATATCACCTACCAATCTGACTTTAGTAAGTTAGCAGAATACCGTGTGGGCTATACAGGTCTCATCTATACGCCAAATCAATTCTTACATAGTCATAGTTCAATCATTAATGAAGTCTTGCCTGATTTGAGAGCGGTCGATTATCAGTCAGACGCTATCAGAAACACCCTAGGTATTTCTTCAGGAGTTTCATTAACGGAATTATACTTAGAAGAGCAGTTTGCCAAAACGAAGGAAAATCTAGCAAATACACTGGAAAAACTGTTGTCTGCTGATTCAGTTATTGCCAGCGAAAATCAAACGATTAATGGTTACGTCGTTGATAAAATCAAACGCAACAAGGAAGCCTTGCTTTTAGGTTTGACCTATTTAGAACGCTGGTACAACTTTAACTATGGTGACGTTAATGTCAAAGACTTAGTCATGTACCACATGGATTTCTTTGGTAAGGGCAATGTGTCACCGCTAGACACGATCATTGAATTAGGTAAATCTGGCTTTAACAATCTTCTGGCCAAGAACAACGTAGATGCTTATAGTATCAGCCTAGCAAACAATAATGGAACAAAAAATCTGTTCAGCACGCTTGCCAATTACCGAGAAGTATTTTTACCAAACAAAACAAATAATCAATGGTTCAAAGAGCAAACCAAGGCTTATATCGTTGAAGAAAAATCTGCTATTGATGAAGTGAGGGTCAAACAAGAGCAAGTTGGCAGCAAGTATTCTATCGGAGTATATGATAGAATTACCAGCGACACTTGGAAATACCGAAATATGGTTTTACCATTGCTGACAATGCCTGAAAGGTCGGTCTTTGTCATATCGACCATATCCAGTCTTGGTTTTGGTGCCTATGACAGATATAGAAATAATGAGCATAGAGCAGGGGCAGAACTCAATAAGTTTGTTGAGGAAAATGCTCAGGAAACTGCAAAACGTCAGCGCGATCATTATGATTATTGGTATAGAATATTAGACGAGCAGGGGCGTGAAAAGCTCTATCGAAATATCTTGCTCTATGATGCCTATAAGTTCGGTGATGACACTACTGTTGGCAAGGCTACAGCGGAGGCACAATTCGATAGTTCTAATCCAGCTATGAAGTATTTCTTCGGACCTGTTGGAAACAAGGTCGTACACAATAAGCACGGAGCTTACGCTACTGGAGACGGGGTTTACTACATGGGCTATCGGATGCTGGACAAGGACGGAGCCATTACCTATACCCATGAAATGACCCATGATTCTGATAATGAAGTCTATTTAAGCGGATATGGAAGAAGAAGCGGTCTTGGTCCTGAATTCTTCGCCAAGGGCTTGTTGCAAGCACCGGATCATCCAGATGATGCGACAATCACGGTCAACTCAATTCTCAAATTTGACAAGAAAGATGCGACTGAAAAATCACGTTTGCAAGTCCTTGATCCAACTGAACGATTACAAAATGCGGATGATTTGAAAAACTATGTTCACAATATGTTTGATGTCATATATATGTTGGAATATTTAGAAGGCATGTCAATCGTAAACCGTCTGTCCGATGTGCAGAAAGTGAATGCTCTGAGGAAGATTGAGAATAAATATGCCCGAGATGTTGATGGAAATGATGTTTACGCAACGAATGTGATAAATAATATTACAATGGCGGATGCGCAAAAATTAAACTCATTCGACAGTCTCATTGAAAATGATATTCTTTCAGCGCGTGAGTATAAAAATGGTGATGTAGAAAGAAATGGCTACCATACGATTAAACTCTTTTCACCGATTTATTCGGCATTAAGCAGTGAAATTGGAACGCCTGGTGATCTTATGGGACGGCGTATGGCTTATGAGCTTCTGGCAGCCAAAGGCTTCAAAGATGGTATGGTCCCTTATATCTCTAATCAGTATGAAGATGATGCTAAGCAAAACGGAAAAACGATCAGTATCTATGGTAAGACCAGAGGTCTGGTAACAGATGACTTGGTTTTACGCAAGGTCTTCAATGGTCAGTTTAATAATTGGACAGAGTTTAAGAAGGCTATGTATGAAGAACGTAAAAACAAGTTCGACAGCCTGAACAAGGTCACATTTGATGATACAAGTCAACCATGGACAAGTTATGCCACTAAGACTATAAGTACTGTAGAAGAGTTGCAAACCTTGATGGATGAAGCAGTTCTCAAAGATGCAAATGATAATTGGTATTCTTGGAGTGGCTATAAACCAGAACATGACAGCGCTGTACATAAGCTGAAAAAAGCAGTCTTCAAAGCCTACCTAGATCAAACCAATGATTTCAGAAAATCAATCTTTGAAAACCAGAAGTGATTGGTTTGAGCCGGTCAACCAGTCTGCAAAGTTGCAAGTCTGAAATGTTAGGGCAGAGCTTGAATTACTCTTAAATTCAGACCTTCTTGCAGATAAGAAATTAGAAACCTAGTGAAAACTAGGTTTGTTTTTCTACATAAGTCAAGCAATTAAAACTGTAGCTGGTCTGCTTTCAGGCAGTTTGTTGCTAACAGTCATTTATGAGGCTGATGATAAGCAGAAAAAAGTCTGAAATGACCTTTACCCCCCTTCATATTTTTGTTATAATATTTTTATTAAGGCGTGCATTTGCGCGCTCTTTTCTGTGTTTAGAAAGCACATGGTTGCTTTAAGTGAGTTATTTTTGAATAGATAGTGAAGGAGGACTTATGTTATATATTTGGTCTTATTTGAAGAGATATCCTAAGTGGCTAGTCTTGGACTTTGTTGCGGCAATTTTTTTTGTAATCGTCAATCTAGGTCTGCCAACGGTGCTGGCTAGGATGATTGATGAGGGAATCAATCCTAAGCAGACAGACCGGCTCTTTTTCTGGGCTTGGGTCATGTTTGGTGTTATTATCTTAGGAGTTCTGGGGCGAATTGTTCTGGCTTATGCGGCTGGGAAGCTAACGACGACCATGGTGCAGGACATGCGCAATGATCTCTATGCTAAGCTGCAAGAGTATTCTCATCATGAGTATGAGCAAATCGGTGTATCCTCCTTGGTCACGCGCTTGACGTCAGACGCTTTTGTGCTCATGCAGTTTGCAGAGCAGACTCTAAAAATGGGTGTCATTACGCCCATGATGATGCTGTCCAGCATTCTCATGATCTTTCTGACCAGTCCGTCTCTGGCTTGGATAGTCGCTGTTTCAGTGCCTTTTTTGGCTGTCGTGGTCATTTATGTAGCGGTTAAAACCAAGCCCTTGTCTGAAAAGCAGCAGAAGACTCTTGATAAGATTAATCAGTATGTGAGGGAAAATCTGACTGGTCTGCGCGTTATTCGAGCTTTTGCAAGAGAGGAATTTCAAGAGAAGCGTTTTGCTGATGAAAATGAGGTCTATGCGCAAAACTCCAATAAGCTCTTTAAGCTGACTGGTCTGACAGAGCCACTCTTTGTGCAGATTATTATTGCGATGATTGTGGCCATTGTCTGGTTTGCCCTAGACCCCTTGCGGGATGGCAGTCTTGAAATCGGAAATCTCGTTGCCTTTATCGAATACAGCTTTCACGCGCTGCTGTCCTTCCTCTTCTTGGCCAATCTCTTTACCATGTATCCTCGGACAGCGGTATCGAGCCAGCGGCTCAAGGAAGTCATGGACATGCCCATCTCAATAAATCCTAATGAAGATGGTATAACCGAGACAGATACGCAGGGTTATCTGGAGTTCGACAATGTAACCTTCGCTTATCCGGGTGAGACGGAGAGTCCTGTACTGCATAATATTTCCTTCAAAGCCAAGCCGGGTGAGACTATTGCCTTTATCGGTTCTACTGGTTCGGGTAAGTCTACACTGGTACAGTTGATTCCGCGCTTTTACGATGTAACACTAGGTAAGATTTTAGTGGATGGTGTGGATGTCCGCGAGTACAATCTGAAAGCCCTGCGTCAGAAGATTGGCTTTATTCCGCAGAAGGCTCTGCTATTTACCGGAACTATCGCAGAAAACCTGCGCTACGGAAAGGAAGAGGCTAGTCAGGAAGAACTTAGTCAGGCAGCTGAGGTTGCTCAAGCCAAGGACTTTATCGAGAGTCGGGAAGAGCGTTTTGAGACTCATCTGGCCGAAGGAGGTAGCAATCTATCTGGTGGGCAGAAGCAGCGGCTCTCTATCGCCCGTGCGGTGGTCAAAAAGCCGGATATTTATATCTTCGACGACTCTTTTTCTGCTCTGGATTATAAGACGGATGCAGTATTGCGACGTCGACTCAAGGAAGTGACGGGTCAAGCAACCGTTCTGATTGTAGCCCAGCGGGTGGGAACCATCATGGATGCTGACCAAATTATCGTTCTGGATCAGGGCGAAATCGTCGGACGTGGGAAGCATGAAGAGCTGATGGAAACCAATGATATCTATCGTGAAATCGCGGATTCGCAGCTGAAAAATCAATCTTTGACAGAGGAATAGAAAGGAGACTGATATGAAAAACACATCTAGTTTTGCTCGCCTGTGGAGCTACCTAAAAGTTTATAAGTTTGCAGTCGCCTTTGCGATCTTCCTCAAAATCCTCAGCGTTGTTATGAGTGTCGTCGAGCCCTTTGTCTTAGGTCTAGCCATTACTGAACTGACAAATAATTTGCTGGATATGGCAAAGGGAGTAGCTGGTGCCCAGATTAATGTGTCTTATGTTGGCTGGGTCATGGTCTTGTATTTTGTGCGGGCGATTTTTTATGAAATCGGTTCTTACTATTCTAATTACTTTATGACCAATTCAGTGCAGGCTACCATTCGTGATTTGCGCGATGAGCTTAGTCATAAGATTAATCGCATCCCCGTTTCTTACTTTGATAAGCACCGGTTTGGTGACTTGCTGGGGCGTTTTACCAGCGATGTCGAAGCTGTTTCAAATGCCTTGCAGCAGTCCTTTCTGCAGGTTATCAACGCAGTCTTTACTCTGATTTTGGTTATCGTGATGGTATTGATACTCAATCTGCAGTTGGGTATCATTGTGGTAATTTCGATTCCGATTACCTACCTCAGTGCTCGCTTTATCGTGAAGAAATCCCAGCCTTACTTTAAACAGCAGGCAGATGCACTAGGAGCTATGAATGGCTTTGTTCAAGAAAATCTGACAGGCTTTAATATTTTGAAACTCTATGTCAGAGAAGAAAGCTCCCAGGAGGATTTTCGTCAAATTACGCAAAATCTGCAAAAAGTAGGTTTTAAGGCCAGCTTTATTTCTGGTTTGATGATGCCTGTTTTGAATGTTATTTCAGATCTGACCTACCTCTTGCTGGCTCTGCTGGGCGGTCTTCAGGTTATTGCAGGTCGCTTGACAGTCGGAAATATGCAAGCCTTTGTTCAGTATGTCTGGCAGATTAATCAGCCCATTCAAAACCTGACTCAGTTAGCAGGTCAGCTGCAGAGTGCCAAGTCTTCTTTAGACCGGATTTTCCAAGTGCTGGACGAAGCAGATGAAGTCAATGATAAGACAGAAAAGCTGGAGCAAGTTCTGACAGGTCAGGTTAGCTTCAAGGATGTGGACTTCCAGTATGTGGCAGATAAACCGTTCATTCGGAATTTCAATCTGGAAGTTAAACCTGGAGAAATGGTGGCTATTGTTGGTCCGACTGGTGCCGGTAAGACTACGCTGATTAACTTGCTTATGCGTTTCTACGATGTGACCAAAGGCGCGATTACAGTGGATGGGCATGACATACGCCATTTGTCCCGCCAGGACTACCGTAAACAGTTCGGTATGGTGCTGCAGGATGCCTGGCTTTACGAAGGGACTATCAAGGAAAATCTTCGCTTTGGCAATCTGCAAGCCACTGATGAAGAAATTGTAGAAGCGGCCAAGGCGGCTAATGTGGACCACTTTATCCGAACCTTGCCAGGCGGCTACAACATGGAAATGAACCAAGAATCCAGCAATATTTCGCTAGGTCAGAAACAGTTGCTTACGATTGCGAGGGCTCTTTTGGCCAACCCTAAGATTCTGATTTTGGATGAAGCGACCTCATCTGTCGATACACGGCTGGAGCTCTTGATTCAGAAGGCTATGAAAACACTCATGCAGGGCAGGACTAGTTTTGTCATTGCTCACCGACTGTCGACCATTCAGGAAGCGGATAAGATTTTGGTGCTCAAGGATGGTCAAATTATTGAGCAAGGCAATCATGAGAGCCTCTTGGCTGATAAAGGATTTTATTATGACCTCTATCAGAGCCAATTTTCTAAAAAGGCGGAAGAAGCTTGATAATGCTTGCTAATTTTTTTGACAACTGCTAGAATATTAAGCAAAGTGAGGTAGCAATGTCTTTAACGAGTCAAATTATTACAGCAGAATTTCCCGATTTGGATAAGGTTGAGGCCTTAAACCGCGAGGCTTTTCCTGAAGAAGAGAGAGTTCCTATTAGTGAATTCCTTCGCTATACCAACGATGAAAAATCCCATTTCTTTGCCTTCTACAATGAGGAAGAATTTGTTGGTTTTGCTTTTGCAGTTTATAACGAAAAAATGTTCTATGTCAGCTTCTTTGCGATTATGCCGCACCTTCGCAGCCATGGCTATGGGGGAGAGATTATTCATAAGCTGACAGAGTTTTATCAAAAAACCATGGTTCTAGAGGTAGAACGTGTCGACGAAGAATGTGACAATCTAGAGCAACGTCAAGCACGTATGGACTTCTATAAGCGTAACGGCTTTCGAACGACCAATGCCTTTCTGGAATATGAAGGATTAAGCTTTGAAATCCTGTATTTGGGACATCATTTTGATGAGGAGGCTTATCGAGATATTTTCCATATGCTGCAAGAGAAGAACTTTTTTGAATTCGAAATTAAGTACCGAAGATTTAGCGATTTTTAAAAAAGCCAGCTATTTCAAAAAGGTTGAGATATCATGTCTCAACCTTTTTACTATGAAAAATCTCTTTTATTTTGTTTTGGATCAGGATGTACAATATTGTATTTCTCACGCATTAAGCGTCGGCAGCGCATACCTGTTTGCTGCATCAAAAAAGTCGAAATGACTAAGGACAGGCCGAGTAGAAAAAGGTTATGGCGCAAGATATAGAAAAAGAAGCAAGAAATAAACAAGATAAGAGAGTACTGACCAATCAGCTACTTATCAATCTGGTAGAAGTCGTGATTGTACCAAGAAGTTGCTAAAGTCCCGATGAAAAAGGCCAGAATGGAAAAGATAAAGAAATAAGTGCCTAATTCATGATGGGCTTTATTGGCAATGAACTGGAGACCAAGAGTAAGAAACATGAGGCTCAGGATAATAATCAAATGCGCATAGTGGAGCAGAAGTGGTGAAGCATTTTGATGGTGATTAACATTGATAAAGGTCTGGATAATATAAAAGACAAAGAGAAAACCTAAACCGAGAAAGAAGACAACGCCTCCCAAAGGATATTGGGTGAGGGGATAGGTGCGGATAATGGTAACAACGGATTCTCCAAAAGTCAGAATTGTCAAAAGCTGCTTGCGCTCCAGAAAGTGAGCGAAATTGAAGCGATCTGTGAAGAGTTCTTTTCTGAAAAAGAGGGGCAAAATCAGAGGAAGATAGTAGACAGGAAACACAGAAAGGGAAAAAGGAATCAGAGTGGTTGCCAGCGGCAGAAGGGCTATAGCATAGATAAGTAAGAAGCTGATATGAAACTTCATGACCCGATTAAAGCCTAGCTTTCGTCCTTTGAGATAATATCGGAGGGCAATGGTCAGGTAAGCTAGTATCAGAAAACAATTAAAGGAGATAACGGTAAGCTGGTTATTGGCAAGGACTTCTAAATCAAAATTGATGTTGAGAGGCAGATTTCCTACCCAAAGCATGAGAAAAATCACTGAGTAAATGTCAATCATGCGAGAATCACCGTATTTGTTGTAGTAATAAGCTTCATTACTCCAAATGCTAATCATGACAATGTTGATAGTGATAAAGGCTACAATTTGCTGCCAGTTCAAAGGCTCAATATGAATGGCAGAAGTCATCTGACTAATCGCTAAGACAAAGGATAAGTCAAAAAATAGTTCGTAGTTGGATACGCGTTTCGAAACAATCTTAGACATAGATCCTCCTATAAATAATTATGAAAAGCAAGCGAAGTCAACTTAAAATAGATAAAGAGACATGTAAGCTCTTTCTAACTATTCTTCTCCTAGTATAACATAAAGGAGCCACTCAAGAAAGATAGGTCAAGAAGAGACCGATAAGGAAAGAGAATACGATTTAAAACAAAAAGCGTTATTTTGTTTTAAAACATTCAAAATCTCCAAAAAATCTGTGGATAAGTAAGGATTTTGCCCAAAATTCCGGATAAATAATTCGATTTAAATCAGATATATTCTTTTGATTTGAATCAATATTCTGAAAAATTCAAAAGTCTTGCGGATCGGGCTATTTCCGTATATACTGATAAAGCATGAAAAAATTTAAAGGAGATTCCTGTGATTAAAAAAGGTGCCTTGACAGGCTTGCTCTTATTTGGAATATTTTTCGGTGCTGGGAATTTGATTTTCCCGCCTTCACTTGGAACATTATCTGGCCAGCATTTTTGGCCGGCTATTGCAGGATTTGTCCTGTCCGGGGTTGGGCTCGCTGTGCTGACTTTGATTATCGGAACGCTCAATCCCAAGGGCTATATTCACGAGATTTCTCAGAAGATTGCGCCTTGGTTTGCTATTGTCTATCTTGTAACCTTGTATTTGTCAATTGGGCCCTTTTTTGCTATTCCGCGGACAGCGACGGTGGCCTATGAAGTTGGTATTGCTCCTATGCTGTCTAAAAATATGACTGGTATCGGATTGATTGTTTTCACGACCCTTTACTTTGCGGCTGCTTACCTGATTTCTTTGAATCCATCTAAGATTTTGGATCGGATTGGACGTATTCTGACGCCAGTCTTTGCAGTTTTGATTATTATCTTAGTCATTCTAGGAGCTTTGAAATACGGCTCAACTGCTCCTCAGCAGGCTTCGGAAGCTTATTTAGCGTCAGCTTTTGGACAGGGCTTCTTGGAGGGTTATAATACTTTGGATGCCTTGGCTTCCGTGGCTTTCAGCGTAATTGCAGTAACGACTCTAAATAAGCTAGGCTTCAAGAATAAAAAGGAGTATGTTTCAACCATCTGGGTTGTTGGTTTGATAGTAGCGTTGGGCTTTAGCGCCATGTATATCGGTTTGGCTTTTCTAGGCAATCATTTCCCAGTTCCAGCTGAGATTATTGCCAAAGGCAATCCTGGTGTTTATGTCCTGTCGCAGGCGACACAGGCTATCTTTGGACCTACAGCACAGATTTTCCTTGCAGCTATGGTTACTGTGACTTGTTTTACAACAACTGCGGGACTTATTGTATCAACTGGGGAATTCTTCCATAAAACTTTCCCTAAGGTATCCTATAAAGTTTACGCAACTGTCTTTACTTTGATTGGTTTTGCGATTGCCAATCTTGGGCTCAATGCTATTATTCAATATTCTGTTCCAGTCTTGCAAATTCTCTATCCAATTACCATTGTTATCGTGCTGATTGTTATTGTCAATAAATTCTTGCCACTGTCCAAAATCGGTATGCAATTGACGATGGCAGCAGTGACTCTGATTTCCTTTGCGGCTATTCTTGGGCAGCAGTTCCATATTACAAAGGTAAATGATATGGTAAATGCTCTTCCGTTTGCTCGGGCTTCCCTGCCTTGGTTGGTGCCAGCTCTAGTTGGAATCCTACTTTCTCTCTTTTTGCCAAACAAGCAGAAGAGTGAGCGTTTTGAGATGGAGAGCTAATAGATAACATCCGCCACAATGTGGTGGATTTTTTTGACTCATTGTCAATTATAGTAGGGAATTTATGGCGAAGGAATTCAAGCTGTTTTTTTATGAGCAATATGACAATATAATCATTTTATAAGATAGATTTAAGAAAAATTTTAACTTTTTCTTAACCATTTTTAATCTTAGGAGATTATACTAAAGTCATAAAAAAACAAACCTAAAGGAGAATCTTATGAAATTCAATTCAAATCAAAAATATACCCGCTGGTCAATTCGTCGTTTAAGCGTGGGTGTGGCTTCCGTTGTTGTTGCCAGTGGTTTCTTTCTGCTAGTTGGTCAACCAAATACCGTACATGCAGATGATCTCACCTCAACTCCTACTAAAGTTCTTCAAGAAGATTCGTCATTATTAGAAAAGAATAAGTTGCCAGAGACAGTTTTAAAAGAAGAAATGGATTCGGCTCTACCTGCAAATCAGTCAGCTCCTAAGGAAGAGGTTGATGAAACTATTTCTCTAGATAAGTCTAGCCTATCTCCTAAGGAAGAAATGGTAAAACCAAAAGAAAAACAGACTATGGCAGAAGTTAGCAATCAAAAAGAAGAAGCTAAACCGGAGGCAACTCTTGTTGAAGTTTCAAACCAAGATCGTGAAGCGGCTACTTCTCAATCGGTAACGACTCCAGATGAAGTTAGAAAAGGAGTCGAAGAAAATACTAAGGACTCAGTAGACGTTCCGGCCAGCTACTTAGAAAAAGCGAACGTTCCTGGTCCATTTTTGGCAGGTGTTAATCAAGTTATTCCGTATGAAGCTTTCGGTGGAGACGGCATGTTGACGCGTCTCTTACTCAAATCTTCTGACAAGGCTCCTTGGTCAGACAATGGCAAAGCGAACAATCCAGCCCTCTTGCCACTTGAAGGCTTGGCGAAAGGTCAATACTTCTACGAAGTGGATTTGAACGGCAATACTACAGGTAAAGACGGACAAGCCCTTCTTGACCAACTTCGCATTAATGGCACTCATGCTTACCAAGCGACTGTCAAAGTCTATGGTGCTAAAGATGGTAAACCAGATTTGACCAATCTTGTAGCGACCAAAAATGTAACTGTTAGTTTAAATGGCCTTGTTTCAAAAGGAACAGTCAAAGACTCAGTCACCAAAAATATTAAAGACCATATTGATGTCCCAGCCAGCTACTTAGAAAAAGCGAACGTTCCTGGTCCATTCTTGGCAGGTGTTAATCAAGTTATTCCGTATGAAGCTTTCGGTGGAGACGGCATGTTGACGCGTCTCTTACTCAAATCTTCTGACAAGGCTCCTTGGTCAGACAATGGCAAAGCGAACAATCCAGCCCTCTTGCCACTTGAAGGCTTGGCGAAAGGTCAATACTTCTACGAAGTGGATTTGAACGGCAATACTACAGGTAAAGACGGACAAGCCCTTCTTGACCAACTTCGCATTAATGGCACTCATGATTACCAAGCGACTGTCAAAGTCTATGGTGCTAAAGATGGTAAACCAGATTTGACTAATCTTATCGCAACTCGCCAAGTAATAATTCGGCTGTATGGAAAAGAAATGTCTGCACAACCATATCAACAAGAACAAATGAATGTGAAACCTTCTACAACAGATTCTATGAGTACAGCTAAGGGTATGAAAGAAGTGGATCACCATACAGCTGATCTGAAGGAGAAACATCCCACTTCTAATCCGATGGCAGATATGGTGAAAAAAAATGATAAGCCTTCGTTACCAAAAACTGGTGAAGCCCAGACTTCTACAGCAACAATTGGTTTCTTCGGGCTAGCCTTGGCAGGAATTCTTGGCTTTCTAGGTTTGAAAGAAAAACAAAAAGATTAAGTAAGGTTCAAATCATTTAAAAATTACTAAAAATAGTGTTATACTAAAGCCAGTATAACACTGTTTTTATGAGGAGATTAGCAATGGGAAAGACAATTTTACTTGTTGATGATGAGATGGATATTCTGGATATCAAAAAGCGCTATCTTGTGCAGGCTGGCTACCAAGTTTTAGTGGCTCGAGATGGCGTGGAGGGATTAGAGCTTTTCAGAAAGAAATCTGTTGACCTGATCATCACGGATATTATGATGCCAAATATGGACGGCTATGACTTTATCAGTGAGGTTCAGTATATAGTACCTGATCAACCTTTTCTTTTTACAACGGCTAAGACCAGCGAGCAAGATAAAATTTATGGGTTGAGCTTAGGAGCAGATGATTTTATAGCCAAACCTTTTAGTCCACGCGAGCTAGTTCTAAGAGTCAATAATATTTTGCGCCGACTTCATCGTGGAGGTGAGATCGAACAAATTGAGCTCGGTGACTTGATGATGAATCATGTGGTTCATGAGGCTCGTATCGGGGAGTATTTTTTGGAATTAACAGTGAAGTCCTTTGAATTGCTTTGGATTTTATCTAGTAATCCTGAGAGAGTTTTTTCAAAGACGGAGCTTTACGAGAAGGTGTGGCAGGAAGACTTCGTAGATGATACCAATACACTTAATGTTCATATCCATGCTCTGAGACAGGAATTGACCAAGTATGCCAGTTCAAACACTCCTGCCATCAAAACTGTCTGGGGTCTTGGGTATAAAATGGAAAGATCACGAGGTGGAAAATGAAATTAAAAAGTTACATTCTAGTAGGGTACCTAATTTCTAGCCTACTAACGATTTTACTCGTTTTCTGGGCAGTCCAGCGAATGTTGATTGTAAAAAGCGAGATATATTTCCTAGTTGGAATGACATTGATTGCTAGTTTTATAGGAGCGGCAGTCAGTCTCTTTCTTTTATCGCCAGTATTTTCTTCCCTTCGGCATCTGAAAAAACAGGCTCAGAATATTGCTGACAAGGATTTTAGTACAGAGATTGACGCCAAGGGCCCTATCGAATTTCAAGAGTTGGGTCAGGCTTTTAACGATATGTCGCATAATTTGCAAGAAACGTTTGAGTCGCTTGATGAAAGTGAACGAGAAAAAGGAATGATGATTGCCCAGCTTTCTCACGATATTAAAACTCCAATTACCTCTATTCAGGCGACTGTGGAGGGGATTTTAGATGGAGTGATCGAAGAAGAGGAGCAGATTCATTACTTGACCACGATTAGCCGTCAGACAGAGCGTTTGAATAAATTGGTGGAAGAATTGGGTGTTTTGACTCTTAATGCCCAACCTCGAATAGAATCAGATGGAGAAGCTGAAATAGTCTTTCTAGACCAGCTATTGATTGAGGTCATGAGTGAATTTCAACTATTGATTGAGCGGGAGGAGCGGGACATCTACATTCAAGTGTATCCCGAGTCAGCAAAAATTAAGAGCCATTACGATAAACTTTCCCGTATCTTGGTCAACTTGATAAATAATGCCTTTAAGTACTCCGACCCTGGAACTAAAATCGAGATAGTGGCTCAATTAACTGATCAAATCTTGACAATCAGTGTGAAGGATGAAGGACGGGGTATTGCTCCTGAGGATTTGGATAAGATTTTTAAACGCCTTTACCGTGTGGAAACTTCTCGTAATATGAAGACAGGTGGGCATGGTCTGGGCCTTGCTATTGCTCGTGAGTTGGCTCATCAGCTGGGTGGGGAAATAATGGTCGAAAGCCAGTGTGGTCTAGGAAGCACTTTTACATTTACTCTCAACTTAACATAAATCCACAATAAGTGATAAACATTTTTAACTCTTGATTTAGCAAAGATAACATCAAATTCAAGTTTTTTCAAATCTATCTCCCTATTTTTAGGGGGATTTTTATTTTATACTAGATTCAGAAATTGATAGAGAGGTTTTTGAAATGGCAACAAGTTTTTTGTTCTTTATTTCTGTTTTTCTGGCGGGGATTCTATCTTTTTTCTCGCCCTGTATTTTACCGCTTATGCCAGTCTATGTAGGGATTTTGCTGGATTCGGATCAGCCGAAAACGGTTCGGTTTATGGGAAAAGATATTTCCTGGTATGGTCTAGCTAAGACGCTCTGCTTTATTGCTGGATTATCAACTGTATTCTTGGTTTTGGGCTACGGAGCTGGCGCTCTAGGGCAAGTCCTCTATGCCCCTTGGTTTCGCTACGTTTTGGGCGGGATTGTCATTCTACTGGGAATCCACCAGATGGGAATCATTAATATCCAGCAGCTGCAAAAGCAAAAGAGCATCCAACTTAAAAAGAATAGTAAAAGAAGTGACTTTCTTAACGCTTTTCTCTTGGGGATTACCTTTAGCTTTGGTTGGACGCCCTGTGTGGGACCTGTTCTGAGTTCTGTTTTAGCAATTGCAGCTTCTGGAGGTAACGGCGCTCTTCAGGGAGGCTTGCTTATGTTGGTTTATACACTTGGATTAGCGCTTCCATTTCTAGCAATGGCTTTAGCTTCCGGCTGGGTAGTACAGCGCTTTGCAAAACTCAAACCTTATATGGGAACGCTTAAGAAAATCGGCGGAGCACTCATCATTCTCATGGGAATTTTGCTAATGCTTGGAAATCTAAACGCTTTAGCATCATTATTTGGATAAAAATTATATAATTAAAGGAGACACATCATGAAAAAAATCGCTACACTTACAATTGCTGCACTTAGTATCTTTGTCCTAGCTGCCTGCTCTAATCAAAAATCAGATTCTGATATGAAGAAGACGGATGACAGCAGCATGATGAAGAAAGATGACATGAAAAAAGACGACATGAAAAAAGACGACATGAAGAAAGAGGATATGAAAGACTCCAGCATGTCTGATGATAAAATGAAAAAAGATGATATGAAGGATTCTTCTATGATGCCAGACGATAAGTCTGATATGAAAGATGATATGAAATCAAGTGATTCAAGCATGAAGGATGACATGAAAGATTCATCCGAAATGTCATCTGACAAATAAGAATTCCACCATAGGAAAGAAAGTCGTCAGTTTTGTCGGCTTTCTCCTTATTTTGAAAGGAAAGAAAACGATGAAGAAGTTATCAATATTGACTATCAGTCTGCTTTGTGTCGGCTTTTTGGGAGCCTGTTCAAATCAGAAAATGAACTCGGAAGTTTCTAAAAGTGATAAAAGCAATATGCAAACAAAAGCTGATTCTGAGCAATCTACCAAGATGGCCAAGGACTTTAGTCTGCAAGGAGTAGACGGCAAGACCTACAAGTTGTCTGATTTCAAAGGCAAGAAAGTGTATTTAAAGTTTTGGGCTTCTTGGTGCTCTATCTGTCTATCCACTCTTGGTGATACTAATGATTTAGCTAAGGTGCAATCAGGAAAAGATTATGTTGTTCTGACGGTGGTGTCTCCGACTTTTAACGGAGAAAAGTCTGCTGATGACTTCAAGGAATGGTACAAATCTTTGGATTATAAAGACTTCCCAGTTCTCATGGATACTAAGGGAGAATTGCTGAAAGAATACGGTATTCGCTCTTATCCATCTGCTCTTTTCGTAGGCAGCGACGGCTCTCTTGCCAAGACACATATTGGCTATATGAGCAAGGAAGATATTGAGAAAACACTGAAAGAAATCAAGTAGAAAGGAGTAATGAACATGGAAGGCAAATGGAAGATTCTTCTGGTTCTGCTTGGCTTGCTTGTCTGCTTTGGACTGGTCTATGTGATTGCGGGGAATGGTAAGCAATCATCTCCTGAACAGATCAAGAAAGCTTCAATGAGCAAGACAGAAGCGGTAGCCAAACAAAAGAAAGAAGATGTCAAGGAAGAGGACAAGAGGGAGATTTATCTGGCTGGTGGCTGTTTCTGGGGTGTAGAAGAGTATTTCTCTAGAGTACCAGGTGTCATTGATGCTGAGTCTGGCTATGCCAACGGTAAGGGAGACACGACCAAGTATGAATTGGTCTCTCAAACTGGTCATGCTGAGACGGTGAAAATCACCTATAACGTTAAAAAGATATCTCTCAAAGAAATCTTATTTCACTATTTCCGCATCATTGATCCAACTTCTAAAAACAAGCAGGGAAATGATCAGGGTACCCAGTATCGAACGGGTGTTTATTATAAGGACGAAGCTGATCTTGATACTATTAATCAGGTATTTGATGAGGTTGCTAAGAAATACGACAAGCCTTTAGCTGTTGAAAAAGAAGCTCTGAAAAACTTTATCAAGGCAGAAGATTATCATCAGGATTACTTAAAAAAGAATCCTAATGGATATTGCCATATTGATGTCAATCAAGCTGCTTACCCAGTTATCGAAGCTAGTCGCTATCCTAAGCCTAGCGATGAAGAGATTAAGTCCAAGCTCTCGCCAGAAGAATACGCAGTCACACAAAAGAATGACACAGAGCGGGCTTTTTCTAATCGCTATTGGGATAAGTTCGATGCTGGTATCTATGTGGATGTGGTGACGGGAGAGCCTCTCTTTTCATCAAAGGATAAGTTTGACTCAGGCTGCGGTTGGCCGAGTTTCACCCGTCCTATCAGTCCAGATGTTGTGACTTACAAAGAAGATAAGAGTTTCAATATGACTCGAACGGAAGTTCGCAGTCGGGTTGGAAATTCCCATCTGGGCCATGTTTTCACTGACGGTCCTAAGGACAAGGGCGGCTTGCGCTATTGCATCAATAGTCTGTCAATTAAGTTCATTCCAAAAGCTGAGATGGAGGAGAAGGGCTACGGTTATCTTTTGGATTATGTTTAAGAGCATTTTGATTGGAAATTTGCTATAATAAAGCCAGTATAAATAAGGAGTTGAATCTTGTGTATTCAATTATGATTGTAGAGGATGAGTATCTGGTAAGACAAGGGATTGCGTCCTTGGTAGACTATGAACAGTTTGGTATGCAAGTCATTGCCCAAGCTGAAAATGGAAGAGAAGCTTGGCAGAAGTTTCAGGGAAATCCTGCTGACATCCTGCTGACCGATATCAATATGCCACAGATGAACGGCCTCGAACTGGCCAAGCTAGTCAGAGACCAGGCTCCTAAGTGCCATATCGTTTTTCTGACGGGCTATGATGATTTTGACTATGCTCGGACTGCCATTAAGCTAGGTGCAGATGACTATCTTCTCAAGCCATTTTCCAAGGATGATGTTGAGGAAATGTTGGCCAAGCTGCAGATCAAGCTTGATAAGGAACGTAAAAAAGCTCAGATTCAAAACTTGGTCGATCAGGGACAGCAATCTGAGTTGGAAGAGGCTATTCATGCGCGTCTATCAGATTCAGAATTAAGTCTGAAAAGTTTGGCTTTCCAATTGGGGTTTAGTCCGTCCTACCTTAGCGTTCTTATCAAAAAAGAATTAGGTCAGCCCTTTCAGGATTATCTGATACAAGAGCGGATGAAAAAAGCAAAACTCTTACTCTTAACTACAGATTTGAAGATTTATGAAATAGCAGAGCAGGTAGGTTTTGAAGATATGAACTATTTTTCTCAGCGCTTCAAGCAGGTGGCCGGGCTGACACCCCGGCAGTTTAAAAAAGGAGAGGAGAAATGAAACGATATCCGCTTCTTATCCAGTTGATTGTCTATATTTTTCTGCTGGTTCTTTTACTCTTGGGGGTTGTTGGGAGTCTTTACTATCAGACTAGCTCGGAGACTATTCGACAGCTGACAGAGCGGACGACGCGTAATAGTATGGAGCAAAGCGGGCAGTTCATTGCTTCCTATTTGCAGAAATTAAAACAAACCACCTCCACACTGAGCAAGGAAGAAACGATTCGGAAGTTTGCTCAGAATCAAGAAAGTAGTGAAACGTCAGTTCAGTCTTTGATGAAAACCATTATTGAGACAGATCCGGATTTGGTGTCAGCAGTTTTGGTTACCAAGGACGGGCGCGTGGTATCGACAGATACTCAAATCAGCATGCAGA
>ERZ772971.650-NODE-650-length-21434-cov-3.544460_pt1 | contig 21434 bp, 18 predicted proteins | sample MGYA00511943_ERZ772971 | MGnify/ENA primary metagenome ERZ772971 (study PRJEB29015, sample SAMEA2737929) | human oral metagenome | biome: human oral; feature: human-associated habitat; material: dental | place: China | collected 2144 ... | reverse complement strand
AAAATTTTGCAAAATCTCGGAAAAGCACTCGCGAGACGAGCCGTAACAAGAAATTTACAATCTTATTCGCTCGGCTTAGTTATCTCATAGGAGAAATTTATCTCCTTGCTCTCATTTGGTTTGAGCGCAAATTTCCACGTTACCTTGCCGTCTTTACCTATCTCGTTTTCTTTCGGGTCGTTTTTCACGCTCACGCTTACGCTCTCATGCGCGCTAACTGGCGCTTGCTCCTCTAAAACCACGTCCCACGCGAGTTTCGAGCCGTTTTTGACACTAAATTTATATCCGCGCGAGATCTTGTTTTTCGAGCCGAAAAACGACTCTTTCGTAAATTCGCCGTTGGCTTCTTTTTTCACGCTAACAAGCTCGTTTTTACCGAAAAACTCCTTCGCCTCCTCGCCAGCGGCGTATCCTACGTACCTTTTGCCGATATTTATACCGTCAATCTTAAACTCGCTTTGCGCGCTCTCTATGCTACGCTCTGGCTTAAACGCGGCTCTAACAAAAGCGCCCGCGCTGCCGTAGCCGTCGATCACGAGGTCAAATTTAGCATCCAAGCTCTGCTTGTCGTAGGCAAAGTCCGCCGTTTCGTCCGCTTTTAGACTCACGCCCTCGATTCGCCACGCGTTTGCGAGCGCGTTTTGATCGTTGCTGGCTTGCACGTCTTTGACACTACTTTTCTTTGCGGGCGTCCTAGCCACGGCCATATCGGCGCTCGCCTCCATCATCGGCGCGGCTGCTAGCGGCATCATATTTCGCGGCGCCGGCTTGCCTTCGTAGCGCGGATAAAACGGCGCTGGCGTCAAATTTGACGAGTAGTAAAACGGATAAAGCGCGATGGTCAGGGAGTTTAGATCGATACCTAAAGGATTTGTCATGGTCAAATTTTGCGAGATTTCGACCTTGCCTTTTGCGACGTCGGCATGGATTTTATTTTTCAAATTTACGCTAACGCCCACGGGATAGGAGATCTTGACCTGTTTTGGGTCGCATTCGAATTTCAAATCAAGCTTTTGGAAATTTTTAACCTCGGCCGCGTTCATTTTCTTTTTCAGCTCGTCTATTTGCTTTTTGGTTTGCGAAATTTGGGCTAGATTTTTTAGCACGGCTTCGTAAAATTTATCGCCGTCGGCGTCCAAATTTGCGACGCTTTGCTCTTTAAAGGCCGGAAAATTATTTAAAAAAGCGTTTTTGGAATTTAGTGCGTTTAGCTTGTCGTTTAGCTCCTCAAGCTCTTTTTCGTTTTGCTTAAATTTAGCGTAGGCCTCGTTTTCTGCGGGCTTTGCTTCGTTTAAATTTAGGCTCACTAGCTCGCACGATGCGGCCACGTCGATATCCTCAAGCTCGACGAAATCTGGCAAATTTAAGCTAAATTCGCTTTTTTGGCTAGTGAAGTTTTGATGGATAAATGAGGCGTTTTTGTAAATTTCTATCAGGTTGCTTTCGGCGCTCGCCATCAGCGCAAACGCCGAAACTAAGGCTATCTCTCTCATTTTTTCTCCTTTGGGTAAATTTAAGAGATTATAGCCTTACATAGATAAATTTTAGCCTAGCAAGATGATCGTGAAAATAATCAAAACTAAAATTTGTATCGCGATAAAGGGCACCACGCCGCGGTAGATGTCGGAGGTCTTGACCTCTGCCGGCGCCACGCCTTTTAGATAAAAGAGGCTAAAGCCAAACGGCGGCGTGAGGAACGAAGTCTGTAAGTTCATCGCGATAACGATAGCGAAATATAGCGGATTTATGCCTAAATTTACCGCAATCGGCGCTAAAATGGGTAGCACGATATACGAAATCTCGACGAAGTCTATAAAAAATCCCAGCGCAAAAATCGTAATCATGGCTAAGATGATAAAGCCCCATTTTTCGCCGGGCAAACTAGACATCACTTCCTCAACGATCTCGTCGCCGCCCGTGTAGCTAAACACCATCGAAAACGCGGTCGCGCCGATAAGGATAGTAAAGACGACGGCCGTGGTTTTGACACTCTCTTCGAGCGCTTCTTTTAGCATCTTAAACGAAAAAGTCCTGTAAAAAACCGAAAGCAAGATCGCGCCCACGCAGCCAAACGCCGAGCTCTCCGTCGGCGTAGCGATACCCTCAAATATCGAACCAAGCACCAGTACGACGAGCACCAAAGGCGGTAAAATCGCGAGGATAGCGTTTAAAATTTGCTTTGATTTAGGCACGTCGCTTTCTACGATGACGGGCGGCGCGTAGTCCTTTTTAACGTAAGAGATGATAAGGATATAGGCTATATAAGCGCCGACTAGCGCTAATCCAGGATATATCGCCTCTCGGAAAAGATCGCCCACAGGCACCGTAAATACGTCGCCCAGGATAATTAGAACGATAGAAGGTGGGATGATCTGCCCAAGCGTACCCGAAGCACAGATAGTGCCGCAGCCTAGAGCCTTGTTGTAGTTGTACTTTAGCATAACGGGCAGGCTCATGACACCCATGGCTACGACGCTGGCGCCCACAACGCCCGTAGATGCAGCCAGCAACGCGCCAACCAAAACGGTGCTAATCGCCACGCCGCCGCGAATCTCGCCGAATAAAAATGCCATAGACTCGAGCAGTCTCTCGGCTAGCTTGGTCTTTTGTAAAATAATACCCATAAAAACGAAAAGCGGCACGGCGATGAGGATTTTATTTTCCATTATCGAGTAGATGCGGTAAGGCATGAAGTTAAAGGTCTCTTTAAATATCTCAAGCCCGCCCATAAAGCCGTTGCCGTCGCCAAAGCTCTCGACCATACCGCCGATGAGTCCGAAAATAACGGCTATCGCGCCAAAGGTAAATGCGACGCTAAAGCCGATAGCAAGCATAAAAAGCGCGGCTAAAAACATTACGATGCCGGTCATTTTCCCCCTCCTTGTTGAGCGGTTTGGTTTAAATTTGCGTCAAATTTGCCCGCCTCGCTTAAATTTGAACGAGCGTCCAGATAGACGTTTAGCCACTTTATAAAGTAGCCGACGCTAAAAAATATAAGTAGCCAGAAGCTAAACGGGATAAAGGCCTTGATAACCCAGCGATACGGCAAACCGCCAGGATCGGCGCTACCCTCGCCGCTCTCGTACGCCTCCGCGACGTAGTCCCAGCTCAGCCACGCGACCAAAAGCGCAAGCGGAAGGATAAAAAGGATAACGCCAGCCATATTTATGAGTGCCCTTTTCTTTGCGCTCATCTTTTCGTAAAATATATCCACTCGCACGTGCGTATCGTCTTTTAGCGAGTAGCTCATGCCAAGTAGGATGATGACGCTAAAAAAGTGCCACTCGAGCTCTTGGAGGCCGACGTTACCGTATTTGAAAAAATATCTCGCCGTGACGTTAAAAAAAACGTCCGCGATCATCAAAAACATCACGAGTATACAGACGTAGCCCACGACGTTGCCGACTTTATCGAAAAACCTTTCTACTTTTTTTAAATTTCGTTCCATTTAACTCCCCAAAATTTGTCTTATCATTATCGCCAAAATGCAAATCGGCGCGACGAATCGCAGTAAAAAATACCAAATTTCAAAAACCGCCCTACCCATATACGGTAAAAATAGCTCCTCTAGGCTGCCTCTTTTCATCGCGTAGCCGACAAATACCGCTATCACGATACCGCCAAGCGGCAGCATGATATTTGAGCTAAGATAGTCTAAAACGTCGAAAAATCCCTTGCCGAAAAACGTGAGCGCGTCTTTAAATTCGGCGATATTTGAAAGCGCGCAAAGCGTGCCTAGGCAATAAACGCAAACGCCAACGATCGCGATCGCGCCCAGGCGCGGGATCTTAAACTCGTTTATGAGATAAAAAACGAGCGGCTCGACCATCGAGATAGCCGACGTAAGCCCTGCAAAAATAAGCGCGGTAAAAAACGTAAAGCTTAAGACGTTTCCCATCGCTCCTAGCTTAGCAAACAGCGTAGGTAGCGATATAAACGCAAGCCCCACGCCCTGGCTAGGCTGCTCGCCGTACTCAAAAACAAAGGTAAAAACTATAAGTCCGATGACGACGCTAACGATGATGTTTAGCGCGACGACGTAGAGCGAAGATGTGAAAAGATTTGTCTTATCATCCAAACTTACCGAATACGTCGCGATCGCGCCGATACCAACGCACATCGTAAAAAAAGCAAGCCCCAGAGCGACAAACACCGCCTCGCTAGTGATCTTAGAAAAATCAGGCACTAGTAAAAACTCCGCCGCCTGCGAAAATCCGCCCATTTGCATCGAGTAAATCAGCATAAAAATAAGTAGTAAAAAAAGCGTCGGCAAAAGCCATAAATTTATGCGCTCTATGCCGCCTTTTATGCCCTTTGAGAGGATGAAAAAATAGGCCGCGAACGCGATGCTAAAGTATAAAATTTGACCCGAGATATCAGAGCTTATAAATTTGCCGAAATTTTCGCCCGAAACCGCGATACTTTGCGGAAGCTCGCCAAGAGATAAGACCGAATACCTAATAACCCAGCCGATGATGACCGTATAAAACGACGCGACCAAAACGCCCGTTATCATTATGACGCCGGCGTAGCCCCAAAATTTGCCGTTTTTAGGAGCGAGCGAGCGAAAGGCGTTAACGGGATCGGCGTTTGAAATTTTACCCATCGCCATCTCGGCAAAAAATATGCTAAGCCCGACCGCAACGGCAAAAACAAGATACAAAAGCACGAACGCCGAGCCGCCGTTTGCGCCGACCATATATGGAAATTTCCACGCATTGCCAAGTCCGATCGCGGCGCCCACGATGGATAATATAAATCCGATTTTAGAAAATTTATCGTTTGACACGCTTAGCCCCTTAGCGCATTTATCGTGATAATGACGATGCTGATGGGAGCGACAAATCTAATCATAAAATACCAAATTTCAAAAACCGCCCTGCTCATATACGGCCCAAAAAGTATATAAAGTGCGTCTTTTTTGATCACAAAGCCGACGAAAATCGACACCGCGATGCCGCCTATTGGCATGATGATGTTTGAGCTAAGAAAATCAAGGCAGTCAAAAAAGCTCTTGCCGAAAAATACCAAATTTTCTTTAACGCCATCTATGCTTGAAAGTATGCACAAAATGCCCATGCAGTAGATGAAAGCACCGATTAGCGCGAGGGCTTTTTTACGAGAAAAGCCAAATTCGCGGATGAGATAGTGCGTGAAAGGCTCCAGCATCGAGATAGCCGAGGTAATGCCCGCAAAAAGCAGAGCCGAGAAAAACGCGAACGCAAGCACGTGTCCGAGCGTGCCTAGTTTCGCAAACAGCGTCGGCAGCGAGATAAACACGAGCCCCACGCCCTGACTAGGCGTCGCGCCGAACTCAAACACGAAGGTAAAGATAACAAGTCCCATCAAAATGCCCATCACGACGTTTATCACGACGATGATGATCGAGGAGCTAACTAGATTCGTATTATCAGGCAGCGACGCAGAATAGACGATGATGACACCCACGCCCAAAGACAGCGTAAAAAACGCAAGTCCAAGCGCAGTAAGAATGCTACTTACGCCTAGTTTTGAAAAATCCGGAACTAGCAAAAATTTAGCCGACTGCACGAAGCCGTCCATCGTAAACGAATAGCTAAGCATGATAATAAGTAGGATAAGAAGTGAGGGCATCATCCATACGTTTACGCGCTCTATGCCGCTTTTTATGCCCTTTGAAACGATAAAAATGCAGAGAAAAAATACGATCGTGAAGTAAAAAATTTGAGACGCGGCGTCGTTAGCGTAAAAACTGCCGAAAATTTTCTCCGAAGCTTCGACGTCTTTTGGCAGCTCGGTTATTACCATAACTGCGTATTTTAGTATCCATCCGATGATGACCGTGTAAAAAGAGGCGATGATGATCGCGCCTATCATCGTAAAACCCGCAAATTTCCAGGTTTCTTTGCGTTTTGGAGCAAGTTTTTTAAAGGCGTTTACGGGGTCTGACTCGGAAAGCTTACCGATAGCTATCTCGCCGAAAAAAATCGCAAGCCCGATAAAAAACGTCATAAAAAGATACAAAAGCACGAAGGCCGAACCGCCGTTTTGACCGACTAGATACGGGAATTTCCACGCATTTCCAAGCCCCACCGCAGAGCCCGCGACGGCTAAGATAAAGCCGATTTTAGAAAATTTATCCTGCGCCAAATTTAACCTTAGTATTTGAAATTTCAGAAGCGAGGCTAGCATAAAAAAGCTTTTAAAATTCTAATTTTTAAATAAATTCGTGGAAAAACGAAACATCGCTGAAATTTTTTGTAAATTTGTAGCACTAGCGGCGGCAAATTTGACGAACGGAAAATTTATGAAATTTTTTCTCGGTTTTAAGTAACTCAAAGCTAAATTTTTATAAAATGCGCTCTCAAAGCTTCAAAGTAGGGGTCTGATCCGAAATGGCTTAAATTTAAAAGGAGACTTTATGAAAAAAGTTGTTTTCTTAATGATGGCAATTGCCAGCTTCGCATTTGCGGACGGTGGCGAAATGCTAAAATCTTACTCTGTTCTTGCAGCAGCAGTTGGTCTAGGCCTAGCGGCTCTTGGCGGCGCTATCGGTATGGGAAATACCGCATCTGCGACAATCTCAGGCACAGCTAGAAACCCTGGCGTAGGCAGCAAGCTAACTACGACGATGTTCGTTGCTCTTGCGATGATCGAAGCTCAAGTTATCTACGCACTAGTTATCGCGCTAATCGTTCTTTACGCAAACCCAATGTTATAATCTCGGGCGGGTTCATCCCGCTCTTTGCTTCTTTTTAATCTACGTGCGACCTTGGTGGAACGGTAGACACGCTACTTTGAGGTGGTAGTGCCGAAGGGTGTGCGAGTTCAAATCTCGCAGGTCGCACCATAATACTTATCAACCCCGATAAAAATCCCTAAAATAGCCAAATGTATAAACACCGTCGACGGGAAATCTATCAAAATCTCGCCGATTAACTGACCAAATTTACTGACTGACATAAATTTAGTCAGTATCTGCAAAAACACTTGAGAAAACGCTCTTAGTCCTCAAAAACGTAAACGTTATAATTAATAAAAAACGGAGGACTAAACCTATGACAAACATCTCAAAACTCGATGAGTTTCGTCGTGATCCTGACGCCTATTTAAAAGAGTTAAAACTCCCATACGGCAAAACTACCCTGCGCCAAGTCTTAAACGCCGATGGGCTAACCATCCGCATCCAAAAAATCAAATGCGTTAAAGCCCCGCTAATCCGCTATCGTAAGGATTACTACTATAGCAAGGGCGGTCAAATAGTCGCAAAAATAGGCTCAATAGATGATCTAACTTATCGCCAAACTACAAAAAAGCTTTATGAGGTTAGAGCTGAAGCTCTTGACCCTCAAGATCCGAAAAAAATAAAAATCACACTAAAAGATGTTTTTGACGAGTACGTCGCTAGTTTGACTATAGGATGTGGCTCTCGCACTATCGAAAAAAAAGCATAGCATTTAACAAGCTCCAAAAATATGCTAATATGCCTGCAAAATCTTTAAAGCTCGAACACATTTTGGAAATAACTCAAGCTAGCTATACCCGTAACGAGTTTTCTGCACTCCGCGACTTCTCAAGTTTTATGGGGCAATTCCTAGCCTTTGCTATACGCCGAAAATATATCTCAAGCGATCCTTTGGGTGGCGAAAAGCTTACAGCGCATTTTGTCTTAGGTAAATCCTTGGATTGATTCCGATGAAGACTTACGGGCTCTTTGTCTGTACGTTTCAAATTATCCCGATACCGCAAGCGTCCGCAATGCCTTAGTTTTCGGGCTTTGCACGGGATTGCGCCCGGGTAATATTCGCAAGTTGGCTACAAAACATCTAAGAACCGATGGTAACGGCGAATACTTCCTCTTTTTTGAAGCTGACGAGATGAAAATCGAAGAAAACGGGGACATATATATCGGGCTCCCCCGTGAACTTGGCGATTGGCTGCAAAGCATAACCCGAAACGGTCTATATTTTCCGTCTCGAAAAAATACGCCCCTATCTGACGCGGTGCTTAGCAAGGCTCTACGAAAATGTCCTCTAAGCGGTATTAAGCCTAGGGGGAAAACTTCGATCGTCTGCCATAGTTTCTGAAAAATCCTAAGCACTTTTGTAAACGAGGCTGACGATAACGGAATAAGCGATTATGACGTAGAGTGCGCTTTAGCTCACAAGGTCGGCGGAATGGCGGGGCGATATAACAAATCAAAAGCTGTTGGCACGACTAGGCGTGTTTTAACTTGGTGGCTTTCATATTTGCAAGAGCTAGGATTAAAGCTGTGAGTTTTAAAATGGGGGTAACGGGCAAGCATTTTAGGACTATAGCGAAGCCGTTAGTGCTGTAATTTTAGCGACTGATAGCTTTAAATGTCCTAATTTTTGGCGGTCAGTATGCTAGAAAATAGAAAATTTTTATCGCTCGATGACGGCGAAATAATAGGCGACGATCTTTTAGCTCGCTCATCGATAGGCCGCGAAGTCAGATTGAGGACGATCGACGTATCTAAAGTCCTCAAAAAAATCGGCTTTACGGCTCTTGGTATCGCCGTAACCCTCGATAATTCGGGCATTCGCAAACGCGGAACATGCGGCCGTATGACTGCCGTCGAAGCTGCGCAAGCTCTCGAAAAATATTTGAGAGCACTTATAGAAAAAGAGCTAAAGCGATATCCACTTTTTGTAAGCTACGTATTCGAGGCTCACCGCGGCGGCACACCTCACATTCACGCGATGGTCTTTTGTCTGCCTTTGCATCTCCATAAAATTGCGGCCATTCTAGAGCGACATTTAAGCCGCAAAGCCGTAACCGTCGAAGTTTTGTCGCTCGAGTATCTGTTTAAACAAAATACGGGCGAGTGGCACCTAAAACAAAAAACGGCGCAAATTTTGGGGGTTTGATGTTTCAAAACTGCTTCGAAAAACCGCAAGCGAATACGAAAACGGCAAGAAAAAAACATACAAGTGCGATCGAATTAAGGGTTTGCAAGAGGGGAAAATCTTGCATTCAATGCAAAACTTTAAAATGGCAAAAAAATACCCAAATGCCTATGTCGAAATAGACGTGTTTATGAATGAATTGCTTGAGACATGGAATAACACTTTTGGGGTTAAAAAGAATCGTGCAAGGGCTGCGAATGCGATGGATAAAGAAACTAAAGCCCCTTACTTTCTTGAAAAGGTTGTGATTTTTCCAACTTCGATAAAGAAAAATCGAAAACCCCAAAAGAGTATCGGAGAGAAAAACACAAAACCTCTTGATCTCGATTTGCGCGCCGCAAACGGCGATCGATATCATGCCTGCAACTGCCGGGTTTTTCTTGACGAAAAACAAATCAAGGCTCTAAAAATTGCCGCAAAAAAACAACGCAATAAAAACGGGCTAATCTGCCTAATCCGCACGCTTTTTTCGAACTACCAAAACGGCCTGACCCCTGCGTTAACGCCCGCTCGCGCAAGTGCATATCTAAATTTCGTCTATAACCAACATCAGGCACAGCAACGGGCGCGGCAAAAACAAGCTCGCGCAGATCTGGCGCTCGCCCGCGAATATGGCGCGGAAAGCATAGATTGGCTTTATAACTATCACTTACACCGCGATATTTTCGGCGAAATAAAGGTCGAAGTATATGAGACTTGGCATACGGAGCTATGGCAAAAAGGCCTGATGAGCGGCTTGCATGGTGGAGCCTGCGATGCAATCGTTGACGAGCTTTTGGATACGGAGGAGTATTGGGAGCTTAGCCTGCATGAAAAATACCAAAAATTAGGCGAGTTTTTTCCGAAAAAGCGCACGCCTATTCTTGAAAAAGCGCCGCTAAAAACAAAAGAGAGCGAGCTACAAAAAGAGCCCGAGCCTTGCCTTTTTGCGCCTGCTGAGCTGATACCGACAACAATAGAATTTTTTTAGCAAAAATTACCACTCTTTTCGGCATGATCTTTTTATAATTAACTCAAAAACAAAGGAGTTTTAGATGGAAAATTTCCAAACTAAAAATGTCGCTCTAGCGCAAACGAGCCAAAATCGAAAAACGCAAGAGCAACCTGAGCTAAAACCTGCTGAACAAAAACCGCAAAGCGAAAATGCTAAGCTTGTGCAGGAATTGAAAAAGCTCTTGCGTAAAATTGAAAGCCTAGAAAAACGGAAAAAAAATACACGAGTTGCTTTCGACAAAACAAAGAAAGAGCTCAACGAAATCGGCGCTGAAAAGGTCAAATACGCCGAGCTTCTGAAAAAGTTCGATGTGCTTGCCGTTTGACGCTCGTATTTCCCCTTGTGGGCGGACTTTGCATTTGCCCTCTCGTGGGGCAAGTGCATGTAGTGCACATTACTGCAATAAGAGGGGCAAGCCCTCATTATTGCGCATTGCTAGACTAATACTATTAAAAGGATAACTTTTATGGATAATAATGCTAAAAGTAGTTTTAATATTGATTTTACTAAGAGTGGTTCATTTTGGCACAATTTTCGGCGAGGTTTTTTAGCTAAAGATGTTCGCCCAGAGCTATCTCACGAGAACGAATATACGTGCTCTTTCGAGGAAGCTCGCCGCCTCGCGAAACAAATGAAAGTGGACGCAGATATCGCATATCTTAGGCGCCGCGGTCAAAAACCAAGGTACGACCCGGAAAAAATATATTGGAGCGCTGAAGTCAACGCCCGAGAGTGGCATACGATCGAGGATTTAAAACGCGCTGCCGAAGTGATCGAAAAAGAGATGGGCTATCGTTTGATTTACGGGTGCCTGCACCGCGACGAAGGCCACCTTAACGATGACGGTGAGTGGGTCATGAACTGCCATTTTCACTTAGAATTTATTTCGCTTGACAAAAACGGGATCTCACAACATCGAAAAACATTTTCGCCGAGCTTGATGTCGAAAATCCAAACAAAAATTGCTAATGTTTTAAATATGGAGCGCGGCGTCTCTAAAGAAATTACGGGACGCGAACATCTCACGCCCCAGCAATACAAGCAAGCTGTGAAGTTGCAGGAGCCTCTAAAACAAGGATTAAAGCTCGCGAAGGCTGATTTAGCCGAGGCAAAAACAAAAATCAAGGAACTAGAGACTGCTCTAAAAGCCGCAAACCTTGCTGCCCGCGCCGACCTGCAAGAGCAAGGGGGCAAGCGCGAGGATTATTCTGTGCTTGAGGCCGAAAACAAAAAACTTAAAGATGAACTAGCCGAGCTTAAAAAAATGCCTGAGGTCGATATTGAGGATTTTTCTAAAATCTTTAAAGAAAAAATCGAAAAACTCCGTCATCATCCGAAAATCGACGTCGAAGTCGAAAAGACTATAAACGCAAACAATCTAAGAAGCGGTATTTTGGGCGGTTTTGATAAAGACAGTATAATGGCTTATATCGCTGATTCTGTGGCCGTTAAATACGCCGCGCAAAGCACGATAAAAGAGGCTCAAACTGCTTTGACTGAACTCACTGTTAAAAAAGAAATAAACGTGCGCGCGCAATTAGCGGCTTTGCGCGAAAATAAAACCTTGGGCGGGTTCTTGGGGCTGCTAACCAATCTGACGCTGACGTCGCTGTGCTAAAACGAGAAAATGCAGGGTTAGTCGATACCGTCGACTCTTTACAGCGTCAACTCCGTACTCTCCAAAAGACGCTAAAAGCTACTACCGATCTTGTTAAACAAAAAGATATCGAAATCGAGACCCTCAAAAAGTCGAATCAAGAGGGTTTGACTAAAAACGACAATAATTTTTACTTCGGTCAAGCCTCTATGCTCTCCGAGCTTGTGCGCTCGGGACAAATCTACATCGAGCCAAAAGGTCGTCATCTTGTCGAAAGCTTGGACGGCTACCTAAAAGGCGAATATCCTTCTGCTGACTCTTTCCTGAGAATAAAAAGCGGCCTTCTTAGCTATTGCCCCCCCCCTTTTTACTACTCAAAACACCAATCTGGAATATACTCGCTAACCCTCTTTGCCCCTCGATGTATAGGGGCTTTGCTCGCCTTTTTTGCCGTTTCTTAATAGTATTTATAATAATAAATAGACGACTTTCTAAAATCTAAAAGCGTCAATCATAAAAAACAACTCAAGCAAAAGCAAAGCAATACAAAAGGCACGGTGGCGGCTGTTTTTTGTTTTTCCTTAGCTTTGCGGGTTGTGCGAACGGCTTTTGCAGAGTCAAGGGCGGATTTTTAGAGGTGAGCGCTAATCGCGAGCCCTTAAAATCCTACTCGTATACCCTTGACCTTGTAAAAAACGGCTCGCTACAATGCCCGCAAATAAAAGCGAAAATGCAGAGCGTCGGCTCGTTGCTCTGACGCAATATCCCTTTAGGGTGTTGCGGCACAGCTTACGAGACGGGGCACGAGTTTCGAGTGCCAAAGCGCCCGCCCGTGCCGTCCTTTATTGCTTCGATATAACAAATTTGTATTTCTTTACGCTACGCCGATTCGCTCGAAGTACTCACGAATGCGGCTACGCTTGACCGAAGTAGTGGAAAATAATGGGTAATTTGACAAGTTCAAAAAAACATGCTAACATCCCAACTCAGAACAGGCGGGTAAAAGAATTAGTTTTATAACTTAAGGTTTAATCCTTATACGGTTTATTTTTGATTTACTCTCAACTCAAAAATAACCTAAAACTCTTTAAGCTTCTAGCTAAAATCTTTTAAAAACGCTACGTTTTCTTTAAAATTCTTAAAAAGCTGGGAAGTCGGTTTTTATACTTCCTATTTTTTCAGAATCTGTTATCTGTTTTCCTGTAGCCATAAAAAAGAATAGAAATATCATCATTACCATTAAAAAACCTAATGGATTTTTATATTCTTCATTTCTATATTTTTCATACAAAAATGTTATTTCTTCCTCTTTCAAATTTTCTACGAGTATTGATAGAAATGGAATGACTGATTTCTTATTTTTTTCTTCTCTTTGTATTTTTAGCGATAAATTTTTTTCAACAATATTTCTATTTTCAAATTTTTTCAGCATTTCACAAATTTCATATTCATTTATCAGTTCCCAGAACATTTCTGTTCCTACAAGGATATAATCATCCTGTTTCAAAGTGACTTCCTTTATTTTATTTCCAGTTAATTCTTCAAATAATTTATTTTCTCTAAATATTTTTAACCTGTTCTTTCCTATGTTGCCTGCTATCATCCTGTTATTTTCTATCATAACAGTTAAAATTGATATATTTTCTATCCTGTCTCTATTTTCAGGTATAGTTTTCCATAATTTCTTTACAGCCTCATTTAAAAATTTATTTATATTTTCAACTGAAATACTGTCATTTTTTAAATATTCCTCCACTATTTTTTCTACTGCCATTTTAGCCAGATTTTTTTTAAAATTATCAACCTTTGACATACACCACAAACCCTTGTTTTCACTTGGAAGAAAAGCTGAAAAAGTATTTTTTTCAGCCATTTTTTCATACTCTTCAAAAAAGAAAGTAGTATACTTATTTCCTATTTCCACAATTTTTTCCTCCTGATTTATTTTCTTATCTCCAGAATTGCCACCATTTTTTACTGGATTTTTTTTGGATTTTCTTTAATTTTTTATCTATTCTCTGTTCATCTTCTGTACTTACATCTGATAACTTCATATTTTCTCTGGCCTGTTCATATTTCTTTTCAGCTTCTTTCCAGTTTTTATTTCCTGATTCCCTGTCTCCTTCTTCTTCATACAGGAAAGCTTCTGATCTTTTCATTTTTCTTTCTAAAGATTCCAATTTTATCTGATTATTAAAATTACCTTCACTTTTTAAAGATTCAAAAATTTTCTTTGATTCCTCATATTTCAAAATACTTTCTGAATATCTTTTTAGAACATACATCTGATCTCCCTGTATTTCAAAATTGGTTGCATTCTCAATATCTCTTGATATTTTTTCCCTCTTTATTCTTTCCTGCTCTATTTCTTCTTCCTTTAACTGAATTTCCAGCCTTGACTGCTCAGATTGTCGAATAAGCTGTTTTTCCTTTTCACTTTCATATTTTATAAACTCTTGAGTCTGATTTATGAATTTATCTACATTATTTACATTATTACTATCCTTAAGTTCCTGATACATTGTTTTTGCTTTTGTCAAAAGTGACAAGGCTTCTGAAGGATTATTTGCCGTTATCTGATTTAAACCCTCCTGTACCATATTATTTGCTGTCTGTAGCTTTGCCATCTGTCTGGAATTCAGTTCTTGTATTTTATTATCTATTTCCTGAGTTTTTACAGCATCTCCAAGAATCTGATACGTTTCCCTTGCCTGATAATATGCCTCCCTGGACATATCCGTATCTGACTGTGACAAAGTATCTCCCCTGTTTTCAGCTAATAACGCCCCATTATACGACTGTTTTTCCTTATCATTTATTTCCCTTATTTTTCCTTCCATACTAGAAACGTAATCTGCTCTTCCATTTGCTAAATATATATCTGAAGCCATTTTATAATTTTCTTTGGCTAAATTATAATTTCCTGAAACGAAGGCTGTATCACCTGTCATTTCGAGATTTTTTGCCTCCTTCAATTTTGAAGTTGCATTTATTCTGCCATTTATTTCTGACAGAACATCTTCTGTTTTGAATTCATCTCTCTTATATGTATTCTGTTCCAAATTATATTTTGCTTCCTGATATTTTTTTGAAGCCTCTTCATAATTTCCATTATTAAAAAGCTCATTTCCCTCTCTTATATCACTGAAAACCTTCTTTAATTTTTCTGTATCCTTTATTTTACTTTTTGTCTCCTCTATTTTTTTATCCATTTCTTTTCTTCGTGCATCTGCATTTAAAAAAAATCCTATTATTCCCCTGCTTTTTGGTTTTAATTTTTCATATTCTCCTATAACCAGCTCCAGTTCCTTTACTGAATTATCAAAATTTTTCTTTATAAGTTCTTCATCGGCCTGCTGTTCATAAGATATTACCTTATTCATGATATCCTTCTGTTTCTTTACTTGCCATAATGTTAAAATTAAAATTATGAAAATACTCAGTATTACTGCTACCGCAATTTTCATAAAAAATTTCCTGTTATCTTTTTCCATTGATAGAGGTTCCGCAACAGCTTCAATACTCACTGCAGCGAAAGTATAGTTTTCAACATCATCTCTTAAAGTTGCCATGACCTTTTTTTCAAGGGAAGCCAACCATTTTTTGCTTTCATCATATCTTGAAGCTTCTACTTCCATTTCTTTTTCATCAATATTTTCCCAGAACCCCATTGTCGTAAGGCAAAAAACATCTTTTTCCTGCAATGTTATAGGACTTTTCAATATATTAGGTTTTATTTTCCCATAATCCCCTATTGCCTGAAGTAAGTCGTTTCTCTGTCTATGATATTTCAAATCTCCTGTATTTAGAGCTCCTTCTTCTACAAGCAGCTGAGCAACAGTATCATCACTGCTCTGTGTTAGTACATATCCATTTCTCAAATAATAGAATCTAGTATTTCCAATATTTCCATATAACAATGCATTATAATTGCTTATTACAACTAGAAAAGAAGTATGCATCAATGAATATCTTTCTGTTTCAGCCTGTTTTTCCCTTACCTTTAAGTTTACATATGATATTATTTCACTAATGATTTCTGTATTGAATTTTGGGTACAGCATAAAATATTCTATTGCAGATTCCACTGCTAATCTGGCTGCCAAATCTGCCCCTTCTTCCTCATCAAAACCATCTGCCACTGCCCATATGGCATAATTATCTAACTGAACATATCCAAAATAGTCATTATTTTTATTTTTTGTACCTGCTTCACTGAAGAAAACCGTTGTAAATTTTGCTTCATTTTTTCTCATTTAACCCGCTCCTGATTTCCCTTTTATAATACCTCTTTATCTGATTTTGATTTTTCCTTGTTCCAGTCAAAGTTTTCCCCGCATAAATTCACAAAAATAAACTTGCTTTCTCCTATTTCAATTAAATTATATGCCTTTAATTCCCTTGTATCATATAATGCTTCATTATCTATATATATAAGACCGTTCGCCTGACCTGGCGTTATCATAAAAATTCTTTTTTTAGGATTGTAGCTTATTGAACAGTGATTTTTTCTTGAAATTGAATTATCTCCTGTCAGCTGAATATCCATATCATCTCCCCGTCCAATGAAATTCCTTTCACTGACTATCCGGAAATCTTTTCCCTTTTCTGCCCCTTCAATACATGTCAGCCAGCCAACAACCGGATCAATATTTACATCTTTTGACCAGTAGGCCATAGTTTTATCATCATCTTCCATTTCTTCAACCAGATTTATTTTATCTTCCTTTATTTCCATATCCAGCCCTTCAGATTTACAGTATGGACATGTGGCATATCTTGAAACATCATACATATGTCCATTTTTACATCTATCTAATTTCATTGCTTTCCCCCATTTTTACACACTTATATTTTATCCATTATTTTAATAACAACTTTGTTGTAGCTAAATATATAATATCTCCTGATTCCACTTTTACTGGTGTATTCTTTTTAAGTTTAACTTTTCTCTTATCCTTTATTCTTTCAATTCCACTTCCATTCTGTGAACCTAGATCCTCATAGTACCAGAGACCATTGACCCTGTTTAATATCCCATGTGCCCTGCTCACAAGATTCCCGTACATAGCCTCTCCAACATCAATATCAACTTTATTTCTAGGAGTTTTTTTTCCTAATAACAAAGAAGTTGCTCTTCCTATTTTCCATACTTTAATGTCATAATCATCAGAATTTTTTAATATTATATTTTCCAGCTGACTTTTTTCAAGTTCTTCAATATCTTTGACTTTTTCTAAAAATACATCATGTTCTCTTGTTCTTTCGTTTTTTATTTCCCTTATTTCATTTTCTATATTTATTTTTTCATTGAACCTCTCTACAATAAGCAGATACAATGTTATTACTATGAATATAAAAATTGAAACATACATACTTTTTACAGAATATCCGGAAAAATGAATATATACAAAAGTCATAAATAAAATTATTAAAATTATACTGTTTTTTAAATTAAAAAATTTTCTTTCTTTTTTTCCTCTTGCCAAAATTATTCTTTTTTCATATTTTTTAATTCCTCTATTTACTGAATTTTCATCATTACTCTTATTTTCAGTTATTCCGTCACTTGTTTCTTTCCTATTTACTAATTTTCTAAATTTATTTAAATTTCCTCTTCTAATTGCAAATCTTCTAAACAATCTTATTGGATTAAAAAAATACAATATATTTTTCATACTCCCCCTTTTGAATTTTTTTACTGTTTCTTTCTTGTCTTAAAAAAATCCTCAAAATTTTTTTCTATATTCTTTTTATATCTTTCTGCATTCTTTGTATTTATTTTATCAATATTTTCCACATTAAATCTGGAATTAAACATGTTTCTTATATCATTCGGCATAAATGAAAAATTACTGAAAGTATTTTTATACTCATTAAAATTTCTATTTTCTTTTTTATTGGATTTTAAATTTGCCTCTTTCCTTTTTTTATTATATTCTTCTCTTTTTTTACTATCTGATAATATTTCATATGCTTCAGAAATTTTTCTAAATTTTTCTGAAGCATTTTCATTATCAGGATTTCTGTCCGGATGATATTTAAAAGCTAATTTTCTATATTTTGATTTTATTTCATCTCTTTTTGAATCCTCTGAAACCCCTAAAATTTCATAATAATCTTCTTCTATTCTTTATTACCTCCCCCGAAAATGTATTTTTCCCCTTTTATAAGCCTCTTTAAACGTTAAAAGAATTATATTCCTTAGTTAGCCATTGAATAATAAGCTTTTTTTACCATAAATTTCTGCTACCGCTTTCTTAGACTATTCAATAGTTATTTTTTTAGGAATTATTCTTTTTTTCTCTGTTACAGTTCGTTCATTTCCCAAATTTTCCAATATCTTTAATAAGTTTTCATAAATTTCTTCATTTGTGTAATCTTCTTTATTATTCCTCAATTTTCTATTTATATACGCTATTATTATTTCTCTTTCAATAATATCCTGTTGCAAACAGATGTTATAAAAATTAATATCAAATATATCAAGATTTTCTTTTTTAGAAGCTTCTATTCCCCATAATTGTAAGATTTTTGGATGCAAAGTGCCATTTTCTTTTTTAGAAGAATATTTTACATTTATTATTTCAAGTAAATTAAAATCTCTTCTCAAATCCTTAAAATTTTTATAGTCATTTCTCAATTCTGCCCCTGTTCTAGTTATAAATCTTGTTATTTCTATTTCATTATCCAGAATTTTTTCTTCTTCTGTCAGTATAAATTCTCCTCTTCTTATATAATATTTTTTATCCTCTATATTTGATATAAGTCTTAATTTTAATATATATTTATTTTCTACTTCCGGCATTGAAAATATATAATCTTCACTCATTTTATAAAGAGTTTCTCCATATTTTACAATTCCTCTCGTTATTTTCACTTCCCTTTTTTCTGTATCACTTATTATTTCAAATCCTATAATTATTCCATTTTTCCTGTCCATATACATAAGTTTCAGCATTTCTTCAGGATTATCCCTTAGTAAATCCAGCTCTTTTTTATCTATTAATTCTCCCCTTTTAAATATAGGGTATTTATTTTCAAACATATTACAAACTCCGGTCTTATTTTTATAATTATTTAAAGAGAGTGCCTTTGAAAATAAATTTTCTCAAAGACATCTCTTTTTGTCTTAACTATGCCTCCTGTGCAGCATACCCTCCTTCAATTGCAACTTCTTTTACCTTTTCTTTTTTCTGCTTGATTTTTAATGTAAATGTACCAGTCCCAGCCTGATTACCATACTCTTCAATGTAATCCACCACAAATACATTTGTCATGTCAATTTTTCTTACCATTTGACCTGCAGAAATTATTTCCAGCGAAGCTTGTCTATAAGCATCACTTGATTCTGACGGTACTAACGACCATTTGGCAACCTTCCTTGTGTCATCTTCTGTATCTCCACCTGCTGCTGCCAAAATTTTCCCTTTAATCTCAAGTATTACGCTTAAATCTGTTGCTCTAGCATTACTGTCATCGGGAGTTTCTGATATATATCTAACATCAAGAATACTCTCCTTATCCAGTAAAATTTCCTCATTCTGTCCCTTAACATTAAGTCTGAAACCCATTAACTACCTCCTAAAATATTTATTTAAATTTGTTGCAACCTATTTATTTATCTCCACCTGAAGATTTTTAACATTTCCTGCAAATGTTATATTTAACTGACATATACCATTTTCCTCATCTATAATATGTGACATGTCATCCCCTTTCTGCATAATTCCATTAACAAATTTTTCATCCTTTGCCCATATGGATTTCTGGCTTTCAGGATGTGTACTGAAAAAGAAATCCAGCTTATCTTCTTTAAAATCTGTCGTTATGAATCTTAATGTTCTTTCTATAAAAGTTGTTGTTAATGTTTTGTATAGCGGTTCATACATTCCACTACTATTTTTTGACAATGTTCTTGCTTTATACACAATAATATTCTTTATTTTTTCTTTTTTAACATGTGCTGTATCTGAAGAAAATATAAATCCATATCCAAATTGATTTATTCTGTCCTTAATAGTATTAGTAAATCCTGATATTTCCTTTGCCATAGTTGTTTTAGCCTTATATGAGTTATCCTCAGATTCTATGTCAAATCTTACACCAGGATACATCTGAGAAACCGAAGTAAATCTTTCCCGCAGATAATTAGGACACTGATATGCCGCTGTAATTCCTGCCGCCACATATGCTCCATCTATATATATCCCTTCAATCCAGAATTTCATGAGATCTTCTTTTTCTGAGGACAGTTTCACCCCATTTTCTTCTTCATACTTCATTTTATAATCTAGCAATACTCCTGATTTGTCCTTTGGTATTATGGTAAAGTTTGGCATTACAGGTATTAAATATTCTGAATAGTTCTGATTTTCCAAAATTGCAGTTTTTTCCATATATTTATCTACTCCTGCTATTGCAAGGTTATCAAAAGTTGTTTCGTTACTTCCTTCAAAATTGAAAAATGTCTGTATTTTATATTCTCCCAAAACAGTCATTAAGTTTGTTAAAGTTTCCATTGTATTTTTTTCGTATTTTTCTTCATTCTGTCTACCTTTAAATCTCTCTCTTACTTTCTTTTCTCCTCTATTTATATCTAAATCTACATTAGGATATATACCAAACCATATAGTATTTTCAAAATCATTTTTTGCATTAACAGTATTGAAAAAAGCTTTCAGTCTTTCCTTATTTCCTGTTTTAACTAACATATCTGTCTTTATATTTGCTATAAGCAGCTTTGGCTTCATTAAAGAAAGCCTCGTATCATATTGCTCAAAAAACATTTTTATTCCTAAAAGCTTTTCAATTAGAGGCTTTGCAATTTTAATAAAATCTTCCTGTGCTTCCTTATAAAAATCCAGATAACTGTTATAATTTTTTACTTCCTGCTCAGGTTCAATATTTACTAAGTTTTCAGCCAAAGGTACAAAAGTTCTTACAACAAGATCTTTTATATATTCATTTGGTTCTTCTGCAACATTTTCATAATCTTCCTTAAAGGTTTCTACTAATGCGTTAGTATTTTTATCTTCTGTAATCGTTAATGCAGTTGTTTCATCTTTTTTATACTCTATTACTTCCAGTTCACCTTTTTCTCCCACCTTTAACATTCCAAGTTTTATCTGATCAGATTTAAAGGTATTATCACCATGTCCTAAAAGCAGTCTAGTTTTAATATCCTCAATTGCTAAAGGAAGCATTCCAAGTACATTATTATAATTATGTGATGCTTCCTCAAATTTTTCATTAAGTTTATCTCCAAGTTCGTATTTTTGTGGATTTTCTTCATCAAGTTCTTCATATTTATTATAAATGTATGCAATTTCTTTTCTAGTCTGCTTTATATCTTCAATTACTTTTTTTGGTGACAGTAATTCCAGAATATTTTCAAATTTAAAATCTACATTTTTATTTCCTTGAGATTTTCTTGCTTCAATAAGTGTATTTAGCATCTTGAAAAATGTATTCCCATTGTCTATTTTTATTTCACTTATTAGCTCATCAGGAATTCCTTCAGGTCTTTTTAAAAGATATTTTATATTTTGTGTAGTAGAATTGTAATAACTGTAAACTTTTGGCTCAAATTTTCTAAGGAAATCTTCAAAATCTGATACTAGAAGATAATTATTAATTTCTATTATTTTCTCATCAGAAAGTGAATCCATGCCTTTTACATCATCAATTAATGTTATTAAATCAGGTTTCTCTGGATTTATTTCCTCAAATAAAATTGTTCTGTTTGTTTGTGTAATTATATTTTTATTATTCATAATCAAATAAAGTATTAAAATATATAAAATATTTTATACTTTTCCTCCCCTTTTTATTTTATAATAAACAATAAATTTAATTAATTATTTATTAACTAACTTTATAATACACTATATTTAAATTTTTGTCAAGTTATTTTTAATAATTATTTTATAAA
>ERZ772971.647-NODE-647-length-21471-cov-3.111459_pt1 | contig 21471 bp, 22 predicted proteins | sample MGYA00511943_ERZ772971 | MGnify/ENA primary metagenome ERZ772971 (study PRJEB29015, sample SAMEA2737929) | human oral metagenome | biome: human oral; feature: human-associated habitat; material: dental | place: China | collected 2144 ... | reverse complement strand
TTTCTTTGATGTTTTCAGGCAAAAGTTACAGATTCTTTGCAGAAATCAGGCGCGCACCGAGCAAATGGCGAGAAACCCAATCTCCCTGCAACATCCACACACAAAAATACCCGCCAGCAAGCCGATGACCTGCTGGCGGGCACATTTTTAACGCACTAGAAGTTTGAGCTGCAGCTTTGTTCGCTCGCGCGGCTCCGTTCGGCCGCGCGCTTACGCGCTTACGCGCCTGCAGCTTCACAGCTCAGAGCACCTGCAACTTAGTAGTTGAGGGACTGCTCCTCGAAGTATGCCTGTGGGTGGCCGCAGACTGGGCAAATCTTTGGTGCAGATGCGCCAACGTGCAGGTGACCGCACTTGAGGCACTTCCAAACCTTGACACCCTCGCGCTCAAAGACCTCACCGGACTCAACGCGCTCAAGAAGCTTCTGATAGCGCTCTTCGTGAGTCTTCTCGATGTTACCGACAAGACGGAACTTAGCAGCGATCTCTGCGAAGCCCTCCTCCTCAGCTACCTTAGCGAAGTCAGCGTACATGGTAGTCCACTCATAGTTCTCACCAGCAGCTGCGTCCTTGAGGTTCTCTGCAGTCTCTGGAACCTTGCCACCGTGGAGATACTTGAACCAAAGCTTAGCGTGAACTTTCTCGTTGCCAGAAGTCTCGGTGAAAATGTTGGAAATCTGCTGATAACCCTCTTTTGCAGCCTGGGAAGCATAGTAGCTGTACTTGTTGGTAGCCTGAGACTCACCAGCGAAAGCTGCCTCGAGGTTCTTCTTTGTCTGAGAATTCTCAAACTCTACTGCCATTTTTTCTCCTCTCCCGCGTTAACGAGTGGCACGTCAACGCATGTTAAGCGCCTGGGTAGCGCTGTGTTACCTTTAGCAAACAAATGCAAATGATAATCATTAGCATTTATGCTCATATACTGACCCCTTCGTCAGCACTATGAATTATAACCATTTAGAGTAGCCAGTATTCATCATTTTTCTGACAAAAGCCTTCCTTCGCAAGTTCTTCAAGTAAGCCAAGGGTAACCTGCTCATCAAGGGTTTCTCGCCCGGCGTTAACCTCAATCTGACAAAGCTCCTGGTGAAGCATATCAAACTCCGCTCCACCATCGTCTTTATGGGCGAGAAGGACGCGCAAGAGCTCGGCCCGCTTCTGTCGATGAGATCCCTCAAAGCGCGACTGCTTGACGTGGCTTTTGGACCTTCGCGAAGGATTCGGAATGGTTTTCTTCAGGTACGCACCATAGTCGAGAAGGGCGTAGTACCAGCTACGTGGCGTGAGCGCCGCTGTGGCATCGTTCGCAGCGCTATCGGCGTCGGCGTTCACTGCGCCGTCGGCATTCGCGGCGTCTGCAACACTCGCAGGGCACGTTAGCTCTACCAGCGGGGCAAGCTCGGAGTCTGGCACGCCCTCTGCCTGCGGATACAGCTCGTGCAGGAAGACCGTGCGCACGTTAGTCTCCAGGTAAACACCGTGCAGGTTGAACGCGAACGCACGAATACCCGCTGCAGTTGCGGGACCAATGCCTGGAAGCTTTACCAGCTTCTTTGGATCTTGTGGAAAGACGCCGCCGGCCTCAGAAATTGCCTGAGCAGCTCGATGTACGGACAAAGCGCGACGGTTGTAGCCCAAGCCTTGCCATTCTTCAAGTACATCCGAAGGCGCTGCGGCGGCCAGCGCGTCAACCGTTGGAAAGCGCTCCAGCCACCTCTGCCAGCGGCCATCTACGCGGCTGACCTGCGTCTGCTGAAGCATAACCTCAGAAATCCAAATGGCATACGGGTCATACGTGCGACGCCAAGGCAAATCGCGATACAATTCGCGACCCTTCTTGGCTACGAACTCGACAAATGCACGCAGTTCCGGCGTGAGTTCTGATGCAGGTTCCACTTCGCCACTCATTTTTGTATGTAAGGTTTTCTTATCGACCAATATTGAACTCGTAAGGCTTTTTCTCGGCAGAAACAACCTCACCATCAAGCAGATTGTCAAAGGTGCCTGCGGTAATCTCAGCCTCAATAGCTGCAGCGGCATTCTGGATAATCTGCTCGTTACGCTGGGCATTCTCGTTCTTTACCAGCTGGAACTCACCAACCATCTCTGGCATAAGGCCCTCTACAACAACTTGTTGCAGCGTGACCGAAGCAAAGAAATTACGCAAGGTTTTCTCGGCACTACACCAAAGGGGTCCAAAGTAGCAGGAATTACGGCGAGAGCATGGCTCATTATTAGGACCTGCCCACTCACAGCTAGAAATAAAAACAGGTCCCTGAACTGCCTCAACAATGTCCAGGACACTTACCTCAGAAGGATCTATGGCAAGCATCATGCCGCCATGAGCGCCGCGGGTGCTGACAATTACGCCTGCGATGACCAGGTCGTGCTGAATTGAGCGGGCAAAGGAGTATGGAATGTCATTCTCATCTGCAGCGTCGCGAACAGAAAGGAGCTTCTTAGGGCATCTCACCAGCGAAGAAAGCATGCGGATTGCGTAATCAGTTTTACGTGAAATTTCCATTGGTTCTCCAAGTACCCCCTCTTGTTGTCCACGCGAGGGACTGCTTTACTTACGTGTCTGGCTTTTGACCAGGTTAATCATTCTTGCTAAGCAAATCGTTACTACCAGTTCAATCTTTGCTACCAATTCACAATTGCCCAGCCGCGTTTGTTTGCAAGTCTGGCAAGCGTTGGACCAGGGCAAACGGCGCACGGCGTTTGAGCTGCCGACAAAAGCGTTGCGTCCGAGTAGTGATCGCCATACGCGTACGCAATTTCCCAGTTGCCCTCGCCAAAGCGCTGGTTACACCACTCAGTTGCCGAGACCAACTTCTGAGCGCCCTCGATCACAGGACCGTCAACCTTGCTGGTATAGTGCTCGTCTGCTCCCACCTGCATCTTTGTGGCGAGAAATGCGTCCACTCCCAGCTTCTCTGCGGCCAATTCCGCGATAGGTTCAAACGTTGCTGAAACCAACAGCACACAGCAACCCTCTGCCTGCCGACGACGCACCTCTTCCAGCGCCTGAGGGCGATACATCCCCTCAATTACCTCGCGATGAAAATCGTGCATAACGGCATTTGCAAACTCAACGCTATACTGCGTAAGTGCGCCAACAACCAGCTCACGAGCCTCTTCCTGCCTTTGAGGAAGGTGTAGCTTGTAGCGAGCTCCCCACCACACAAGCTTGAGCGTGCGTGAAATTGAGGACAAGTGGCGGCGGAGCAAATACGTTGAGAACAAGAGTCCTGACTGTCCAGAAATGACGGTTCCGTCAAAATCAAAAACAGCAATTTTCTTGATCAAATCTGAAGTGTGTTCCGTGTTGGAAGATTCTGCGGATATGGAACTTACACTATCACGTTGCGACAGCGCATCCAAAGTATTCTGATTCCGCACAATCCACCTCACTTTACCTCTGCTTTTAAATGTTTCTGCAGCAGAAGCACTTAGACACATTCTGATGTAAAGATATCACACAATGCTCTATTTTCTGACTTGGTTTCAATAAATTAAAGATGTAATTTAAATCTTTTATGCTGGACTTTTTTGGTAATGAAAAAGCCCTCCGAAGAGGGCTTGAACATGCAATGGCGGGATATGCGGGGCTCGAACCCGCGACCTCCGACGTGACAGGCCGGCGCTCTAACCAGCTGAGCTAATACCCCGGACGCCTTGTTGCGAATTGAAATAATACAGGGAACTTTTATTCTTGTCTAGCGTTATTTCCAACGAATTTGAAAATTTTGTTGTGAAAACCCACTTGGGGAGAATAACCGCAGGTCAGACAAGTGAACGCTCACCAGAAATCCACAACTTCCTTACGAAAGTTCTACTGAAGCGCAACGCTTGTGGTATTTCCGGTGGAATCGGTTACCTTAAGTGTAGTTCCGTCAAGTGTAGCTGCGGTGATAGTTCCGTTTCCTCCAACTGCCTTGCCGTCCTTATCGGCAATAAGGGTTGGAAGCGAGCCGTCTACCAGGGCACATGCCACAACATCCCAGCCAGACTCGCGATTCTCTGGCACCAAAATAGTGTCGTTAAAAAGAATCAGGCTGGTAGGAGTTCCCTCAACCTCAAACAGAACGCTCTTAGTCCCCGAGTCACTCGTGCGAACAACAGCAGTTTTACCGTCGCTTTGCTTCTCCAGGGAGTACTTCATTCCGTGGAAGGTAACTGAGCCGTCAACTGCCTGCTCATCCTGCTGTTTCTCGTCAGCATAGGCAGACTGAGTCTGCTTTGGCTGCTGATTTGTAGATTCATTCTTAGTGCTTGTGGCACAGCGCACAATAAAGAACAGAGCGGTAAGCGCAACAATAGCTGCGACCACCAGTATGATGACTGATTTTCTATTTGGAGGTTCAGGCGCATTGTCTGCCTGTCGTGGGCTCTGAGGAATTTGTGCGCCCTGACCTGCACGAAGCGTTGAAATGTTCTTCATGTCAACCGATGAAGCCTCAGGGGTCTTCTCGCCAGATGAACTTGTTCTCATGTGGTTTGCCATGCTTAAACCTCCCGACGCGCTTCAATTGCACGTCCCAATGTTACCTCATCTGCGTACTCAAGATCTCCGCCTACAGGAAGTCCACTTGCCAGTCGAGTAACTGTTACGCCAAGCGGATTGATAGTTCTGGAGAGGTACGTTGCAGTTGTTTCTCCCTCAACGTCCGGATTGGTTGCCAGAACAACCTCGGTAACGGTGCCGTCAGCCAAACGGGACAGCAGCTCGCGCACGTGGAGTTGCTCGGGACCAATCTTATCCATGGGCGAGATTACACCGCCCAGAACGTGGTAGAGGCCGTGAAACGCACCGGTACGCTCGATTGCTGAGACATCCTTAGGCTCAGAAACTACGCAGATTTTGCTGCGATCTCTGGAAGAATCCAGGCAGATGTCGCATTCGTCACGCGTTGCATAGTTGAAGCAGATAGGGCAAAAATGCACCTGCTGCTTAAGCTCCAAGATGGCCTGCGCCAAACGGCGAGCCTCCTCGGAATCAACCTCTAGAAGATGGTAAGCAATGCGTTGAGCGGACTTTGGGCCAATGCCTGGTAGGCGACCCAACTCGTCAAGCAAGCGCTGCAGTGCGCGACCATCATTTGTGGTATCAAACGCCATGGATTAGAACAGTCCTGGAATATTCAGTCCGCCAGTTACTGCGCTCATCTGGGCAGATGCCTGAGACTCTGCGGACTCAAGAGCATCATTTACGGCAGCCAGAATCATGTCCTGGAGCATCTCGATATCCTCGGGATCAATTGCCTCAGGATCAATGGTGATATTAGTTAGGCGCAGGTCGCCGGATGCGGTTACCTTAACAGCGCCGCCACCAGCACTTGCGGTTGCCTGCATAAGAGAAGCCTTCTGCTGAGCCTCCAGCAGCTGCTCCTGCATCTTACGAGCCTGAGCCATCATCTGATTGCGGTTCATGCCGCCCATGTTAAATCCACCACGTGCCATATGTTCTCCTATCGTCGTATCTATTTTAGACAAGTTGCGCTTTTTGCGCTGGCGCATGAGAAGCCATGCACCAAAGCGTCATATCGCGAGAAATACTAGTTGCTTGCAGGATCTGCGGGAGCCTCAGCATCCGAAGGGATACCTGTGTCCAAAAGAGCGCCTGCGTCCGACTTCTTCTCTACCGACAAAGAAACCGCAGGTCCAAATACCTTCTCAAGCATATCCGCCACGCTATTGAGCTCTGGTGGAAGTGCTGAACGAGCAGCGATGTCCTCTGGTGAAGCTGGTGCTGGAGCAGGCTTTGGAGCTGGAATTGGTTCGGGCTCAGGCGCAGGTTGCGGCGCGGATGCTGCAACAGGTACAGGTGCAACTGGAGCCGCGGGTGCGGGCGTAGGCGCGACTGGAGCTGAAGCGATGTTTTCAGCAGATTCATCTAAAACCGCAGCTACACCGTCATCACTATAAGGAACCTGATCATAGTCAGGAACCTCAACGGGAGCTCCGCCAGACGTAGGCTCATCCCAAGGCATTGGATATGACACCTCTGGCGCTGGTGCAACGGGAGCTGCAGGTGCTGGAGCTACAGGGGCTGCAGGTGCTGGTGTTGGCGCAGATATCTGAGCGGGAACAGCTGCAGAAGCGATCTGCACAACTGGCTCAGGGGCTGGTGCGACGGGCGCAGCAGGAGCCACTGGAATTGCAGGAGCGGGTGCTGAAGCCGGCGCCTGAGCTGCGCGTTTTTCTCGAGAGATTGCCGTTGCAGCGAGGCTTGACTCAACATATTTGATGCGGCGTGGACCCATGACCTGGGCAACACACTCTTTTACAAACTCGGAAACTGCTGGTGCACTGAGCATCCTCATGGCAAATGATGATCCCTTGGGCAGCGTAACTACTAGCTCAGAGCCATCATCGGACTCGAGCGTTGAGCTGACCAGCAGTGCTGCATGAGCGGCATTTTTTGAGGCACAAACCTTGCCGACTTCTTTCCACTGTCTGACGAGAAGTGCGTCTGCCTGGTCAACTTCCTTTGGAGCAGGCGCAGGCGCATGTTGTGGCGCAGGTGCCGGTCGCGGAGCTGGCACAGGTGCAGCTACAGGAGCTGGCTCTGGAGTTGCAACTGGAGCGGGAGCTGCCTGTGATGCGGGTACCGGAGCTGGAGCTGGTACAGGAGCCACAACGGCACCATTTGCTAACTGCTGCTCAAGAACAGCCACCCTATCTGCCAACGCTTCCAATGTGAGCTCCGTGTTAGGGCGCGCTAGCTTGGTAAACGCAACCTCCAGGACAAGTCGCTGATTCATGGCAGTACGCATCTGATTTGCAGCGTCACCCAGAACGGTCAGAACCCTGGAAAGCCTATCAACCGAACCAAATGCCTGAGCCTCTTTGGTAAGCTGCTCAGTTGATGCGATGGAATTTGCCAGAGCTAGAGAATCAACGCCTACAGCTGCGGCAATGTAGAGATCTCTTACGTGAATAGCAAGCTCGCGTGTGAACTGCAGCAGGTCCTTGCCACCTTCAAACAGCGTGTTTACCGTGGTAAAGAGCGAAGAAATGTCTCGCTGAGCCAGTGCCATCGCAGCATTGTTAATCAGAGAGCCAGAAGACTGACCCAAAACGTCGCGAACCGTCTGCTCAGAAATAACGCCGCCGCCATAAACGGAGAGCTGCTCAAGAGAAGAAAGGGCGTCACGCATGCCACCGCGCGCATGACGAACAATAAGGTCAATAGCTGCGTCTTCGTAGGTAAAGCCCTCGTTTTTGCAGACGTTGACCAGATGTTCTGCCATCTCGTCAGCGGCAATGGAGCGGAAGTCAAAACGCTGCACGCGAGACAGAATGGTTGCAAGAATTTTCTGAGGATCAGTGGTACACATGATAAATGTCACGTGTGAAGGAGGCTCCTCCAACGTCTTGAGCAGGGCGTTAAATGCCGCCGAGGTAAGCATGTGCACCTCGTCGATGATGTAAACCTTACCCTTGCCGCGCACGGGAGCGTAACTAGCGCGAGAAATAATCTCTTCTCGCACGTTATCAACACCGGTGTTAGAGGCAGCGTCAATCTCAAAGACGTCTGGATGCTGACCAGCAGCAATCAACTGACAGTCCTCACAAGTGCCGTCGGGCAGATGACCAGGCGCCTCGTGACAGAGAATGGCTTTTGCCAGCAAACGAGCCATAGTGGTCTTACCTGTGCCGCGGGGTCCGCAGAACAGGTATGCGTGGCTGAGCTTTTGCTCCAAAACCGCTCGCTCAAGGGTGCCAACCACATGCTTCTGGCCAACTACCTGCTCAAACGTTTGCGGGCGATACTTTGTATACAGTGATTCCATTCGTCCTCCGACGGCAGATTTTTCACTTTCAAGTATACCCTCTGAGTTGAGAGGGTTTCTCGCCAAACAAAAACGGGGCAGCCGAAGCTACCCCGATTCTGTACTCTGCGATCTTTGCGCGAGCAAATACCTGCTACTCTGCAGCCTCTTCGGTTGCAGGTGCCTCGGCCTCAGCCTCAGCCTCTGGCTCTGCAGCTGGTGCGTTCTTTGCGAACTCAGCAGCACGCTTTGCCTTCTCAGCAGCCTTAGCCTCAGCAGCAGCCTTACGAGCAGCCTCCTGCTCAGCAGCCTTAGCAGCCTTTGCCTCCTTGGCAGCCTTAGCAGCCTCGAGAGCAGCGTTTGCTGCGCCACCGAACTTGTCGGCGAAGCGCTGGACACGTCCACCAGTATCGACAAGCTTCTGCTGACCCGTATAGAATGGGTGGCACTTGTCGCAGAGGTCAAGACGCATCTCTGGAACAGTTGCGTGTGTGGTCCAGGTGTTTCCGCAGGTGCAGCGAACGGTGCACTCTACGTACTCTGGATGAATACCTTGCTTCATGCAGGACTCCTTACATCGGCCCTGGTTTCCGACCAGAGCAGGGGCGTCTTTATGAGCACGTGCTCAATCAAGACAATAAGCTGAAAAAGTATAGCAGAACAACACTTTTGTTGCCAGAACCAGTTGGCGAGAAATTCATATTTTGTGCAGATAATTCTTGTTCGCGACAACTTTTTTCTTACTCACGACAACTTTAGAAATGCGTCCAATAGGCTAAAATCCAATACAACATAAAAGCTAGTTCACAGCTTCTGGAGGCATAATGTTTTTATCGATTGATGTAGGTAACACGCAAACTGCCATTGGTTTATTTGACAGCGAAGGCACTATGGTGCGCGGCTGGAGAATGCCTACCAATCAAAGCGACACCTCCGACATTCTGCACGGCCGCCTCTTCACGTTCTTCCAGAAAGATGGACTGAGCCTAGACGACGTTGAGGCAGGTGGACTCTCGTGCGTAGTTCCTGTTATTACACGTGCTTGGCAGCGCTGCTTTGAGTTACTGCTTAACAAGCCTCTGACCCGCATTAACGCGCTTTCCACGGATAAGATTCGCTTCAATATCCCCCACCCCGAGCTTGTGGGTGCCGACCGCGTAGCAAATTCCGTTGCCGCAACTGAGCGCTATGGCTATCCGGTTATTGTGGTTGATTTTGGCACCGCAACCAATTTGGACGTTGTTGATAAGGACGGCGTATTCCGCGGAGGTGCTATTTCACCAGGTATTATGATCTCTGCAAACGCTCTGTTTGCGCGCGCAGCTAAGCTCTCTAGCATTCCTATCAAGGCTCCCGAGACCGTCTTGGGTAACACTACAGAAAGCGCTGTTCAGGCAGGTATTGTAGTAGGCGCCGCCGCTCAGGCAGAGGGTCTGGTTGCCAGAACGCTCAAAGAGCCTGGTATTGAGGGCGCAACTGTTATTGCAACGGGTGGCCTGGCAAACACCGTTAGCGAAGCAACGGATGTCTTTGACGTGGTTGATCCGCAGCTTACTATGCGTGGCATTTATCTTATCTGGAAGCAGTCCACTCAAGCCGCCGAGTAGCTGAAGCCGCAGCCACGTTACAACAGTTAAACCAGCAGTTAAACCGCTGGAACTACAGAAGCTTCTTCCTCGCTCACAAGAATTTCTTTACCGTCCTTATCAACAAGGATGGCATGACCCCACACGTCAATGCCGCCAAATCGTGCGGTCAGCGCAACGTTACCGCTGGGGTATACCTTGTTGACCTGTTGTCCAAGCAGAGGAACCATATCAAAGTAATCGCTCAGGATCAGCGCAATTGGTCCCGCAAAGCTCCGTGCACGATTAACCTGCTCTTCCCACGCACTTACGCTCTGAACCACCAGTTCAGAGACCTTATTAGCGAGAAGTTCTGTGTTGTCTGCAACGCCAAACGCTGAACAAAGTGACTTGGGGTCTGCTGCGACGCTTACCACAGCAAACATGCCCTCTTGATAGCCAGCAGTAGCCTTGATTGAGGCAACTACCTGGTCTTTATAGAAGATATCGTAAGGCCAACGGATACCAAAACTCTCATCTTTTGCACGCAAGAACTGACAGAGCCCCAGCGCTACAACGTATGGAACCGCTGGCACATAGGGCATCGAGACGCCAAGGCGCACAACGGTTGCAACCTCAAAGAGTTTCTCGCCAGATGATGGACGCGCTGATGCCGGTGCGCAAGCCGATCCAGAGCAATCATCTTGGCCAGATGCAGCGCATTTCTGCGCATCAGAGACACGATACACAAACTCGCCCGTTTGCGCACCGCCGCGTGCCATCTCCAGAGCTTTTTGTGCTACTCCCACGTAATGGCTCCCAAGTCCTCGGTAACGTGACCAACACGCTGGTCAGGAGGGGTAATCTCTACGCCACCGTGCGAGAAGAAGCGCACAGGGTCATGCATCAGATCCTCCATAGGAACAAGCACATAATCGCGCTCACCCATACGTGGATGAGGCAGAGTAAGGTGTTTGCCTGCGTGCTGTTCGCCCTCAACCCACAGAAGGTCGCAGTCAATGGTGCGAGGTCCATGGCCCTCCTCGCCCTTCTTGCGCGTGCGGTTGAGAGCATTCTCCACCTCAAGTAGTTTGTCCATCAGTACAAGTGGATGAAGCTCAGTTCTAATCTCGGCAACAGCATTTACCACGGGCGTAGCAATGCCGTATGCAGGCTCGGTTTCGTAGGCGTGGCTGAGAGAAACAACGCAGGTCAGCGGGATCTCGTCGATGAGCTGCGTAGCACGGGCCAGATAACCCACGCGGTCGCCTACGTTGGAGCCAAGCGCCACAAATCCCTGACGAGGGTCGCGCTCAGTCATAGCCCAGTAAGCGTTGATAGCCTGAGCGGTTCCAGCAACATCGTGAACGCGCAGGATACGGGCACCGTTGGTGATTGCGGCAATGCAAATTGCATGCGTAGCTGCATCACGCTGAGTAGCCTCAGCTACACCAGAAACAGCGCCGACAAAACGCTTTCTTGACACGGCGCAGAGCAGCGGATATCCCATAGAAACCATCGATCGAGTAGCACGCTGAATAACAACGTCCTCATCAGCAAACTTGTCAAAACCTGGACCTGGGTCAATGCAGATACGGTCCTTGGAAACGCCAGCGCGCATCAAACCGCGAGCTTGGTCACCCAAAAAGCCCATAATCTGGCGCATGATAGGCGCCTCTTCAGGCAAAGTAAAACGGCGCTGAGAGCTCAACGTGCGTGTCTCAGCTCCTGTAGCCGCAGCTCTGGCAGCCGCGCTGCCTGTAGGGCGAGAAGGGCGCATGTCATCCAGCTGAACCTGCTTGCGCTCAACACGAGCTCCAAGGCCGTTCTTATTCCAGTGCATCACAATGCAGCCGCAGTCAGACTCCGCAGCTACCACAACCATTTCTGGATCAGTGAATCCAGAAACGTCGTTGATGATAGATGCTCCAAGGCGGACACACATCTTTGCTACCTCGGCGTGACGCGTGTCAATGGAAACAATTGCGCCAGCAGCTACCAGTGCACGCACCACAGGCACTACGCGCTCAGCCTCCTCTGTAGGCAGAACAGGCGTGTAACCTGGACGAGTAGACTCTCCCCCAACGTCAATGATGTCAGCGCCTTCATCCAACATCTGTAGACCGCGCGCAATTGCAGCCTCTGGATTAAAGTTTTTTCCACCATCAGAAAACGAATCTGGAGTGACATTGAGAACGCCTATGATCCTAGGACGTGCCAACGAGATAGTGTGAGTTCCACATTGCCAGGTGTTGTAGCTTTGACGAAGCATGAATCCTCCTTGCCAGCTATGATTGTTTCTATTGTAGCGGTATTGACGGCTGCTGGTCGTATACCATGGTTTTATTGAAAGTTTATTGCCGCAAACGCACCGCTTGGCGCCGTAACTGGAGCGTGGAACGCGCATCACTCGCGGCTGCTATGATACGAATCCGCTGCGACCTAAACCACCAGGTCACAGTATGAAAGAGGAGTTATGAGCCAAACTCAAGAGTACAAGCTAATTTCCTGGAACGTCAACGGTCTGCGCGCCGTGCTCAAGAAAGAGCCTTCGTTCACAGAAATTTTTGAAACCATAAACGCTGATGTATTTGCTCTTCAAGAAACTAAGCTCCAAGAAGGACAGGTGGAGCTTGATCTTCCCGGCTATGTTCAAACCTGGAACTACGCAGACAGAAAAGGCTATTCGGGCACAGCGGTTTTCTCGCGAGAAACCCCTTTGCAGGTGATTTGCCAGATTGGATGCCCTGTTGCTGACGACGAAGGTCGCGTGTGTGCGCTGGAGTTTGAGAAGTTCTGGTTTGTGTGCGTGTACACGCCAAACTCAAAAGACCAGCTTGCGCGTCTGGATGAGCGTCTTGAGTGGGATCAGCACTATCGTAATTTCTTGGCTGAGCTATCTGAGCAAAAACCAGTGATTACCTGCGGTGATTTTAACGTTGCGCACAACGAGATTGACCTCAAGAATCCATCGTCTAACAGGCAAAACGCAGGTTTCTCGGACGAGGAACGCGAGAGCTTTACCAAGCTTTTGGACGCGGGTTTTACCGATACATTTAGGTATCGTCATCCGGACATGACCGGCGCATACAGCTGGTGGAGCTATCGCTTCAACGCACGCAAGAACAACGCGGGCTGGCGCATCGACTACTTCCTGGTCTCCGACCGTATTGCTGAACAGGTCAAAAGCGCATCAATCTTGAGCGAGGTCTACGGCAGCGACCACTGCCCCGTTGAGCTGAGCATTGAGCTGTAATTTAAGCACATGGCGAGAAGACCGGTCTTCTTTCGCCAGGGTTACCTGAATGCGGTAGCCGTGATTAACTTGAGTTGTCAATTGAGATTCAAAGGAGCACGTCATGCGTATTACTTGCGACGTTCATACTCACAGCTTGTACTCGAGACATGCCTATTCAACCGTTGAGGAGAACGCTCGTGCGGCTTCTGAGCGCGGCTATGAACTGCTTGGAATCACCGACCACTTCTCGTCCATGCTGTATGACCAGCAGACTCTCAAAAACTTTCAGTTCTTTATGAACACCGCCATTTGGCCAGAAACCTGGCATGGTGTCAGACTGCTTCACGGTGCTGAGGTGGATATTGTTGACCTTGAGGGTAATCTGTTTGCCTACGACATTACGTTTGATCAGGGCATTAATGGCGATAAACTCCGTCAGCCTCATATTCTTGGCGAGCACATCCTAGGTACCTGCGATTATGCGGTTGCTAGTATCCATAGCAAGCAGTGGGCTGCCGGTGCCTCGCAGAAGCAAATTACCCAAATGTATGTAAATGCACTGGATAATCCACATGTTTTAATTCTTGGCCACCTTGGTCGCAGCGGTTTAGATTTTGATGTTCCAGCGCTTGTCAGAGAGTGTCGCGATCGCGGTAAGCTCATCGAGATGAACGAGGCTACACACGACGAAGGCCAGCGTGAGGTTGCTATTGAGCGTTGTCGTGTGATTGCAGAGACCTGCGCTGAGCTTGGATGCAAGATTTCTTTTGGCTCAGATGCTCACATTGCAACCCGCATTGCTGATGCGCATTCTGTTATCAAGCAGCTGGAAGAGATTGACTTCCCCGAGGAACTTATGGCTTGTCGCGATGCCCAGACATTTTTGGGCACCATTGCTAACGCAAAGATTCCAGCTTCTAAGCAGGGATACTAGGCCAGACACAGACACCACCACTGAAGCGCTGCACTGTTTAACCGGTTGCAGCTCATATCGACATCACACAAAGAAACAAAGCCGCGTTTTCACGCGGCTTTGAACTGCCTCCCATTTCTTAGACACGAGAAATAGGAGGCAGTTCAAAACACACCTAAGTCGGATATTCTACCAAAAAGACGTATACATGACGCAGAAAATACCTCAATCATGCAGATTATCGTCATTAGATGTGTAAAATGCCCGCAATTGAGCAGAATATCTGACTTAGGTGTGTTCCGTAGATACTAAATTTATCGATAGTTAAATTTCTTATATAAGTCTATTCATGTTTAAGCATATTAGATGAAGTTTATGCATAGAGATGCATATCGGGTGGTGCGGCCGCCTAGCTGCCTGGCTATCTTGATTAGGAACATGTCAATTCTTCAGCAAAACCTACCAAAGCTGCGCTATTTTGTGCGCCAGGCTAAAAGCCGACGCTAACACGCTGCAGAATCATAATCACCCGCATATGAACTGCCTCCCATTTCTTGGACATAAGAAATGGGAGGCAGTTCATTTTGTCGTTTGCGGTCGATTGATTTTCTCGCCCGTTGATCTTCTCGCCTGTTGTGGCGCTTATTTCATTGCAGCAAGAGTCTTTTCCCAGGCAGTGAGCGAGTCAACGCAGGTCTGGTACGCAACGCAGTAGCTCACGCGCAGCCAACCTGGGCAGCCGAACGAATCGGATGGAACAGGAAGCAGCTCAAACTGCTTAGCCACATCGCAGAATGCCTGAGCATCTCCACCAGGAGCACGAACCCACAGGTAAAATGCACCATCGGGCTGGATATACTCGTAGCCAAGCTTGGTCAGCCCCTCAGTCAACACTTCTCGATTCTTGGCATAAGCCTCAACATCAGCTGGTTCGTCAACGCAGTCAATAATGACGTGCTGAAAAAGAGCTGGCGCACATACAAAGCCCAGAGTGCGAGCAGCGCCTGCACAAGCTGCATAAACTTCCTTTTGATCTGGATTAGACGCAGGCACCAGCACCCAACCAATACGCTCACCAGGAAGCGAGAGAGACTTGGAGTAGGAATAGCACACAATGGTGCGCTCGTAGACATCAGGAACCCAGGGAACCTCAATATTGCCAAAAACAATCTCACGGTAAGGCTCGTCGGAGATAACGTAGATGTCAGTTCCCAGCTCAGCGGAGCGTTTACGGAGCATGTCAGCAAATGCGTCCAAATTTTCTCTGGTATACACAGCTCCGACGGGATTGTTTGGTGAGTTGATAATTACCGCACGAGTTTTAGGCGTAAGAACTGCGCAAACAGCATCCACATCAATTTGGAAAGTTTTCTCGTCAGCCAAAACCTCAACACACGTAGCTTGAGCATGCTCAATCCATACACGGTACTCAGGGAAGTATGGCGCAATAACAATAACCTCTTCACCTGGAGAAACAACGGAATTAAGCGCTATAGAAACGGAGGCCGCAGCTCCACAGGTCAAGATGAGGTCATTGGCCTGTGCCGCGTGATCTCCAAAGCGGCGTCGCAGTGATGCGGCAATTGCCTCTCTGGCTTGAGGAATACCTGGAGCTGGAGTGTAACTGTGGACCTGCTGTGGAGGCAGCTGCAGTGCAGCCTCAATAGATGCTCGAACAGCTTCGGGGGCAGGCACAGAAGGGTTACCTATCGAGAAATCAAACACATTCTGAGCGCCAATCTCAGCGCGACGCTGCGCCGCATAACCTGCAATCTCACGGATTGCAGACTTTCCTGTTCCGCATGCAAGACTTTTCTGATTGACCATGGTGTCCCGATTCTCTCGAAGCCTACCGTAACTATCTTTTCGTAAACGTCGCGCAAGTGCTGTATACCCTTCGCGACCGTCGATACATAGCATATTGGGCGAGAAGATCGATTTTCTCGCCCAAGCTTTAAAAGTTTTAACAAATTTGTATTTATTCCACGGGTTTTGCTGCAAATTTTTGAAACAGACCGGCCGGCCTCAGCCTATTCGTACACGGAAGGCTTCAGAACACCAACAAATGGCAGGTTGCGATAGCGCTCAGCATAATCAAGGCCGTAACCAACAACAAACTTGTCAGGAACATAAGTGCCTACATAACGAGGGTCAATAGCAGGACGCTTGCCCTCAATATCCTTGACCAGGAAGGCTGCAATCTCAATAGAAGCGGGGTTACGGGACTTGAGCATACGCACTAGGTAAGAAAGGGTCAGACCAGAGTCCAGGACGTCCTCAACGATGATGACGTGGCGGCCCTCAATCTTGGTATCAAGGTCCTTTACAATGCGCACAACACCGGAGCTTTTAACGCCGTCGCCGTAGCTGGAAACAGCCATAAAATCGATGGAGAGTGGGCACTCAATAGCGCGCATGATGTCGGCCATGAACACAACAGCTCCGCGAAGAACAGCAATGACCAGGGGGTTCTTATCCGCGTAATCGCGCGTGATCTCTGCACCCACCTTCTTGACGATGTCTTTGATGTCCTGTTCGTCAAGCAGAATCTCTTCGATATCAGGGTGAAGCTCCGCCATTACTGGCTCCTCTCAAATGGCTTGTGACCAGAATAGATGTTCAATTCTAGCAGCTGTTTTGTATCTTGCGTACATTTTACTCGTTCATCGGGACGAATTCCCGCAACCCACACTACATGTCCACGAATATTTGTGCGCACAATAGGCATCATACTCCTGGATTCAACGGGTACGCCTGCCTCGCCCAGCAGGTCAGAGATCTTTTTTGACTGCCCGTGCATGCCCAAAGGCTGCATGGTATCCCCCGCCTCGGGTCCCGAGACCCACAGGCTGCCGCCGTGAACCCCACAGGCGCATGCGTCGAGAAGAACCGACTCGCCCAGCCATTCCTGGCTATGCGCGGTCGCATAAGACACGACGTCAAAGCCGTGCTCCACGGGGAGAATGCGCGCCGAAAGCACTCGGCCGTCTGCCAGCTCCAGCGTTCCCGGAACTGCAAGGTGCTCGCCAAACGTTGCTGCAGCGGGCGATGTACCTGAGGGTTCGCCGCTGGTCGCGGCCACGCCACCGGCTCCCGCGCCGGCCGTGCCCGCAGCCGCACTCCTCGCGGCGCCCGTGAACGAGAACGTCACGGTGCCCAAACGAACGCGCGCTTCAAGGTTTTGCGGCAGGTTAGCCACGCCAACTCCTGCAGCCACCGCTTCAAGCACAGCGTCTACGTGTCTAAACTCAAGCCAAGCCTCAGGAATCAGCTGCCGAGCCACAATCCTTACCACGCGACGAGCAATCACCACATCGGTAGAGCTCAGCTTCAACGCGTCAAGTACCAGCGAAGACTCGCTCTTGCGAAGCGTAATCTGCCTCAGTTTGCGAGCGGCCTTTCCCTCAAGATAATCGTCTTCGTCGGTCATCAGATCCGCAATTTTGCACACCGTCTGCACCAACAACGGGTTTCTCGCCTTCAGCAGAGGGAGCACGTTGTGCCGCATATACGCACGTAGATAGTGGGTATCGGTGTTGGTGGCGTCCTCGTGCCAGTCCAAGCCACGAGCCTTCAGCCAGTCTTTGAGCTGGTCATGCGTATAGTCAAGCAGCGGACGATAAATCAGCCCGCGATGTCTGGGAATCGACGCCAGGCCGCTCATGCCGGACCCGCGCATCACGTTCATTATGAACGTCTCCGCGCGGTCGTCAGCCGTGTGTGCCGTTAAAATCTTTGTCTTCTGGCGAGAAAACCCCTGTTTAGCGCAAAGTTTTTGAGCGAGTTCTCGCGCAGCGTCATACCGCTCCCGACGACCCTCTTCTTCCACGTTACCGTCACGCTCCTGCGCAAGCTTTGCCACGTCCACACGAAGCACGGTACAGGGAATGCCCAGCGAGTCGCAAGTCTCTTGAACAAAGTGCTGGTCAGCATCTGCATCTTCGCCGCGAAGCAAATGATTTACGTGCAACACATGCAGGCGCTCTTTTGCAACGCGCGCAAGTCCTGCGCCATCGCCGAGGTCAAGCGGCTCCGTTGCTGCCATGTGAAGCAGCGCCATCGAGTCGGCTCCACCCGAGACCATAAGGATGACGGGCGCGGCAGCCTGGCCTCGACACTGGCTGTCTGCCTGACCTTGACGCTGGCCATCTACCTGATCTTTTGCAACGAGAGCGTTCTTTTTATTGAAGTATGCGTGTACGGATGGCACTTAGCACCAATTTCTGTCCGGTGTGTTTGTTACAGTTATACCCGAAAGTTACTCAGTAGAAAGAAATTCATGAATCCCACGTTTCGCCTACATATTCTTGCCAGCGGATCAAAGGGCAACTGCAGCCTATTAGAAACGCCTGATGGTCTCATTATGATTGATTGTGGAATCTCTAGAAAAGAAATTCTGCGTCGGTCTAAAGAACTGAACGTTACTCTGTCTGAGCTCGTGGCTATCTTTATTACGCACGAGCACACCGACCACGTCTCAGGTCTTTCGGTAGTTAGTAAAACTTTTGATGTTCCTGTGTTTGCTACAACAGGAACTGCCGCCGCGCTCTCAAGAAGAAGCTCCTGCTCAAGTGTCACCTTTACCCTTGTTGACCAGGCGGGCTCTGTCCATATTGATGCCGCACCAGACATTGAGGTAAGCACGTTCCCAACCTCACACGATGTTTGTGAGCCCGTGGGCATACGCTTTGATTTTCTCGCTGGTCCTGATAGCCGCATCATAGACTCTGTGGGCTACTGCACCGACACGGGCGTTCTGACGCCCGAGGCTCTCGAATATCTTTCCGACGTGCGCATTCTTGCTATCGAGTCCAACCATAATGAGCACATGCTGCTCACAGGTCCTTATCCGTACGTGCTCAAGCAACGAGTCCATGGAGACTCCGGTCACCTGTCAAATGAGTACACCGCGCAGGCGTTGTCGCAGCTTGTGGGCCCAAATACCCGCTGTGTGGTTGGCATGCACCTTTCTCACGAGAATAACCGTCCAAGCATCGCTGTGAGAACGCTTGCTGAAGCGGTTGGCGCACAGCCTCTCAACGATGCGTTTACCGAGGCGCAGACTCCCGACAATTCCCTCGCTATCTGTGTTGCCAGCCAAGATTGGCCGATGTCGCTGTAGCTGCGCGTTTGCCGCATCACCGTGCGGACCGCTGCGACAACAAAAAAGCGAGAAAACCTTGGAGTTCCAAGATCTTCTCGCTATGCGAGGTGCCTGTAATCGGGCGTTGAACAGGCACGTCTAGCCGTACGCCCGGCTACAGCTATGCGTGCCTGGCAGGTCAACTACCAGGTACCTTGCTACTTGAGCAGGAGCTTGGCTGACCACCAAAGCAGCTGCTCAGATGTTCTAGTGTTAGTCGATCGCAATCTTTGTGACGCTAGCCTGCTGATCCTGCTTTGGAACAGTGATGGTCAGAATGCCGCCATCAAGCTTTGCAGTTAGGCCCTCTCGAGCTGCGTCCTTCAGATACACGCCGCGGGTTGCCTGCCACTCAGAAGATTCTTTGTGCAGGTAGTTCTTGGCCTTCTCCTCCTCAGACTCCTTGCGAGTAGCGGTAATTGAAAGCCTACCTTCGTTGAGCTCAACGTCAATGTTCTCCTTGGAAACGCCAGGAAGCTCAGCTGTTACCACGTAAGACTGACCCGCATCCTCAACGTTCATAACAAAAGCATCGGACGAGACGGAAGACAGAGCGGAATAAGGCGCATCAAAAAAAGAATCAAATGAGCCAAAAGGCCACGTGCTCAGATTCCTTGCAATACGATCATAGGGAACTACATTCTTCATAGTAACCACTCCTTTACTGGTAGATGCCGTTATTGGCACTTCGTTGTTCATTGGTTGTTATACCCTGCTTACACAAATTTATACAACTTTTTATAAAATTTCTAAGTCTGTATGACTGAGATTATTCTGTGAATATGTACTGCACAAATACGCGTCGGCACCGCTTCACGCACCTACCAAATATCCAAGGCAAAACTGTGCAGGATTACACGAGCTGCGGTATCATGTTTTATATCAATGTTTTGCGAGACTACGACAAAAGGATCATCGTGGACACCTCGAACAACCTTGAAGATAACGTTTTACCTGCGGATCAGGACTCTCGTTCTGATAATCAGCAGGACTTTGGATACGCTAAATCTTTTGAGCAGGAAGCTCAACCAGCCGATGGGGCCGAGCTTCACGCAACTGGCGCGCAGCACTTCTCGATATCTGAAGCTTCCGAGCACGAAGGTGAAGGCGCTGCAAAGCAGCCATACGTTCGCCAACACCGCCATCACAAAACCGTGGAGCCTATCAGCGACTTCACAATGCCAGGCGAGAAGCTCGAACTTCCCGAGAACCATGCCGCTGGCTTTGAGTCCAGCAAGGGTTCTTACGCGAAGAAGGGTTGGCGCAAGCCAAAGAACGAGATTGCTCACCTTCGCAAGGACGTCCACTACGGCCAGTTCCTGCAGGTTCCTAAGGGTCAGCGCGACATCTTTGTCAGAAAAGAGCGCCGCTCAAATGCAGGTTCGCTGATTGCCGCCATTATCGTTTTGGCCATCATCGCCACAGTTTTCTATTTCCTTTGGACCTGGATGTCCGCCAACTGGGGCGTCGCTGTCCGCTAAACTGCAAGGCGACAAACCTCCCGACGCGCGCCTGATTTCTGCAAAGAATCTGTAACTTTTGCCTGAAAAAGTAAAAGAATCGGTGGATTTTGCCTAATTTCATTAAAGAATCTGTGTTCCAAACACAGATTCTTTGCACCTTTCAGGCTCACAATCATGAACGTAACGCCAAGCCGCACGCAAAAAGCCGCTGATACGTCATGTACCAGCGGCTTTTATTTGTAGCGCTCAGCGTGCGGCGAGAAATCCGTGCGCTCGTAGCGCACCTGGCGAGAAACCCCGTGGTCTAGCTCCAGGGATCGCGCTCAAAGAGAGGCTCGCTCACGGGACGACGATCGGAGTACGGGTCGTAACCATCATCGTCCTCGTTTTCCGCGCGCGCAAACTCCGGGTCAACAACCTGCGCTTTCTTGGAATCCGTGTCCTTGTGTGCGGCGTCCTTGTGCACTGTGGCCTGCCCCGCAATCTGCCCCGCAACCTGCACCGCGTCCTTGCGCGCCTGCTTCTCGGCCTCAATGGCCGTTTGCAGCGTCGCTTGGTAGTTCTCGATTTTCGCGTCCTGGAGCGCGTTGGTCTTGTCAGCGTCGGCGAAATACCAAAAGCCGCTGACCACCATGCCGATGACAACCAACACATTTCCCATACTGATACGCCAGTCAAACAGCGCCCGTTTCGGGCTTTCAGATTCCTCTGTCATCACACAAACTCCTCAACTGACCAATGTGTTCCTTCAATCTCAACTCGCGCTCAACCAAATCCCGATAGGTTGCGTCCGATAACGTCGCCAAATCCCCGCCCTTAACGACGGGCAAGGCGCAGGTGGCAAAGGTACAAACTCCGTCCGCGCACAGCCCGCCGCGCCAAAAACAAAAACGGCAGCCAAAGCCACCGTCTTACTTCTCGAAATAATCACGCCGTCCCTCCCTGATAGACTTCTCGGCTTCCTCGCGCTCACGTTTGGATGCGGCCGCCGCCTGATTAGCGCGCTCTGCCTGTGCCTTGAGGCCGTCGGCGATGGCCTGCAAACGGCTACGCTCGCGGCGCTCCAGCTCCGCATCGAGGCGGGCATTGCGTGCGCGCAGCACATTGAGCGCGACCGCGAGGGCGACGACAACGCCAGCCAGCGCATACAGCGCCCAGCCCTTAATCCGCGCGAGCACGCCACACCCGCCAGCAGAGATAGCCGATGACGCCAGCCAACACCACAAACCATAACCACGGCGGCAAGAAGCGGGCGAGATTGTCGTGCAAATCGCCCGCACTCGCTGCCGTGTCGGCCGCGGCACCAATCAGCGCCGCCGCACCCGTTGCCGGGGCGACATACTCGCTGGCAGGGGCGCGCGCGCGACCGTA
>ERZ772971.646-NODE-646-length-21472-cov-2.823598_pt1 | contig 21472 bp, 19 predicted proteins | sample MGYA00511943_ERZ772971 | MGnify/ENA primary metagenome ERZ772971 (study PRJEB29015, sample SAMEA2737929) | human oral metagenome | biome: human oral; feature: human-associated habitat; material: dental | place: China | collected 2144 ... | reverse complement strand
CTGGTCGCAGGTAGTTTTGAGGTGTCTTTAAAAATTATTTCCCCGCAGGGCGTTGAGTATATATGACCTGTTGGATTGGGAGCGAGATTTAACGATTTTGCAGCGATCTCATGCCGGGGGCTGGCCCGGTTGGCAGATCAATCCTTGACAATCCCCGCAGGGCGCTAGACGTATGGGTGGAAGGCTTCGCGAGGTTGTGGAGTGCTGCGGATGGTATTTACCGCGGTATACGCCAGCAGCCCCGCCTGTCTCTAACCTGGCTCGTTGACGATCTGCGCCGTAATGATTGACTGCCCAGAGCGCAGCAGCAGAGTGCGGCCCACCGGCAGCGCCCGCGGGCGCTGGTTACCCAGCAACAGGCCCTCGGCGCGGTCACCGGAGAGCATGAATCCGGTGGCTCCCGAGTCCCGCATGGTGTTCACCAGCTGGTCATACATCGCTCGTCCAGCACCGGTCATCCGCCTGGTCAGCACCACCGACAAGCCGATCTCGCCCCCCATCGGGATGTACGGCAACAGCGCCCTAAATGGTGTGGCCCCGGAGCCCAGCGCATCGTAATCGTCGATGAGAATGACAATGTGCGGTACCGGTGGCGACACCTGCGCGGCCTCATCGACGCTGCTCGGCACACGCGAGTTGAGCTCCGGCACGATGGCGTTGACGAGTTTCTGGGCCAGGGCCGCGCTGGTCGCGGTCCCGCCGAGATACCCCTCCGGCACCGCGCCAGTCAGGGAACGGCGGGGATCGAACACAGCGAAAACCAGCTCGTCGGAGCTGTGGGTGCGGACTAGCTCGTTCACCACTCGCCGGATCATCGTGGTGCGTCCGGTGCCGGAGTCTCCCAACACGATCAGATGACGGTCGGCCCCCGCCATGTCCAGCACCACCGTGGATAGGTCGCTCTCGTCCAGGCCCAGCGCGACCAGAGCCTTGCCCTCAGGCAGCGACACCTCATCAGGGGCGAGGTCAGGAGGCAGCATCCTGACCTCAGCCGCTCGCTCCTGCGCCCCTGCTGCGACTGCCTCCGACAGCCGTCGCAGCCCTTCAGCGGTGTCGTCATTCGAGGCGACTCCATCGATCCTGGGGAGCGCGACGTGGGCGAACAACCCACCGGCCAGGAGCACCCTGCCAGGGCGGTCCGTGGGGATGGTCTCGGCGAGTTTCCGGCCGTGGGCTGACTCCATCGGGTCGGCCAGGCGCAACTCAATCTTGGTGCCGAAGAAGCTCTGCTGCGCCATGCGGACCTCATTCCAGCGGGTGCTGGTCGCGATGACATGGATGCCATGGGCAGCTCCCCGGCGCAGCAGGGAGAACACGATCTCCGCCAGCTCCTCGAACTCCTCGGCGAGCTGTCCATAACCGTCGATGAGCAGCACGATCTCCGCCAGGTTGACGGACGAGGCGTCCGGGACATTCTGCAACGCCGCCAGCGAGTCCACGCGGTATCGCTGGAACAACGCCTCCCGCTGGTGCAGCAGGCCACGCACCTCCTCCAGCGTGCGCCGCACAGCCTCCTGCTCAGCTCGCGCAGCCACCCCGCCAACGTTCACCAGGTCACGTAAGCTCAGCAGGCCCGAGCCAAGCAGGTCCAGCACGTAGACGCTGACAGCCGACGGCGGGTGGGTGAGCGCGAGCGACGCGGCGATGGTGCGCAGCAGCGTCGACTTGCCGCTGCCTGGCCCGCCTGTGATCTGGGTGTGCCCGCCGGACGCGAGAAGGTCCATCTCCCAGGTGTCCTGCCACTGACGGGTGGGGTCGTCAATGATGCCGATCGGGAACCGCAGCGGGGCGCTGGCCCGAATCCGCAACCCCGAACTGGTGGGACGGGGCTCCCCGGCGATCAGGTCGAGGGTGGTCGCCTCAGGCAGCGGTGGCAGCCAGATCGGTTGCGTGGCACGCTGCTGCAGGCGCAACTGGTCCATGATCGTGCTGAGGACCGTCGGGCCGGTCGTCTTCGTGCTGGCGCGTGCCTGCGCAGGCATGTCGTCATCCACCTCAGCCCGGGTGACCAGGTAGGCGGGCATCGGCAGCGCCACCGGATCCGCCTTGACGGGAGCCTCGCCGGCCGGGTCCTCCGGCAGGGGACCGGAGACGAAGCCGGACCGGAAACGGGTGTAGGTGGTGGTGTCCACCTTGAGATACCCGTATCCCGGCACAGGCGGCAGGTGGAAGGCGTCGGTGGTCTCAAGGATCGTGCGGGACTCGCTCTCCGAGAGGGTCCTCAGCCCGATCCGGTAAGACAGGTAGGTGTCCAGGCCGCGCAACTTGCCGCTTTCGATCCGCTGGCTCGACAGCATCAGATGCACCCCGATGGACCGGCCGATGCGGCCGATGGACAGGAACAGCTCAATGAAGTCGGGACGGGCCGTGAGCAGCTCACCGAACTCGTCAATGATGACCATCAGGTGAGGGAACGGCGCCAAGCCCAGCTCCGGGCGCTCGGCGCGCAGGGCGCGGTAGGTGGTGATGTCGGCGATGTTGCCGGCGTCGCGCAGCACCTGCTGGCGGCGCTGCACCTCCCCGGACAGGCTCGCGTAGACACGTTCTATGAGGCTGGCGTCGTCGGAAAGGTTCGTGATGATGCCCGACACCTGGGGCGCTCCCTCGAAGGGAGCGAAAGTGGCGCCGCCCTTGTAGTCGACGAGCACCATCGCGAGGTCCTCCGGATCGTGACTGACCAGCAGCCCCAGGACCAGGGTGCGCAGCATCTCGCTCTTGCCGGAGCCCGTGGCGCCGACGCACAGGCCATGGGGTCCCATGCCGTACTGTGCGGCCTCCTTCAGGTCCAGCATTACTGGGTCGCCGGCGTCGTCGGTGCCGATGGCCACGCGCAGGAAACCCGTCTCGCCGCGAGGCGCCCAGGCGCGGGAGAAGTCGACATCGCGGTAGTCCGGCACACCCAGTAGCTCGGCGAAGCTCATGGCCTCGCGGGAGGCGTCGTGCTCGTGAGAGTCGGGGGAGAGCCGTAGCGGGCTGAGCAGGTGGGCCAGCGCCGACACCGAGTCGGAGGTCAGATCGTCCAAGGTCCCCGTGACGACCGTGGGTGCGACGTCAGGCCGCGGGTAGCGTTCCACCACGAAACTGCCCGGCTCGCCGCCCTCGCTGATCCGCATGGTGATCGAGCCCGGCTCAGCCCTGCGGTCATCCAGCAGGTACACGACCGTGGTGGCCACCTGCCCGAGTGCGATCTGCGGGTCTGACGGCGTCAGGGCATCGGACTCCTTCCCGTAGTGGTCGACCAGAACCAGGATGCGTCCATTCTGTATCTCGGACCTGGTCAGCAGCATCCTCCGGGCCTCCGCCGCGCTGGGTGAGCGGGCATCGAGCTCAGGGCCGAGGATGGTGCGCAGTCGCGCCACGGTCGGGACGATGATCCTGCCTGGCCCGAACGGTCCTTGCACCTTCTGCGCGGCCAGCTGCGGCAGCCAGGAGAACCAGTCCCATTCCCCCCGGTACCTGTCATCGACGGCGAGCGCCAGCTGCAGGTCCTCAGGCGAATGGAAGACAGCAGCCTGCGCCGCGATGAGCCGGGCCACCTGCGTCACAAAACCGCGGCTGCCAACGACGCTGACCGCTCCCGCAGAGTCGAAGTCAGCCAGGATCGGCATACCAGGTGTGCTGCCGAAACGAGAACTGACCAGTTGCGCCTCGCTCGCCATGAAGGGGTCGCGACGAGCCCTCACGTTCTCCTCGGACTTCACCGTTATGCTGCGGGCAGGCACGGTTCCGGTGCCGAGCCGGATGGACAGGAAGTCGCTGTCGCCGCGGCGCCGCTCCCATAGCCGGTCGGGTGACCTGGCGATGCTCAGCAGCTCCTCAGGTGCCGGATGAATGCGCCGGGCCGCGGTGAGCTGCCTGGCCTCGGTGGCCCTCAGGTCCTCGCGTTGTGTCTCCAGGTATTCGAGGTAGATGTCGCGGGCCTCGCGTCTGCTTCTGGCGGCCTTGCCGCGCTGGCCGAGCATCATGATGGCCGATGCCAGGACGGTGACGATCATCATGAGTGCGCCGACCGCGGCGAAACTGGAGCGCCTGAACAGCATCATGACAGTCATGGAGGCTCCAGCGCCGAGCAGCGGCAGGATGCGCAGCGCGGCGGCGCCCGCTCCGTCGGCTCCTTCCGCGAGGGTGGGTGGGCTCTCAAGGAACACCTCCGGCAGCGCCTGCAACGCGGGGGTGGTGCGGGCGGGGCGATGAACGATGCGAATGCTCATCAGGTCACCTGGCGGAGGTCATCGCAGCCGCGGCCAGCTCCCCCAGCGCCACCTGCGTCTCCTCGCTGGCCAGATTCAGGCGCAGCGCGGCGCCACCAGCGATATGCCGGTCGTATGGAATCACCGCCGCCGGCAGGCCAAGGGCGCGGAGACGCTGCGCCGGTGGGCCCGGTTTCTCGCGGGGTGTGCGCGGTATCAAAGCAACAAGGATCGTCTGGGGGTTCGCACCTGCTCCCCGCAGCCTGGCGGCGCACCTGACCGCAGCAGCCTCTCCCGACGCGCTGGCAGAGCCTACGACCACGAGTGCGTGCGCCTCGCGGACAAGCTGCTCAGACGGCTCCCGCCCGGCGTCGACGACGGTGATGGCGAAGTATCTGCCAAGGCTCCGGGACATCGCGGCGGTATCCGAGTGAGGCCTGACGGCAGCGAGCCTTCCATTCTGGGGCACCGACATCCCAGCCAGCTGGTTGTCGAAGCTGTTGGTCGGCAGGTCGGATGAGGCGCGGGGAAGCGGAGCGATGTTCAGCCGGGCCTCTAGGTCGTCGCTTGCCCCGGAGGCCACGAAAGCCACCAGTGCGTTGCGCACTGCAGCCAAGGTCATCGCCAGGCCGGTAGCGACGCTGGTGGATCCCCCCCCTCCGCTGGCTCCGACGATCACTATCCGCCGGCCGGTGGTGACGGGCCGCTGGGCGCCGGCTGAGGCACGCGCCACTCGGGAGGCCGTGTCGTCGCTGCGGAAGACCCGGGCGAACCACGTGAAGAACCGGCGCCACCTGGGAACCGCATGACGTCCAGACAAGTGCTCGTACTCGCGATGACTGCGCAGCGAGTCCGAAGCCATCGGGGTGGCTTGCGCGAGTGGCGGGGTGGTCTGCGCGAGTGGCGGGGTGGCCACAGTCTGAGGTGGGTGGAGCGGCAGCGGATTCTGCGCGGGAACCGCGCCCTGTGGCATGACCCGCGTAGTCTGCTCGTCCTTGACGATCCGCCGCGTAGTCTGCGGGTCTGTGAAGGCCCGCCGGGTAGTCTGCGGCTCCATGTTCTGGGGCGCGCGGTGTGGCCCGGGCTGTGGGCGGTGTGTATCGGGCTCTGGCTTGTCAGATTGCTGCAGGCGCCCGAGAATCTCATTACTCCATGGCTGGGCTATTCCACGCCGCGGTAGAGGCGGCGGGGTGGGAGAGGATTGTGGGAATTCACCAGGTTCGCTCATTTGAAGCTTCCCAACAGCTGCGTGTAGAGGTCGAACATACCGACGAGAACGGGAATGGTGGCGACCACAGCGAGGGTCTCCAGCCAGGTGCCGATCCTGCGCAACTGGGCGGCAGCCAAGTCTGAGACGTTGATGAACAGCATCCCAGCCAGTGCCAGGGCCAGGACCACGAGCCCTATCACCGCCCATACCGTCGCCCTCTGAGACCAAGCGACAGCACCCAGGCCGGCGATCGCTGCGACGTAGATTGCAGTCCGCTCCGCGGCCAGGGGGAAGTGACGGCCTCGGAGCGTCCACGCCACCACCAGTGCCGCAGTCATCCCAAGCGTCCATGTACTGCCGATCGCGGCACCTGCCAGCGGCAGCATGCCGAGCAACCACAGCAGCGACACCAGCCCCACCGCCACAGACAACACCTGGTGAGCACGATCCAGCCGGCCGACGACCTCGCTGAGCGCCAGACTGGTCCCATTCCCGACATCGGCGTCTGCCTTGAAAACTCCCGCCAGGGTGAGCGCAAGACGCGGCGTCAGCCCGAGCAGTAGAAGCGCGAGCGTCGAGACAACGGCTCCGGCCCTGACCTGATCCGCCACGAAGTAGTGAACCAGGCACCACAGCCCCGCGCCGATGGCAAGTATCCCCAGCCCCAGAGAATAGGCGAAGCGCTGACGGGTGTGGACGATCAACGCCAGGAGCTGGACCGCCAGCCAGATGAAAAGGACCAGCAGCGGAGGCCACCCGGCCGCCAGCTGCAGCCAGACCCACCACAGGCCGACAATCCCTGCGACGGTGAGGTAGGCCCAGGCCAGATCCTGCCGGATGAACCTGAGGCACATGCTGATTGCGTACAGCCCCGCGGCGGCGGCACCCACATCGGTGACGTCGGACCCGCGGCCCTGAAGGAGGAGGACCAGAGCGGCAAGCATGACCAGCGCTGAGCAGAAGCCCAGGGCCCAGCCACGTGCCGCTCCGGCCCATTTTCCGGCGGGCTCAGCGGTGACGTCCACCAGGTCCGAGACGACCGGCACCGGGGGCGTGTCCGTCGCCACCGACAGCCTCAGCACGCTGCCGTCCTCAAGTCCGAGGCCGCCCATCGGATGTTCCAGGTCAACGGGTTCGCCTAGCGCGGTGGTCAGCATGTAGGCGCCCTGGGGGCCCTGGGACTCGCCGAGTAGGCCGAGGATCTGAGGCAGCAGGGCGGAAAGAGACTGATCGGCAGGGAGCACGAGATCCGCGTTGCGGACGGTGCCCAACACACTGAGCCGGAGGAACGGGTCGTTTGTCATGGCGTTGCTGACGTGCTGACGGGGGCGTAGCGCTGCTGTTGTTGCTGTTGCTTGAGGGCCTCCGCCTGGAAGAGGTACATCACGAAGGCGATGGCCACGCATACCGTGCAGATGACTACGGCCAACACCAGGCTGCCGATGAAAGTCGACACCCGGTCCTGCCATGTGAAGCGGATGCGCTGCTTCCCGAACAGGAAGCCCGCGAGAAGACGCTTCCGGCGCACGGCAACGGCGTCGATGAGCTGGTCGTCGTAGACGTAGGGCACGCTTGCTTCCTTGTCATCATCGGTGGTCGGGCTGTCGCCTGCGGCAGCCAGCCTAGTCACTTCCGGCGACCCTGTGGAGGGTCAGACCTGACAAAAGACATGCCGCAGCATAGGGGCCCGTATGAGGTTGTTTGACCGGAGAACTTATTCACGGATACAGACGAAATCGCTCTGGCAAGGGAATTTGCCTCGTCAAGGCTCTCGTGAACGGCTTCTTGAGATGTCGACAACGAGGATAGCGGAGAGCGGGTGCACAGAAATAGTCAAGTATTTAACTAGAATTACAATCCTAATCATCTTCAATTTTGAACCACCTGTTCGCTGGGGTGGAGCGGTAGGTCTTGATTATTGCCGTGAAGTATGTAAGGTTAACGGCACGGTCGAGAGGCTGCTGGTGACGATGGCTGTACCACTAGTGTTTGTGACCCCTCGGGCGTGTAGAGTGCGATTTGGGCCCTGGGGCCCGTGGTGTGAATAGGTGTTCATTTACCCTGCTGTTTAGCTGTATGGGGTAGATGTCAAAATATCAAGGAAGGGTGTACGATGTATTTCAAAATGACAGATTCGGCCATACCTGGCCTGAACAAGCAGACCTGCAATTCTCATGACAACATTGGCTCGCTTATCACTCGGCTCGTCAATGCTGTTACTCCTCTCGAAGGTAAGTTCTCGGGTGAGGGCTACGTCCAGTTCCAGAACTTCAAGAACAATGCCGACCAGATCACGGTAGATCTACAGAATGCCTTTGGCTCCGTCACTGAGGGGCAGGCTGGCATGAACCAGGCCTTCCTTAACGGTACTGATGAGATGGTCACCAATGCCCGCACCGCCGAGGGCGGCGCCGACTACAGCACGGCGAATTTCCACGGCGCCTGAGTTTTACATTAAGGAATCGAGAGGAGAAGATCATGGCCACAGGAATGAATGCTTACGACACCGAGGTCTCTGCCAGTGTCCAGAGCGAGATCAACAGCGTCTGCAACGAGCTCATGTCAGTTCTCACGGGGCATAGCAGTGATGTGAGCGCCTTCCAGGGCGAGTTCGAGGCCACGGAAGTAGCCGACATGTACGCCGATGTGGAAAGCCGCCTCGGGAAATCCGGCACAGCCGTTGTCGACATCATCAACCTCGTCCGGAACACCCTGAACCTCAACGATGAAACCGCGACCCAGACCATAGGCAACGCCAGGAACTGTGTCGCAAGCATTCGTTGATCATTAGAATTGATATTCTCTGGTTTCCCTATAGTTTCTGCATAATATGAGGGCTATTCAGTAATCACCCCTTCCGTAACATCCCCTCTTGCCGGTCACAGGTTGGTAGGGGTCTGGCTGTATTGCTGAATAAGCGTTGGTGTCTTCTTGATCTAGCGAGCTGTGTGGTGATCAGGATCTCGTCGCCCTTGAGCTTAAAATTACCTGGAATAAGAGGGGTTGCGTCAGGATTTATAGGGGCCGGAGCATATCAAAGCTAGCAGAAGAGATATGCGATGGAAGTCAGCGGTACAGCTTTTTCATTTGAGATATCGGATTCATGGGAGATTATCCCATCCGAGGGTATGGTTGTAGTTAGCGCAGAACCAGGCTATCTAAATTTCCGGCCAACGTTTGTGCTTCGAGAATTTCGGATTGATGACTTTCGTCCCGATGTCCTCGCGTCTATCTCTCAAGCTAATCTGCGCGGCCTTCCTGAAACTATGCAAGGGGCTTATGCCGTCCAGGTTGAGGCTATCCCCGATGGGAACGCCGGACCAGGTCCACGCGAGAGGCGGCGGATTACGGCTCTGGCACCAATGTTGCCTCCGAATAAGGATGCTCTTGGGCTTCTCATGATCCAAGATCTATTGGTAGTCGGTGAAGCTGTAGCGGAACTCACGCTTACTGTTCCAGTCATGTCTTGGCAACCAGACGGCCTCATTCAGCAAACGCTGAACACGCTCCGACCTCTTCCTAGGCCTGGTCTACCTGAAACGGTGGTACAGGTACCAAACGCTGAACTCGACCAGTGGGCAACGGCTCGCGATGGTGCACCTCGTGAAAAAGTTGCTGTGCAGGGGCATCTTCCACTTGCGCTTCTGGGAAAGGTTTTCGCGCTTTCAATCACCGCGATGAGTGAGCTCAAAGATCTGGCGCCGTCTAGGTTCTTTGGGCGCAAGGTGCGGCAACCAGCGCTGCGTGATGAGCTAGCTGCGGCTGGTATCGTTGATGCCGACGGAAAGCCGACGGAAGTTGGTACGTCACTCCTCGATATCATTCAGCACGGAAACGCATGGTCGCTGGAAGTATCGGGCCTCATGGAAGATGCACGCAGCATTGAGGGCTGGGGGGTTGAGGATGCTTCGCTACTGTTTGTTGGACCATCACCAAAAGACCCAATCGATGGTATGGGTTTTGTCGGCTATTGCTCCACTGACGATCTGCCACGGGTATTGCTTATGTGGTCAGGCACACAGCCCGGGTGGCAAATGTCTTTCCGGCTTCCGGAACTGAGCGCAAGAGACGTTGCTGGTCGCCTAATTGATGTGCCAATTTCATATCAACTTGACGATGATGCGGCTGAATTCGAGAGTCAGCCGTGGAGATGTTTTAGCTACAGTGATGTGACAGGTAAGGAAGGTGTCACATGGGTCACGACGCCAGATCGTGGTGCGGCGTTATGCACCCAAGGAGCTGAACATGATCATTGGGTACTAACTTCCTTTGACAGACAGCCGCTCTGGGCTTATCTTGCAGCGGCTGCTATGACAATTAGCTACGGAGAAAACGATGGACTATAGCGTCGATGCTGCGACCTGCAATTCTATCTTCGATGACGTAGATGGCTACGTTACAGAAGCCAGTACTGCTCATGACTCGGTGTCAACGGATATTGACAACATGGCAGCAGCCTGCTCCACTGGGAAGGCAGCATCCATAGGGCCTGCCTTGAACGATGTCTATAACCGTCTACTAGCTTCAGCTATGTGCACGGCTGAGCAACAGACTACCAATGCTGCTGCTGGTGGCCGGGAAGCCGTATCTGCCATTCAAAATGGCGATGAGGAGATGTCAAATAATGCTGAAACTGCTGCAAACTCAATGGATGAAGTTACGGTTGATTGGAAGGAATAATGATCGTCACTACTACTGATCTCGACAACTGGGCTGACTCCGGTACGCTTGAAAGCGAAGCGGGTAATCTCAAAACGCATGGATCAGACTTTAAGACTGCTGTCAGTAATGCCAAGTCTAGCTGGGATGGTTTGAGTTCGTGCTACCACACGCCACATGAGGATCTGCTTTATTCCGCACTTGATATCCCTGTGACCGCCTCCCAGGACGTCGGAACCGGAACCGAAACTATTAAAACGGCCATTACCACCTTCACTTCCACCGCTAGTGCGTTGGAAACTGAACGTACTTCGCTCTTGGCTGAGGTAGAGGCGCACAATGCAACGCCCGAAGCGTGCACGAGCAATAGTGATGGAACTGAGCTTATCTGTAAACCTGTTACAGATAATAAAGGAAACTCCAATGCGTTAGGAGACAGCGAAGGATTGGATCTGCAAATTAGGGTCAACGATCTGGCTCAGCGGTACCAGGACGCTGTTGATACCTGTGTGAATAGCTTAAATGCGATCCAAGAGGATGGAACTCAAGGCGATCCTCTCAGTCCTTTTCTTAGCTATGCCCGAGGTAGGATTATGGCTGCCGCTGGGATTGCTGCTGAGGGCATAAAGGTAGTCAAGACCCGCTACTATAGTCAACAGACTATTCAGTTTGGTGAGCGCTCTGTCAAACTCAAGCCAGCCTTAGTAAGGGAATCTTCTGAGTACTTTTTTGATATTTTCAATAAGCATCGCGTTGGACCTGAGCCACAAGGTTTTTGGGGTAGATTTGGATCAAGGTTTAAGTCTTCTTTCGTTGGTCCTTCTCGGGGTGTGTGGTCTGAGCCGAAATTTTTGTCTTCGGTAACTCGTGACGGAGCAACAGATGCGTGGTCTTCTACTACGAAGGTTGGTGTCTCTGCGGTCGGAAGAACGTTGGGTCGTGGCTTGTTTGCAGCAGGTGCTCTGCTCAATTATAAGAGTGAATATGATTCTGCCAAGACGCGATACGAGAATCAGCCGGGCCTAACTACTGGGCAGGCTAATGCGAAGGCCAGGGAGAGCGCATTCGTCCGGACCGTTGGCCAGGTTGGGACAACGGCAGCTGTAACTGCAGCAGCCTGTTCTGTTGTTCCTGGAATTGGTACTGCTGCGGGTTTTGCTATTGGTTCAGCGGTTGGTGCAGTCACGATGCTTCCTACTGGAGGCGGTAAGAACGTCGGTGACCGAATTGGGGATGCTTCGGAGGGGATCTACAATGGAGGCAAGAAGCTTTTCAAGAAGGTCTTCGGGTAGCTAGCCTATTCGGGGGCGGATGTGCCGAGTGTTTGACGTATAATTTTCTCTGCACATCCGCTCTTTTGCCTATTAGGCTACTAGCCTTCAGTGCGCGCTGGCGTCTTTAGGGCTGGTTCGCTGTTGAGTGCTCTTGGCCGGGTTATGGTGATGGCGCGGTCGGTCGTTAGTGTTGTTGGCCACGATCCCGTCGAGGATGGCGTCGATTTGTGCGGTATCCAGGGGAGTGTGAAGGATCGCGAGGCGGTATATGGCTCCGCCGATGAGCAGGTCGGTTAGGTCTTCGGGGGTGGTCGTCACGTTCAGGAGGCCTGCGTCCCGCACTCGGGTGAGGGTGTCGGTGAGCAGCCGTCGCGGTGGGTCGATGATACGTTCCCGGTAGCGGGCGCGCAGCTCCTCGTCGGGCTGCCGGTGGATGTCCAGCGCGGCGGCCAGCCACGAGTTCGCCCCGGCGCTGACCGACTCAGCCAGCATCGCGCAGATCCGGCGGAGGTCCGCCACCGGATCGTGGGTGGGGGTGAAACTCCGGTCCCCAATGCTCTGCGCCATGGTGTCGACGACCAGGTGGGCCAGCGACGACCAGCGCCGGTAGATCGTCGTCTTGGCCACCCCGGACAGGCGGGCGACATCATCAATGCGCAGACCCGAATAGCCCTTCTGCGTGAGCAGGGCCAAGACGGCCTGCATGATGCGTCCCTCGGCGTCTGGGTCGCGGGGGCGTCCCCGCGAGGATCCCGTCGGACGGGGCCGGCTGACGGGGGATGTCCACGTGCCACTCCCGCCACGTTGATTGTCGTCGTGCGGGCCACGACGCCTTCGGTTGCCTCGCCGGGACGATGCCTGGGCATCGCCCGTCTCGCCATCCCTGCCGGTGGTTTCTCTCGGTGGCATCGGTTTCCTCCTGCTGGAAATATTACGCTACTATTAGTAGCGTAATAGCACGCGCAGAGGAGATTGTGTCGTGGACGGAAGGCTTGATGACCGGGACCGGTGGATCGTCCCGCTCTCGCTGGCGGCGTCCTTCCTCGCCAACGATGGGGAGGAACTGCTCACGATGGCCCCCACGTTTCAGAAGACCCTCGATGCGCTGCCGTCATGGCTCCGGCTCCCGCTTCCCCGGGACCTCGACCAGCGGCATGTGAACGTCGGTATCGCGATGATGGGAGGGCTGTGCGTGGCAGCGGTGGCCAACGGCATCCGGACCCGCGGCCGGGGGCGGCTTTACCAGGACTTCCAATGGGGTTTCGGGCTTCATGGGTTTGGGCATCTCCTGGCGGCTGCGGCGGCTAGGAGATACACCACCGGGTCGGCCACGTCGCCCTTGGTTGTGATTCCCCAGCTGATCTACGCTCTCCGCGCCCTGCGCCGGGCCGGCGTCCCCCGGACGATGCATCCGCTGCGAGCTGCGGGGGTCCTGGGCGGGTGGCTGGTGTTGTCGCACGTGATGGGTGCTGTGGTGTCGGCGCACCTGAGGAAGCGCGATGACAAGCGATGACCACGCGTGGGTCCTCAGTGCGGCGCTCCTGGGGGACTGCGGCCTTCATCAAAGGCTGCCTCAGTGTCTGATTGTGTAGTCTGATACTTTTATATGCATGAGTCGTACGACTATTGCTGTCAGGGAAGAGACGCGTGCCCGCATCAAGGCCGGTGCTGCCAACGAGTCGAAGACCATCGACGCGTATCTGCGCATGCTGCTGGACGAATATGAGCGCCGTCGGTTCTGGGCGTCGTTTGAGGACGTCACCCCGCATTCCTATGCTGCGGCGGTCTCCAGCGACGGCGATGCGCTGGACGAGGGGTACAGCGCTGAGGACCGCGCTCTCGCAGCTGAGGAAGCGTGACGATGGCAACTGCGGTGCCTGGTCGCGGCGACGTGGTGTGGTTGTCGATGGATCCGACCCAAGGGCATGAGCAGCGTGGTCACCGCCCGCACCTGGTGCTGTCGGATGAGCGTTTGGCGCAACGCATGGGTTTGGTGATCGTTGTTCCGATGACCAGCGCACACCGGCCGTGGGCGACCCGGGTGAAACTCGCCGAGAATTCTTACGCCATCGGCGAGCAACCCCGGACGGTCTCGATCGCGCGCATCACCCGCACCGATCGTGCGGGATACGACGTCACGGACGTGGTCCGCGTCATCACCACCCTCCTTGAGAACTGACCCAGCCGGGGTCGCCGAGAGTCCAGTGGGCGGGGCAATAGCAACAAATCGACAGGCCCCAGCTCAGGTTTAAGGCGATAACATGCTGGCCCTGTTGCTGGTTTGCTGGCCTTGTTCACGTTTGCCTGTGCTGTGAGGCCAGCAAACAGCGATAAGGCCAGCAAAACAGGACGAGATCAGCGATAACGACACCGCAGGCCAGTGCCGGAACGCTGAGCCTACTCAGGCCACACTGGCCGCGTAGATGCTGTCGATGGACTGGGCGAGTGTCGAGTTGAACTCCTCCTCGGACTGGCCGTCCGATAGCCCCTCGAGCAGAGCGCGGGAGAAGCTGGCGATCAGGCCAGGGTTGCGGGCCAGCCGGACGTTGGCGTCCTCGCGCTTGTAACCGCCGGACAGCGCGACGACACGCGTCACCCGCGGATGCCGCATCAGGCCGGAGTAGAAGCCATCGACGCTCGGGATGGTCAGCTTGAGCATGACGTCACGCCTCTCGGGGAGCGCGTCGAGATGTTCGGTCAGTGCATCCAGGAGCAGCCTCTCGGCCTGCTCCTTGTCCGGGGCGTGGATGTCCACCTCCGGCTCGATGATCGGCACCAGGCCAGCGTCGAGGATCTGATCGGCGACCTCGAACTGCTGGTCGACGATGGCGCGCACCCCCTCGGGGTCGCCGCGCAAGATCACCGAACGCATCTTGGTGCCGAACACATGTGCGGCCACAGCCCGGCTCAGGAGCGCGCCGAGGCCGGGCATCGGTTTCATGACACGGACGCCGTGCGCCTCATTGGCCAGTCCTTTGTCGACCTTGAGGAAGGGCACCACGCTCTTGACGTCCCATAGGTAGTCGGCCGTCGGGCGGCCCTCGACCTCAGAGTCCATGGTGCGTTCGAAGAGGATCGCGGCCAAGACGTGCTCGGGGCTGAAGGCCGGGCTGGTGATCACCCGCGTGCGCATGGCATGGACGAGATCGAACATCTCCTCCTCGGAGGAATAGCGGTCGGGTCCGATGCCGTAGCCTTCCAGTGCGCGGGGCGTGGACCCGCCCGACTGGTCGAGGGCCGCGACGAACCCTCTGCCGTCTCGCATGCGGTTCAGTTGCTCAGTGTTCATGATCCCTCCAATGGGCCGCGGGCGCGGACTTTCCGGGCTCGCGGAGCTACTAACAGCTTAGGTGAGAAGAATTCTCAGATAAAGGGTGTGCGTCGCTTATCCGTGGGACGAACCTGGGAGTCATAGGCGAGCTAGCCTTACCCGGGCGGGGTTGGCCACCAAAACATATGAGGTAATGAATGCCAAAGTCCCTCTCGGCGTCGACCACATCCATCATGGTCCATGTATGCACGAGCAGTACCGCGCATCCCTTGTACTTGTACTTCACTGTCCGGTGATTGAGGCATGTCTCATGCCGCTGTTGCTGCTTTCTTTCGGGCTGAGCGCGAGGGCAATCCTGCGATGAGGATGACACCGATCAGTAAGGCGATATCGATGATGAAGGTCAACGCCATCGCATATTGATGACCGATAGACGCGGCTTGGGAGAAGTAGAGCGTGCCAAGAAGCGCGACGCCAGCCGAGGCGGCAAACTGTTGCGAAGCGGTCATGATCCCACTGCCGACCCCGGCTTTCATCGGAGGTACGTCGGATAGAGCGACGCCGATCAGTGTTGGAAGGACCAATCCATTCCCGAACCCAGTCAGGCAGACCGCGATGATAATCAGTCCGACTGTTGACAGTCCATCAATCGTCAGCCCGAGGGCGGCGATGATGAGACCAAGGATTGTGATCATGGCACCTGTGCGGATGGCACGTTGCCGGTTTTGGGCGACCCAACCTCGCATGAGTAGCGAACTGAGTGCGAACGTCACTCCTGATGGGGCGAACACCAAGCCGGCATGCAGTGGCTCGACATGTTCTCCTTGCTGCAAGAGAATCGTCAATCGGAACATAAAGCTGGCAAAGAAGGCCATGAAAAAGACTGATGCGATCGTACCTCGTGCTAACGACGGGACTGTGATGAGTTTCGTGTCGAGTACGGGGTCTCCACCGCGTTCGCCGAGCCGGTCTTCCATGCGGATGACAAGCCATAGGAGCAGAACACCGATTACGGGTCCTATCCACATCCAGGCTGGCCACCCATGCTGGCGTCCCAGAACGAACGGCAGGAGCAGTAATGCCAGGGAGACGGCAATGCCTATAGCTCCTTGAGCATCTATCGAGGGAGCATTAGCGCGCCGGCTCTGGGGCACAGCCAAGAGGGCGGCAACGAATGTGAGTGCCGCGATGGGTACGTTGATGAGGAAGATAGCCCGCCAGCCCAAACCTGCGAGATCAGCGTGAACGAACCAGCCTCCAAGGATTTGGCCGGCGATCGAGCCCATTCCCGTGGCAACTCCATACCAGGCCATAGCCCATCCGCGTCGTTCGCCTGGTAACACGATATTGATTGCTGCGAGAACCTGCGGGATCATGACCGCGGCGGCGAAACCCTGCAGGATCCGGGCGAAGACGAGGAAGCCGGCGGAGCCGGCTAGCCCGCACAGCAGGGACGTGGCGGCGAAGAGCGCGAGCCCCCACAGATACATCTTGCGGTGCCCATATATGTCGCCAAGACGACCGCCGGTGATGAGTCCACTCGCATAGGCGAAGGCATACCCTCCCACGACCAGCTCAAGCTCTGCCTCACTTGCGCTGAGAGCCCCCTGAATGGCCGGTGCGGCGACGTTGACGATGAAGAAGTCGAACTGCCCCATGAACGCGGCAACAAGCAGCGTGGTGAGGAACAATCCCTGACGCTTTATTGTGGATGTCATATATCCATAATAGCAACTTGTGAGAAACTGGGGGTATGCGTGTCTCGAAGGGGGTGGAATGGGCCCTACACACAGCGCTGCTTCTGGCTCAGGCCCCAGAGGGCTCGTGGACCGCGCGCCGGACTATCGCTGAGTTCTATGACCTACCTGAGCCCTATCTGGCCAAGTATCTTCAGCGCCTGGTTGCAGCAGGGGTGTTGGTGGCTACCACGGGGCCGCGAGGGGGTTACCGTCTGGCAGCTCCACCGGGAGAGATCACTGCTCTGGCTGTGTTTGAGGCCATCGAGGGCTCGGCTCCGGTCTTCACGTGTCAGGACATCAGGCGTCAGGGTCGTGGTGCGGCGACCGATGAGGAGTGCCAACGTGAGTGCATTATCCACACCCTTGTTGACTCCGCCGACGCTGCGTGGCGGGCTCAGCTGGCGGGCAAGACTGTGGCTGATCTTGTGGGCGTCCTTCCGAATACGCTTAAAGATCGCACTTCCGACATCCTTTCTGAAGCGACATCTGGGGCGAGTGTGGCCGCTAAGCGCCGTCGCTAGGGCTGGCAGGGATAGCGATGGTTGAGCGGGTTCGATGGGGTGTTGAGAAGCTCGCCCTAGGTCGGTGGGCATAGGGTTTCACCATCTTGATCTGCTCAGCGTCGGATGACGTGAGAGACGATGATCCGGCTGTTCCTGCTGAAAGCCTGTTGAGGAATATAGCTTTCTGCATTCCTGGAGGCTTACTCATGTCGCTACTATAACCTTGGTTTCGGCGAGGGGGCGCTAGCCCCTGAGGCGTCTATGAGTAAGCCTCCAGGATGTCAATTTTTTTACATGAGTGAGATGGTTTAGGCCCGGATTCGCGCGCTGTCCCATAGTTGGCCTGCGGCGAATACCCGGCTGGGTTTCATGGCATCGGTTTTTGCGTCGAGAATGGCTGGGTCCACTAGGGTTCCTCTCGGCGTCTCGGTGATCTCGACTGTGCGCCCTAAGGCTTCAGCCATGGTCTCTCCGATTTCCCTTCTACGTGCTGGGCTAACCGAGATTCCTGGCGTCGGCTCAATCTCGATGTTGATTTTTGAGTCGTCAACGGAAGCTCGCCAGAAAAGGAGCTCACCTGGTGTGAGTGCTTCATAGAAAGCCTGCTCTACGGCTCCCGCAGTCAGGCCGCCCGGTAGTGTCGGGCCGCGGCCATGGAACGTAATGATGGGAAACTCCGTGTCATTACCATTACTGAGGGTAACCCGGTCACCGGTCTCGTAGCGCAGCAAGGGCATTGCTTCTCGGAGCAATGGGGTGATCAGCAACTGACCGGTTCCATCGCGACGGATCTTGCCGTCATCACACAGCACCTCAGCAAGCGCTATATCGGACCACCAGCGGATGGTTCCATCTGGCCAGGTTCCGGCGAGTGATCCGGCTTCGGTGCAGCCGAATTCCTGTGCCACCTCGGCTCCTCCCCAAGACTGGGATATGAATCGTTGTTTCGCGGGTGGTAGGGGTTCGCCACCGAGGAAGATGTTGCGGAGGTTAGGTGCATCTCGGGCAGGGTCATTGCCTTGGGCCACCATCGCGGAGGCGATGAGAAGAATTTCGGTCGGTGACGACCATGTCTTCGTGACATTAAGGTCTTTGATGACACGGGCAGCGCGGCTTGGCGGGGCAGCCAGAGTTCTGCTGGCTCCAGCAATGACGGTCGCTCCCTTTTGTCGTCCGCAGGCATCAGCGAGCATTCCAGCTACAACGAAAGCGTATGGGATGCGGATGAGAAATACGTCATCTGCAATGATTTCTGAGGGCTTTCGATCGAACCGGATGCCGAGCTCGCGCCATTCGCGTTCCGTGTAGAACGACACTGATGGAATTCCGGTCGTACCGCTTGATTCGTGATAGGTGGCGACTTCCCTGCGAGGTACAGCTAGAAAACCAAATGGATATCCGGAGCGGAGATCTTCTTTGGTCGTTGGGGATAGTTCTTCGAAACAGGTATCAGAATCAAGAATCTGCTGGTAGAATTCAGATTTCCGCGCCTTTTCAATCTGTTGGGAAAGTGTCATCGCAAGGTCGGTTTTGGAGGGTGGGGTAAGGGTTACTAGGTGTTCAGGAAGCGACATTCCTTGTATTTCTTCTTGACTGGTGCCAGAGAAGACTTTGCGTACTTTTCCAGTCGCTCCTGTCGCGATGTGCATATTGGTCCATTCGACGTAGCGGATGATGCTCGGGATGTTAGAGTCTTGAAGTGCTTCAAAGATATGTTTCTTGGCTTCTTGGCCGACATTGGTGAAGAAGCGAATTGCCGCTGTGACCTCTCTGGTCTTCTGTTCGGTGAAGACGCTGGCATCGAGGATGTCCGGATGAGAGTTCATAATCCTTTCTTCCAGCAGTAGAGAGTAAATTCCGGTTTCATGGTCGATCACGTCTGTGCGCCGGTCGAGCTGGAAATAGTTGCCGTCTGAGTCGCGGACGGCAATGTCCCCGGTGATGAAGAACTCTCCGCGGCGGTCAGCCCAATATCTCGTCTGATCGTTCCAATAACCAGGGGCCACATGCTCAGAGGCCACTGCCAGGAGTCCTGGTTGTCCGTCCGGTACCGGGTCTCCGTCCGGGGACAGAACTGTTGCGCTTGTGCCGGGGGCCGGTTTTCCAACGCATCGTGGCTGAGGTCGATCCCCTCGTTTAATGCGGTGGCGAAAGGCTCCCCAGCCCATCTCCGAGGAGCCGAGCCCATCACCGACAGCGAAGTCAGGGGGTCGGTTCGCAGAGTCGACCAGCGCCCTTACGTGCTTTGCGTGTGCTGTGTCTCCCATGTTCACCCAGAGTTTGACTGAATCTGCCAGCTCGTCCTGCCGCCCGGAGGCGACCAGCTCTGTCAGCGTCGTGCTGAATGCTGCTACTGCGTCAGGCTGGGCAGCACGCGACGAGGCGATGAGGGTTTCAGGCTCGGGTAGCGGTAGTACTATGGCGCGAATGCCGCCCAGAGCGCACATAGAGAAGAAAGCAAGACCGGCAGTGTGAGTGGCCGGCATCGCGAGTATGAATGATTTCAAGGATGGCATTAACTCGTCCGTGACATAATGCCAGGCCCCAGAGACCGCCTGTCTGTCGCTCCACATGACGATTTTCGGTAATCCCGTCGTTCCCGATGTGTGGAAGAGTGCCGCAGGTGCCTCTGGGGTGCGTGCCACCGCCTGGGATCGGCTGGGTGTAGTCGCAGCGATCAGATGCCCATCAAGTGATTCCAAACCTGATGAGGCGACGGCAATGCTGGCCGCAGGGGGCACTTCTTCAGCAATTGTGATGACCTCGGATGCTCCAGAATGCTGTAGAAGATGACCAATTGCATCCTTGTCGAGTCGTGGATTGATCATCAGGGGAATGCGGCCAGAACGTACCGCAGCCAGCGCCGCTATGGGTACGCGGATCCCCTCAGGTAGGACGATGGCGACTACTGGGGTGCCATGTCCTGGTGGAGGCCCCAGGCGACTGCCCATCGCTTCCACCTCATCGCGAACTCGTTGAAGATTCCACGTCACCAGGTCTTCGGAGTTTGAGTGCTCCGGGAGTCCAGGTGCCAGCACCTCGAACCCCTCCCTGACTACGCCGTTATCCAGCAGCGTGCTCAATGTTGGATTGGGCATTACCTCTCCTCATCTGCTTTGCAAGCGGTATTTCTATCGCGGATAGTACAGATAGATAATACCCATAATTGGAGGAAAGAGTGCCTCTGTTGGAGGAAAATTCTTTAGTTAAAAAGTGAAAAACTAGAGAAGAGCAGGGGCCGATGACATACTTGCTGCCGGACCACATCACAGGCGCTGGGCAAGGACCGTGATGTGCGGACGACTGCCGTTTGACGAGCGGGTATGGGTGGAGATCGCTTGGAATCCCACGGATTCCAGGTGATTGGTTAGTTCTCTCTCCGATCAGTAGAAGGCCTCGGTAACGGCATGATCAAAGGGGTACCGTCCAGTCCCAGGGCCCTGACCAACGTTGTCACGGCCCTGGGGTTGCCGGCGACGCTGTCACTTATCTCGACCATTTTCAACGGCACCAAACACCATGCCCTGGCCGTGGGGCTGTGGGCGGCAACCGCCGGGCTGGGAATCGCGCTCGGACCTGTGGTCGGAGGACTACTCCTGCTGCACTTCGACTGGCCAGCACTGTTCTGGATCAATATCGCGATCGTGCTGCCTGTCGCCGTCATCTCACCACTGCTGGTGCCCGAGTCCAGGGGCAGCAACCTGGGCCGGTTTGACACGGTCGGCGTGATCCTGGCGATCGCTGCTCTGGGCCTGTTTGTCGGCTCAATCATTGAAGGTCCGCAGCTCGGCTGGACGACACTTCCGATCCTCGGTGGCCTTGCCGCGTCGATTGTGCTGGCGGGAGCATTCATCGCCTGGGAGAGGCGGGTTGAATCCCCCCTGCTGGATCTGAGCTTGTTTAGGGCAACGAACGTGATGGTGTGCAGCTCAGCGATCGGCCTGGCGTTCTTCTCCCTGTTCGGCTTCACATTCACCATCACGATCTATTTCCAGGCGGTGCGTGGCTACAGCGCCCTACAGGCGGGGCTCGCCATCCTGCCGTTCGCGATCGTCATGGGTGCCTGCTCCCCGCTTGCGCCGGTGCTGGCCCGGCGGTTCGGGACCGGCCGCTGCGTGCCCTTCGGCATTGCGCTGATGGGAGTCGGTTTCTGGATCGTGTCATTCGCGGACGCCACGAACCCCTACTGGGCGGTCATGGTTCCCGCGATGATCTTCATGGCTATGGGGCTGGCATTCGCACAGGGGCCGGCCACCGACATCATCTTGTCCGCCGCGCCCCCCGACGAGATCGGCGTCGCTTCAGGTGTGAACGACTCCATCCGGGAGGTGGGCGGCACGATCGGCGTCGCCGTTCTTGGCTCGATCCTCACCCACGTGTATCGCAACGAGATGTCAACGGTGATCTCCGGGAAGCCATCGCTGGCCACGGCAGGTGACTCGATCATGGCGGCCCAGCAGATCGCGTCCACGCTTCCCGACGCTGCGCAGCAGACGGCACTGCAGACCGCGGCCTCTGATGCCTTTCTGTCCGCCCTTCACCTCAACTGCCTGCTTCTGACCGGGATCATGTTTGTGGCGTCGGCACTCTTCGCGGTCAGCTTCGCCCGTCAGGCACGCCGTTGAG
>ERZ772971.645-NODE-645-length-21472-cov-9.264696_pt1 | contig 21472 bp, 14 predicted proteins | sample MGYA00511943_ERZ772971 | MGnify/ENA primary metagenome ERZ772971 (study PRJEB29015, sample SAMEA2737929) | human oral metagenome | biome: human oral; feature: human-associated habitat; material: dental | place: China | collected 2144 ... | reverse complement strand
GCCGGCACATTGACACGCTGTCTATTCTTATCTCGTTTTCGACCTGGCAGTCTTTGTATCTGTTCCTCAATAAAGCTATTAACCTCACGAGAGATAGTACTGGTTGAGCGTCCAAGCGATTTAGCAATAGCATTGTATGATTCACCATTCTTTAACCTATTCTCGATAACTATACGTTCATCGTAGCAAAGTTGTATATACTTGTTGTTAGACACGTTTCTAACGTCCTTTCCGGTTAATTGACTTTCCAAAAATCCATTAAACCACGGGACTAAAATTGAAACGTGTCTTTATTTAGCTTATCCTTTGCAGTTGAGGCGTTAATGTAGACTCAAGCTTGACGACCACCCAAGGTAATATTACAGTAAGGTTGTTACCTCAGAGTGGGGTAATCTAGCGCCATGCGCTAGCCAAGTCGAGGGGAAGGAGGGGATGATGAATCCCCGCAAACCTCTTAAGCCCGGAGATCTTTTAATAGATATTCGGGTCAACGGTCAGCTCATTGGGAAGATGGATCCCAATGAGCTGGTGTGGATGTTCGTCCGGACGGACGAATACCAGTTAATTGAAGGGTTGCGTTACCGCTGCGTACGCTATGAGGCGTACGACAGATGGCGCTACCTTTCAATGAGGAAGCTTGTCCACCTTGAGCCGCCTAAGGTGGACAGGCAAAGGGCTGTACGCATTTCCCCCAACGGGGTAGTGCTGCTGGGGTGGCCGGTCATGGAGACCGGCCAGACAATAAAGCTTTCCATCCGGACGGATGGGATGGCCATCGTTGTCGAGTAACTACCCCCCAAGCCCTCAAAGCCCCGGCCGGATTCGTTCGGTCGGGGTGTTTTCTGATTGTGCTATACTTGACCAAATGAAAACAACCAAGATCAAGAACCTGATTATCGTCGAGTCTCCCGCCAAAGCTAAGAAGATCGAGAGCTTCCTCGGCAGCGACTATACCGTTATGGCCAGCATCGGTCATATCCGCTCCATCGCTAAGAAAGCCAACGGCGGCGTCAAGCCGATTGATACCGAGCACGACTTCGCCACTATTTATGAGATTGACCCCGAGAAACGAAAGGTGGTCAAAGAGCTAAAAGACGCCGTCAAGCAAGCTGAGACCGTTTGGCTGGCCTCAGATGAAGACCGGGAGGGAGAAGCCATCGCTTGGCACCTCTGCCAGGTGCTGGGGCTTGACCCAGCTAAGACTAACCGCATCACTTACCACGAGATCACTAAGGAGGCTATCACCGAGGCACTGGCTCATCCCCACACAGTGGATATGAACCTGGTCTATGCCCAGCAAGCTCGCCAGATCTTAGATAGGCTAGTCGGCTTTGAGCTGAGCCCGGTAGTCTGGCGTAAGGTCCCGGGGGGCAAATCAGCCGGGCGGGTCCAATCGCCAGCAGTTCGCTTACTGGTTGAGCGGGAGCGAGAGATTGAACACTATCAAACCACCTCTATTTATAAGACAACCGGCGTGTTTAGCGCCGACAGTCAGAACTTCAAGGCGACTCTTGACACCGACTTTGCCGACAAAGATCAGGCCAGGCAGTTCCTAGCTGGTCTGCCCGGCAGCACGTACACCGTAGCCGACATAGCCAAGACGACCGGCACCAGACGCCCTTTGCCACCTTTTACCACTAGTACCTTGCAGCAGGACGCCAACAATCGCCTCGGCTACAGCGCTAAGGCGACCATGAGCATTGCCCAAGGGCTATACCAGAGTGGCTACATCACCTATATGCGAACGGACTCGGTCAACTTGAGCAACCAAGCCCTGGCTCAGATGACCGACTATATTAGTAGGACCTATGGCGACAGATATCATCAATTCCGCACCTTTACCACCAAGACTGCCGGTGCCCAGGAGGCACACGAGGCTATCCGCCCGACCGATATAGCCAGAGAGTCCGTACCGGGTGATAGCCGAGCCCAGAAGCTTTATGACCTGATTCGTCGGCGCACTCTGGCTACTCAGATGGCTGACGCTAAGATTGACCGAACGACCATCACCATCGACATTAGCCGGCACCAGCCCAAGTTTACCGCCAAAGGGGAAGTGCTGGTTTTTGACGGTTTCTTAAAGGTCTACGGTAGCAGTAAAGATGAGATCTTGCCCGACTTAACCACCGGTCAAGCCGTAACGGCGAGCGAAATCATCGCCAGGCAGACCTTCAGCCGACCGCCGGCTCGCTACAGCGAAGGCTCGCTGGTTAAGAAGCTGGAAGAGCTGGAGATTGGTCGCCCCTCCACCTATGCCACCATCCTGAGTAACATTCAGCTACGGGGCTACGCTAAGAAGGGTGACAGCGACGGGGTAGAGCGACCGGTTAACGAGCTAGTCCTCCAGGGCGACCAGTTGAGTGAGCGGACTGTCCACGAAAAAACCGGCTCGACCAAGGGTAAGCTAGTGCCAACCGATAGCGGCATCATCCTGTCTGACTTCCTAGTTGACTATTTTAACGACATAGTTGACTACGACTTCACTGCCGGCATCGAGAATGAGCTTGACCAGATAGCCGACCATCAGCTAGACAAAGTCAAAATGCTCCGCCGGTTCTACGACCCCTTCCACGACAAGATCAAAGATAGTGACAAGATTGAGCGTTCCAGCGTAGCCGGTCAGCGGCTGGTCGGTACCGACCCGAAGGATGGTCAGCCTATCTACGCTCGGATGGGGGCATACGGCGCTATGCTCCAGAAAGGCGATAGCTCTCAGGAGGATGCCAAAGTGACCTTCGCTAACATGCCCGAGGGAGCAAGCATTGCCACCGTCACCCTAGAGCAAGCCACCAAGATGTTTCAGCTACCTCGACAAGTCGGTACGACGGCTGATGGTCAAGAAATCGTCGCTAATATCGGACGCTTCGGTCCGTACATCAAGGTAGGTAAACTTTTTGTCAGTATCAAGCCGGAGTCGCCCTTTGAAATCAGCGAAACCAAGGCTAGAGAGCTATACCAAGCCAAACTGGAGGCTGAGGCAGCCAAGCATATCGCCAGCTGGGGCGAGATTGAAGTCCTGAATGGTCGCTACGGACCATATGTCACTGATGGTACTAAGAATGCTAAGATCCCGAAAGATACCGACCCGAAATCTCTGACTGAAGAGCAGGCTAGGCAGCTACTCGCCGACGCTCCCGCCCGGCCGGCCAGGCGACGAGGCAGAAGGAAAGTAGCGTAAGCTACATTTGCCCGTACCACCTTTGAGTTGACACTATTTTTATTTTGCCATATGGTCCATAGCAGACCGTATGGTCTCCTCAGTTCTACTATCTAGTCAATTCCCTCACTCTTCGTCTCGTCATCATTTCCTTCAGACCCGCCTGGCTGGCTCGTGCACTGCTGAGCTTCAAGCGTGCACAGTCTTCAGGAAATGACTGACGCAGACGAAGGACGAAAGACACCCTTAGCGTGGCAAGAGGTAATGTACGTAAGAGCAGGGCGATATGGTTGACGAAGACTGTTGATATAACAGCTAGATAGCAATTGCCAGTGGTAGGTTGTACGTCGCCAGGTCTGAGGAGACCATACGTCCTGTTCTGAGCTACGAGGCTTAATCTTGTTAATATGCCCGTAATTTCCCCCAGTCTCATTTCATGGTCTAGCCTTGATTAAAATAAGCACTCCTAGGTACGAGTAGTACAGTGTGGTTGACGAAGGCTGTTGATATATCAGTAAGCTAGTAATTGCCCGTGGTGACCTATACGTCGCCAGGCCTGAGGAGACCACCTGTACTACTCGTATGCCATGGAGCTATGCGTATGGGGAAATTACAGGTATGATTGCAAATGAAAGATTAGCGGAGAAGCCTAAAACATTCACCTGCTAAATATGATAAGATAACTGGTGATGATACAGTGGCTGTTTACCTTCTTTACCCAGTGGTACATCTGGATGCCTCTCGTCGGCATCCTCAGCATCTTGACCTGGCGCAACTATCATAGCCTTAACGACCCCGGCGATGCTTACGACTACGTCCTCCTGGCTCTAGAAATCCCTCGAGACAACGACAAGAAAGAGCTCTCTGCCGAGCAACTCTTCGCTTCCTTACACGGTATCCTCCGCGACAAGCAGGAGCTCCACCGAGCCACTGGCGTTCAGGAGCATCTCTCGTTTGAGATCGCCAGTGTGGGCGGGCAGATCCGCTTCTACGTCCGCACCCCTAAGCATCTGCAGAACTTCGTCGAAGGGCAAATCTACGCCCAGTATCCGACCGTCCAGATTCAGCCGGCTGAGGAAGATTACGCCGACGGCATCAATGCCCACCGAGCCACGGCGGTTGATGAGCTAGTCTTGACCGACAACGAATTCTTGCCCATCCGGACTTTCCAGGCATTCGACGTTGACCCGTTAGCCGGTATCACCGCCGCCTTGACTAAGCTGGGTAGCAACGACGAGGAGATCTGGGTGCAGATCCTCGTCCGACCCATACCGGATAGCTGGCAGAAAGATAGTGCCAAGTACGTCGCTCGCTATCGTAGCGGCTTTGGCTCGTCACTCCGCTCGGGTGCTTTCTACTACGTCCTCCAGGCACTGGAGGCACTCTGGCAACCGCCCGAAGGGAACGACAAAAATACCGAGCTGTCCGACCGTGACAAGCTGCGGATTAGCGAGATGGAGAAGAAATCGCAGAAGCTGGGCTATAAGGTCTGCATCAGGCTAGCTTACCTCGGACACGACCAAGACTCGGCTCGCATCCAGATGAATGCCGTGGCGAGCGCCTTTAAGCAGTTTAACTCGACCAGCCTTAATGGCTTCAAGTTGGCTACTCAGCCTCGCTACGATCGGGCGGCGCTCGACCTCTGCGCCAAGCGATCTTTCCCGGATGGTACAGGTTTTATCTTAAATATCGAGGAGCTGGCCAGCGTTTTTCATCTACCGCACATGAATGTCGAGACACCTAGCGTAGTCTGGGCTAATTCTAAGACCGCCGAGCCGCCGACCAATCTGCCGGTACTTGATGGCGACCCGGTCCACGACCGAGATATCAGCGCCTTCGGGCTGACTAACTTCCGAGGTATGCAAAAGCAGTTCGGCATCCTGCGAGCTGACCGAAGCCGTCATATGTACATCATCGGGCAGACCGGTACGGGGAAGTCGGGCTTGCTTGAGCTACTAGCCTTATCAGACATCTACCACAATCAGGGCTACGCCATCATTGATCCACACGGCGACTTCGCCACTGATAACCTCAAGTTTATCCCGCCGACACGAGTTAATGACGTAGTCTACTTTAACCCCGCCGACACCGACCACCCGATCGGCTTTAACCCGATGGAGGTCTACGACCCGAATCAACGCAATAATATTAGCTCAGAGATCATCGGAGTGATGAAGCGGATGTTTGGCGAGAGCTGGGGCCCACGACTAGAGTACATCTTGCGTCACACCCTGCTCGCTCTACTGGAATACCCCGACACCACCATGCTGGATATCAACCGCATGCTAACCGATAAGGATTTCCGCAGTCGGGTGCTATCTCAAGTCAAGGATACCGTGGTGCTCCAATTTTGGCGAGTCGAATTCGCCGGCTGGAACGAGCGCTATGTCTCGGAGGCGATTGCCCCGGTGCTCAATAAGGTCGGTGCTTTCGTTGCTAACCCGGTCATCCGTAATATCATCGGACAGCCCAAGTCCAGCTTCAACATCCGCCAGATCATGGATGAGGGCAAGATCCTGATCGTTAATTTATCCAAGGGATTGATCGGCGAGGACAACGCCGCTATCCTGGGCTCTTTCTTAGTAACTAAGATTCAGCTGGCCGCTATGAGTCGCTCGGATATCCCTCGGATAGAGGATCGACGACCTTTTTACCTATATGTCGACGAGTTCCAGAACTTCGCCACCGACTCTTTCGCCGTAATTTTATCCGAGGCTCGTAAATATGGGCTCAACCTCACCGTCGCCAACCAATACATTTCCCAGATGGAAGATACCGTGCGAGACGCTGTCTTTGGCAATGTCGGCACTATGGTCTCGATGCGAGTCAGCCCGGAGGATGCACCAATCTTAGCCCAGCAATTCGCCCCTAATTTCGAAGCGCAAGATATCTTGCAGATGAATAATCGTCATCTCGTCTGCGGCATGATGATCAATGGCGAGAAGATGCCTGCTTTCTCGGGCACCACTCTCAAGCTGCCGGAAGCGGGGAAGGGCTACATCGACCAAATCATCGAGCACTCTAGGGCTAATTACACCCGCCCCAAAGCGGAGGTGGAGGCAGAGATTGCCGAGCTGGTCACTCCACCGATGGGGCTAATGTCCAGAACCGCCCGAGACAAGGCGAAGAAAGCACTCAAAGAGCAACAACAAGCCGCCACTCAGTCAACCGCCAACCAGCTGAAGAATATCAGCAGCCTGATGGCACAAATCCGTCAGACTGCCCAAGCAGGCGACCCTAATAGTATGAAGATTGAGCCGACTCACGAGACTAACAGCAAGAGTAGTGGCAATAGCAATGGTGGCGGTGGTAGCAATAAGGCTCATTCCGGTAGTAATCAGGCAGGGCAAGGTAGTCGGGGCAGTCAGAATCAAGGCAATAAGAATCAGCCCAAGAAAAATAAGAATAAAACTAATAAACATAATCGTGGGGCAGATAAAGGCGGTCAGCCCAGCCAGCCGACTCCCGCAGCTCCCGTCAGTCAGCCAAACTCACCGACCAGCTATGTCAGACCGAATCGCCCCTTGCCTCAGCCGCACCCAAGCCAGCCCGCCAAGCCGGATAAGCCGACCTCGGTAGCACCACCCACCGCCCAAGTTCATGAGATTAGGTTTCATTAGGGCCGGTAATAAAAGAAAATCCCGACCCCTCACCTTGATGACTGGAGGTCGGGTAGGCTAACTGCCGGTGGTGGATAACGGCAGTTCACGGGTAGCTAGCGAGCTAACTATTTCTTCTTGCCGTCGCCGATAGCGATCTTGTGTGGCTCAGGCAGCTTGGCCATCGGGATAGTGACCACTAGCTTGCCGTCAACCATATCTGCCTTGATCGCCTCTCGGTCAGCCCGCTCGGGTAGAGTGATGGAGCGATAGAAGCTATTTGAGCTCTCTCGCACAAAGTACTTCTTGTCCTCGTCCTCTTCCTTATCATGACGCTCGGCGCTGATCACCAGATTGTCCTTATCGATGCTGATGTCGACATCTTCTTTATCAAAGTTGGGCATGTGGGTCTCGACCACCAGGTTGCCCGCCTTCTGATAGACATCGGTCACCGGGATGTTGCTGGTCATGGTCGGCAGTAGCAGGTCGTCACCGAAGAAGCGGCGCTGCAAGCTATTTAGCTCCTCAAACGGGTCATCATACTTGATTAAACTGCTCATATCATCCTCCTTTTATTACGATGGTATCACCATCTGCTAGTAGTATAGCTAGTTGGCACTCCCTCGTCAAGAGTGCCAGCATAAGCATCTTGAGGAAGAAATACGGGGCGATGCGAACATCGCCCCTCCGAGAAGTGAATAGACACTGGCTACAACTCAATGCGATAGACATCACCTCCGATCTGCACAAGTGCGCAGGACTGATTGAGCCTGCGCATCATCTTCTCCACGAAGGAGAAGAACGGCCTTCTGCAATACGGGTCACCTCCCCGCAGATGGGTCTCAAGCCGCAATGCGACTTGGGAGCCACCCAATTTCTCCTGGCACGTCTGGTGTACCAGGAAAAAGGTAACGTTTTCGAGCTTATGGTCAATTGACTCATTGCGAATCCATTGACCAATCTTGCTTAGGTCGACGTCCCCCTCGTAACGAGGGAAGCCGTCACCCAGGGCGATAACGATACTTGCCGCTATCGCCCTCCGGAACTTCCTTGTAGACATATCAACCACCTCTCTGACGGCATCCATGCCGTCAAATCGCCTAGTCACAGCCCGTCTGTGACCTCACAGGGAGCAGGAGAGACCTGCACCCGGCGAGACCACAGACACATCCATCCACTTCATCATAAAGTACACCGCACCCACCTACAGTACTACTATCATGACACATTCGGCAGGAAAGTAAACCCAGCAACCCAGCTGATGCGTTAGCTAAGCTAGCTAGTTATGACAAAGCGTGGATTACGTATCTTTTTGCTTAGGTAGCTTAGCGTTATGCATCCTGCTGGGTGCTGGGTAGGCCCGACATATCATAACAACAAAAAACGGGCCTACCGCCCGGATCTGTAAAGAAACACTTTAGCTAAATGCTTATTTTAACCTGTAGTGTTATATTGAAGTACCGAAAAACGGTACAGCTTTAGTATATCCCATCGACCCAAGCTTGTACAGACTACCGAGGGAGTAGAATATATGCTATGCTCAGAATAGTAAAATATGCGGGGGTATATATGGATAAAGAGCTTGATAAAAAAGAGCCGTATTCTATTGGGCTAGACATCGGTACTGGTAGCATAGGCTGGGCAGTCATCGATGATGACTGTAAGCTACGTCGGTATAAGCATCAAAATATGTGGGGTGCGCATCTATTCAAGGAGGCAGACAAGGCTGCTACCAGACGGTCGTTTCGCTCATCACGCCGACGACTTGCCAGGCGGAAACGACGCATCACTCTCCTCCAGCAAATATTTGACGATGAAATACAGAAAATCGACCCTCATTTCTATCTTCGCTTGTCTGAATCAATGTTGCACCTTGGCGACAAAAACTCTGCGTTAGAGCTAGATGCTAACATATTATTTGCCGACCATTCGTTCACTGATAAGTCTTACCGAGAGAAATATCCTACGATCTACCACCTACGTAGCGATTTATTTCACAACACTGATAGGCAGGATATTCGCTTGGTCTATTTAGCACTTCATCACATCATTAAATACCGCGGCAACTTCTTGGTTGAGGGTGGAGTAGACAGCGTAATCTCATCATTCGACAATCAAAATCTACAAAAGTTCATGGATTTTATCGGTGCCGATGAAAGAGTGGCCAAAGAAATCAAGAATATCTTGCTTGACCGCTCTAAATCTCGTAGTGCCAGAAAGTCAGCCATCGACAAGCAGATGCAGCTCACACCATCCACCAAAGAGGCCATTAAGGCAGTTGTTGGTCTGAAATGGGACGCCGGCAAGCTCTTTGAAGATAGTTCCCTAGATGCGAAAGGAGAGTTTTCGAGCAAAGATTATGAAGAACAACGTGATGCCATAGCTACTGCGATCGGCGATGAAAATTACGAGCTAGTAGCAACATTAGAGTCGGTCTACCGGTGGACAGTGTTCAGCCAATTTATCAGAAAGGATAGCTGCCTGTCTGACATCATGATTGAGAGATACGATAATTACCACCAGGATCTATCTGATCTCAAGGCTTTATTTCATAAGTTCTTATCTAAGGATGACTACAAGTCGTTTTTCCACGGCGACACTGCTGAGTTTGAGCTGTACAACAGCCATAAAAGCAAAAACAGCATTGATGACTTATATAAATCGATCAGGAAGCGACTGGGTAATATAGCCAAAGATGACCTGCGGTACCAACGATTCGAAAAGCGAGCTGAGCTGGGTGAGTTCTTAGCCCGGCAACGCATCCGAGATAACGGCGCCATCCCACACCAGATTCACCAATATGAGCTTGAGGAAATCATCGACAATCAAGCACAATACTATCCGTTCTTAGCTCAGAACCGTGACAAGATTGTCAGCATCTTCACCTTCAAACTACCGTATTATATCGGACCGCTCAAAACCGGCGGTAATTTCGCTTGGTCGGTCAAGAAGAAAGATGGCGTAATCTATCCTTGGAACTATGACGAGATGATAGACGATGAAGCTTCCGCCGAGAAGTTTATTGACCGCATGCGCAACCATTGCACCTACCTGCCGGACGAAGAAGTCCTCCCTAAGAACTCACTACTTTACCAAGAATACGAAGTTCGCAATGAGCTAAAGAATATAACCGTCAACGGTGAGAGATTGGGTGCTGATGTTCAAAACGACATAGTCGACAAACTATTCACAGTGGTATCATCGGTCACTCGCAAGAAGCTAGTTGATTATCTCTATGAAAATCAGATATATGATACTGACTCTCTAGCGATTGAAGGGTTCAGCAACGAAAAGGGTTTTAACTCATCGCGAAAGTCATACATTGACTTCACTCAGAAAATTGGCATAAAAATCACTCCCGGCAATCAGCAGGCAGTCGAAGAAGTCATCAAGTGGATTACTCTCTTTGAAGATAAAAAGATTCTAGCCAAGAAGATACGAAGAGAATATGGCAACATTTTTAATGAAGAGAAGATTAGTAAGATTCTCCGGCTAAACTACAGCGGTTGGGGTAGATTATCCCGTAAGTTGCTTGATGGCATCACTGCCTGCGTTCAGGGTAATGAACTAACAGTTATCGAGACAATGCGCAGGTATAAGCATAACTTCATGCAGATCGTCCAGAGCGACCAATATGAGTTTAAGAAAGTTATCGACAAGATCCTGTCGGCAAATCAGTGCGCAGAGATAATTTACGACGATATCAAGAACCTTGCCGGCTCACCCGGCATCAAACGTGCTTTGTGGCGAAGTGTCAGGACTATTGATGAGATTGTCGACACCATCGGCTATGAACCGAAGCTGATTAGTATCGAAATGGCTAGAAATGAGGGCGAGAAAGTTAGCACCAATAGTCGTAAAAGCCAGCTGGAGAAAATGTATAAGGAGTTAATTGGCGACGATGCCGACTACAATAAGTCAGTCATCAAGCCTCAGCTGGCTAAGTATAAGGAGAAGCTCAATAAGAAGAAATACTATCTATACTTCTTACAGAACGGCAAATGTGCTTATACCGGCAAGCCTCTTGATATTGAGAATGACTTAAGGGAATGCGAGATTGACCACATCATACCTCGTTCTCTCACCAAAGATGACTCACTAGACAACACTGTACTAGTGATCCGCAACGAGAACCAACGCAAAGAGGATGACTATCCTGTCTCTAGCGACATCCAGAAGCACATGGCAGTCATCTGGAGTTTACTAAAAAGAGCCAAATTAATGTCGCCAACAAAGTTTCAGCGCCTAACAAGCAAAAAGCAGCTGTCGGAGAGTCGTATTGCCAGTTTCGTCAATCGCCAACTTGTCGAGACCAGGCAAATCACCAAGCACCTTGCCAGGATGTTACACGAAAAGTACCAGGATTCATCTACCGATATCTTCACCATCCGAGCTGGCATGGGCTCAGAGTATCGTGATTGTCATGACCTACCTAAGAGCCGTGATGTTAATGACTTTCATCACGCCAAGGATGCTTATCTGGCGGTAGTCATAGCCCAATTCATCAGGCGCCGCCATCCTAAGCTAGAGCAAAAGTTCACCTATGGTGATTATATAAAGTTTAAGAGCAAGCTGCTTAATAGTCACGACAAGCACAGCTTCATCATCAGGGCGATGGATTATGACTTCACTGATGAGGCGACCGGTGAAGTAATTTGGCAACGCAAAACAGCGTACGATGTCATCAATCGGACAATGAAATATAACGACTGTCTGGTCACCAGGAAAGTTGAGATTGGTGATAACCAATTTTATGATCAGACGATTTATGGTAAAAACTCCGGTAAAACAATGATTGCCAGAAAAATAGGTTTGCCGGTCGATAAGTACGGTGGGTATTCCGGCGAGAAAGATGCATACTGTACAGCAATTCATTACATCAACAGAGGAAACCCTGTATACAAAATCATTGGCATACCCGTTCAGGTATATATGCAGGATAAGATTAAACCGGGCTCAATCAGTAACTACATCCAGAATAAATATAAACAAGCCACTGTTCTTATCCCCAAGATACCTCTCAATCAGAAAATTAAGTATGACGGCAACGAGCAGTTCATTGTCAGCAGCAGCGAAGTCACTAACGCTAAGCAGCTCAAGCTACCTTATGATATCGAGTACGCCGTAGCGGTCGCTCTAAAGCTAGGCGACATCCCGCAAGTTAGAGTCACAGAAGAGCAAGCATCAAGTGACGACTACCTCCGCTATAAGCGTGATAGGCAGATAGAGCGAAAACAGAAAGTTATTGATGGCATAGAGAAGTTTTGGGATATATATGTAGATAAGCTTAGCGATCAATATCAACAATTTGGTAGCATTATCGAAAGAGCAAGACTGGTTTGCGATAAATATCGCAATCTCTCTACCGTAGATAAGATAAAGCTCATTAGGTTAGCCTTAGCCGCCACGCACGCTAACTCAAGCAACGCAAACATGAAGAAGGACTTTCCCGGACTAAACTTACCAAGTGATTTTGGAAGAATGAGGGGTAAAAACCTCGACCCGACCAGATTTACCTTTGTCTACGAGTCTATCACCGGGTTGCACCGTAGGGAATTAAACGGGGAAACACTAAGACTAGAACAAGATAACTAAGCATGTCCTGGCGCACCGTAGTAGTTAAGAACCGTTGCAAACTAAGCTATAAGAATGACTATATGCTTGTCGTTAGTGACGGCAACGAGAAAGCACTCCACATCAGCGAGATCGGCACCCTGATCATCGAGAACACTGCCGTAAATATGACGGCATATCTACTGTGTGAATTAGCACGTTATAAAGTGAAGATAATCTTCTGTGATCACCAGCGCAATCCATACGGCGAAATTATCCCTTACTACGGCTCACATAACGCCAGTAAACAAATGCGACGCCAGAGCCAATGGGATCAGTCGCTGAAGGCTCTGATATGGAAAAGTATCGTTGAGCAGAAGATTATCAAGCAGGCTCAAGTTGTTTACAGAGAAACAGGCAACTCCGACGTATGCGAAGTACTCATGAATTACGCCTCTACCGTCACACCTGGCGACACCACCAACCGTGAAGCACACGCAGCCAAGCTCTACTTCAAAGAGCTCTTCGGTCCACAGTTCTCCCGTGATATCTCCAACAATATCAACGCCGCCCTTAACTACGGCTATGCGATCTTACTCTCAACTTTCAATAGAGAGATATCAGCGGCCGGATACTCTACGACCATGGGAGTCAACCATTGTAATGAATATAATCCTTTCAACCTTACCTGCGACCTAATGGAATCATTTCGACCGATCGTAGACCGTGAAGTGTATAAATATCGCAGTTTTGACTTTGATGACTTCTTCAAAAGTCGCCTGGTAGAGCTTCTTAACTGCAAAGTCCACATATTAGGTAAAGATCAGTTTCTATCAAATGCGATAAGTATTTACGTTAATTTCTTCTTTAGGGCTATGGAGGATGGTAGCGTCGCTGATCTGCCCGATTATGAACTAATGTAAATTATGAAGGAGCGATACATGAGAATGATTTTATTTTTCGACTTGCCGATGGTCAGTGACCGTGACCGTAAGATATACACCACCTTTCGCAAGAAGCTTACTCGTGAAGGGTTCGTCATGATGCAACAATCCGTCTATAGCAAACTAGTACTTAATTCCACCAACGAGCGACTGACTTACGATAGAGTCAAGAAGATCATCCCTAAAGATGGCATCGTCCAGCTACTCACGGTAACCGAGCGGCAGTTCGCTTCGATGGAGTACCTGGCAGGCGAGAGTGGCGAGCAGGCAATCCAGAGCACAGACAGGACTGTCATTCTATGAAAATTAGTATCTCAGGCTTTGATAGCACTCTAGCCATACCGGACGACGGCGGGATTGCCACCATCATTATCCAGGATGATTTGTTGCTCAGGAAGATTATAGAAGACCTCTTAGACGATTACACCAAGAAAGCAGCAAACAATCACATCGTTATCTCTGATGGCGACGACCTGCTCAATCTATCAAAGGATACTTTACTTGTCACTGACGTATACTCGTATGACCTATCCAGCCGAGTCATTACGACAGCCCTCTACAAGGATATACAAGAGAATAGTGATATTGATATGTCTAAACTAGCGCAGATTGAGGCAAGTATCCTCGACCTGCTCCACACTATCAACACCGGATTCTCGCAGAACCTAGACTACAGTGCAGAGATATCCATGAGTGATATTATGAAGATGACTCATGTGACGCTGGAGGTCAACTCAAGCAATAACTATCTCGACAAGCTCTATGGTATAATTGATTCAGCACAACAGTTACTGTCGAGACGTCTGATTATTTTAGTTAACCAGCGTCAGCTATTATCGTACAGTGAGCTGCGAGCACTTTTACAATATGTGCAAGATAATCACTTTTCAGTGCTTTTTATCGAAAAGAACTGTAACGAAAAGATAGAAGGGGAGTCATATCTGACGATTGATAGCGACTTGTACGATTTCAGTGTCAAATCACAATAATACGCAGTAAGCATTAGCATGCTTACTACTGTAAAACTTCGTTATTGAGGTTTTACAGTAGTGTTATATTGAAAGGCACTGAAACTAAGGGTGACCTCTTTCGAGCCATATTGCTGTTTTACAGTAGTGTTATATTGAAAGGCACTGAAACATACAGTTAGCAATGGCGAGACCCTCACCTGTTTTACAGTAGTGTTATATTGAAAGGCACTGAAACGCTGGTCAAATCAGGTCGTCGCCGTCATACGTTTTACAGTAGTGTTATATTGAAAGGCACTGAAACCGACATTCCTGGCGATATAGCCAACAAGACGTTTTACAGTAGTGTTATATTGAAAGGCACTGAAACGATGAGCTTAAAGCACAAGTAACTAAGACCGTTTTACAGTAGTGTTATATTGAAAGGCACTGAAACTGATTAAAATTGAACTGATTATCTGGATGTGTTTTACAGTAGTGTTATATTGAAAGGCACTGAAACAATAAAAACATAAGCTGTGGATAACTCGTAGTTTTACAGTAGTGTTATATTGAAAGGCACTGAAACTTCTTGAAATCTCCAAACTCATCCAAATCAGTTTTACAGTAGTGTTATATTGAAAGGCACTGAAACAGCTCATATCTTATAATGCTTATGACTACGGTTTTACAGTAGTGTTATATTGAAAGGCACTGAAACACCTGGCTGATAGCTGGTTGCACTTATGTTGTTTTACAGTAGTGTTATATTGAAAGGCACTGAAACATGTTTTAACAGCGATATCACAGCAGCGCAGTTTTACAGTAGTGTTATATTGAAAGGCACTGAAACATACAGTTAGCAATGGTGAGACGCTTGTTTGTTTTACAGTAGTGTTATATTGAAAGGCACTGAAACTCCTCCATGGAAACAGCCCTAGCTGTCTTGGTTTTACAGTAGTGTTATATTGAAAGGCACTGAAACCAGCAAAACCTCATAATCCTCAGGTTTGGGGTTTTACAGTAGTGTTATATTGAAAGGCACTGAAACCATTATTGCCCCGCACTGACGCTTCTCTTGGTTTTACAGTAGTGTTATATTGAAAGGCACTGAAACATAGTTTAGAGACAACTGAGACTCTTAGAGGTTTTACAGTAGTGTTATATTGAAAGGCACTGAAACGTAGCGGATTTATATACGATGCCACATGCCGTTTTACAGTAGTGTTATATTGAAAGGCACTGAAACGTAGCCCGATCGTATTAGCGATCAGACCGGGTTTTACAGTAGTGTTATATTGAAAGGCACTGAAACAGCGGGAAGAGAGACTTAAACATCCGAAGTGTTTTACAGTAGTGTTATATTGAAAGGCACTGAAACACCACGACGCGCTTAACGTCTTGAAGAGACGTTTTACAGTAGTGTTATATTGAAAGGCACTGAAACTCTTTGACCGCTTTTCCGCATCCTTCAACGGTTTTACAGTAGTGTTATATTGAAAGGCACTGAAACGATGACACAAATAACGCAACATGGCTTTAGGTTTTACAGTAGTGTTATATTGAAAGGCACTGAAACGATGACACAAATAACGCAACATGGCTTTAGGTTTTACAGTAGTGTTATATTGAAAGGCACTGAAACCCTGCCCTAACGCTCCTCTTGCCATTTCTTGTTTTACAGTAGTGTTATATTGAAAGGCACTGAAACTTTAGCTAATTTTTCTAAATCTACAAAATGGTTTTACAGTAGTGTTATATTGAAAGGCACTGAAACTCACGAGGAGAAGGGAAGAAGACAAGTTTAGTTTTACAGTAGTGTTATATTGAAAGGCACTGAAACATATTTAGTGTAGCTATCCTCGTCGTTCAGGTTTTACAGTAGTGTTATATTGAAAGGCACTGAAACGTCTCAGTCCGCTGATGATTGCTGATACCCGTTTTACAGTAGTGTTATATTGAAAGGCACTGAAACCAAAAAAAGGCTTTGACGTCAGGACGGCAAGTTTTACAGTAGTGTTATATTGAAAGGCACTGAAACTCAAAATGCAAAGTCCTGTTATCTTTTAGAGTTTTACAGTAGTGTTATATTGAAAGGCACTGAAACTATCAATCTCATTGTAATAACAGCATCAGGGTTTTACAGTAGTGTTATATTGAAAGGCACTGAAACCCATACTTTGACAGCAATTCTTCGCTTGTCGTTTTACAGTAGTGTTATATTGAAAGGCACTGAAACTTCATAATCTCTAAACATGGTGCATCAGGTGTTTTACAGTAGTGTTATATTGAAAGGCACTGAAACAAATCGTAAAGCTTTAGCAGTCTGTCGCTAGTTTTACAGTAGTGTTATATTGAAAGGCACTGAAACTAATAGTGTCAAGTTAATAAGGAGGACAACGTTTTACAGTAGTGTTATATTGAAAGGCACTGAAACACCGTGAGAAGGCTAGAAACGCAGGTGCTAGTTTTACAGTAGTGTTATATTGAAAGGCACTGAAACCATATATTTTAGTCAGACCACTCTTTATCTGTTTTACAGTAGTGTTATATTGAAAGGCACTGAAACTCGGGCTACTGGGTGCCGATGCCGGGACCTGTTTTACAGTAGTGTTATATTGAAAGGCACTGAAACCGATCGAGAATAGAATTATCGGTCATTATCGTTTTACAGTAGTGTTATATTGAAAGGCACTGAAACATGAGCAGTTGAAAGATCTGTTTAGACGATGTTTTACAGTAGTGTTATATTGAAAGGCACTGAAACGATTGTGCTGAACTAAAACAAGGCTTAGATGTTTTACAGTAGTGTTATATTGAAAGGCACTGAAACTCTCTAGCTAGACGATATCCTGTAACCAAGGTTTTACAGTAGTGTTATATTGAAAGGCACTGAAACTTCTTGAACGTATCAAGAAAATAGCTGTTGGTTTTACAGTAGTGTTATATTGAAAGGCACTGAAACTCTCACGAAAACGCCTATCACTGGCTACGGGTTTTACAGTAGTGTTATATTGAAAGGCACTGAAACTATAAAAATGATAAGCAGAATTAGGTCGATGTTTTACAGTAGTGTTATATTGAAAGGCACTGAAACAAAAACAAACGGCAGGAGGACGGTTAGTGCGTTTTACAGTAGTGTTATATTGAAAGGCACTGAAACAAGCGTCGTATTGATCAAAGCTTCATAATGGTTTTACAGTAGTGTTATATTGAAAGGCACTGAAACTCTCTAGCTAGACGATATCCTGTAACCAAGGTTTTACAGTAGTGTTATATTGAAAGGCACTGAAACTTCTTGAACGTATCAAGAAAATAGCTGTTGGTTTTACAGTAGTGTTATATTGAAAGGCACTGAAACAAGCGTCGTATTGATCAAAGCTTCATAATGGTTTTACAGTAGTGTTATATTGAAAGGCACTGAAACTGATAAGCAGGATACGTTCGATATGGTCACGTTTTACAGTAGTGTTATATTGAAAGGCACTGAAACAGAAAAGGTCTCTGCCGATATTTACATTACTACTGTCATAGCAATGCTATAATAAGACCTGTATACAACTATCTGAATTGTCGTTTTAAGTAGTGTTATAGCAGACCAACGAGTGAGAATGCTAACTAGCAATCTCAAACCAGTTCATATATACTGTCAATGTAGTAGATCTCCTTTCTACGTTTTAATGACGTTTAAGATTGTAGCGGAAATCTACTACTTTTTGTTTTGCCGGCTAACCAAAGCTTCAATGTCATTTAAGCTCTAGCCAAACAGCCAGCCTAATTCCAATATGTGTGTGAGTCAGTACAAATCATAGACATAGAGACAAACCTTACTCAGTCGTTACGCCATCGAAGTCTTCCTCGTTAGCCTCAGCTTCCTGGCGTGTCGCCCTGACGATGCCGTCTTTGTGATGCGCCGGACTGTAGATGGTGTACAGCTTTAGCGGCTCATCACCGGTATTGATGACGTTATGCTCAGCACCCGCCGGCACGATGATGGCGCTGCCGTCAGACACGGCATATTTGTTGCCATCAATTAGCACTTTGCCCTGACCAGCTTCAAAGCGAAAGAATTGGTCGTTCTCATCATGAACTTCCGAGCCAATCTCACCGCCAACCGGCAAGCTCATCAGCACCAGCTGACAATGCTTGGCAGTGTAAAGCACTTGACGAAAGTTGTCATTCGCCAGCGTTAATTGTTCGATATTTGCGCTAAATCCCTTCATAATACCTCCTACCAATACTGGGCTACTTTTCTTTTTTATCGCAAGCAAATCCATCATGATCAGCATCAAGTCTATTTGAATAACACTGATGCCCCCTGGGGATATCGTGCATACCCATCAGCCACGCTTCCTTGCAGCTCCTCGGGCAATAAACCTGAGGTTGTTGTGGAGGCTGTACCTGGTGATTTTGCACCGGTTGTTGGTATTGATGAACTTGAGTTTGTCGTTGAGCGGCTGCATTTCGACTAGCCTCTTCGGCAGCCTTTCTGCTTGCTTGTTCTTTCCTAGCTCTCTCTTCTGCCCGCCTCCTTTCTTCTTCAGCTTTCCTCTGTTCCTCGATGCGCCTCTTCTTTTCTTCCTCTTCAGCCTTCTTTTTATCCACCTCAGCCTTCGTCTGGCGGTGTATGACAATAGTCTTCTCTAGTTTTCGCTTACCATCAATTATTTGAATAGTATATTTATTGTCGCCTTCGTGAAGGTCTTTAGCTTTGATTGTAATCCGACCAAATTTGTTGCTATAGTCACTAACTGTCTCTTCCTTACCATTAATCATGACACTGGCAAGGGGACTAATACCAGATATAACGGCAGTAGTATTATATTCGCTTTTTAATTGGCTAAGGTCTATTCGCCCTGTTTTTACAGCAGGATCCGACCATTCAACCACAATCGGGGTTTTATTTTGGTACAAAGTATTTTGCATAGCAAATTCATCAACAATGCAACATACCATAACAACGAGCACGAAGATAACTATAGCTCTAGCTACACTTTTGTGCTTGCGAATAGCACGACCAATTCGCTTCAACTGTCTCGGAGTATCTCGCAGTATCTTGCTTAGCATCTGACACCACCCGCTATATTTAGTCCGTTTCATCATAGTAAACCAACTTCGCTACCTAACCATCCTCACAAAACACACTGTGCTCATGCTGAAATTAATTATATGACATCATCCCGGTCCAGACAATCCATCTAAACCATCTACCTCATCACCTCCTCGATACTTCGTCGCTTGGAGTAGGGTTGCCGTTTGCCATAGCCGATTCGCAGCAGGATGGTAGGGTACTCGCCATCCAGCCCCAGGTCCTTCGCCATGGCTTCCGCCACTTCCGCCTCCTCGTTCGGTTGATTGAAGTACGAGTGGGCGATACCCAGGCTAGTAGCAGCCAGCAAGAAGCGCTGTAACGTCCGCCCCAAGTTGACCCATTCACGTAGTGTATTATCTTTGGTAGTAAAGAGAACCAGATGGGAGGCCGAGACAAGCTTGCGACGGTCGGCCTTATTCTGCGACTTAGCATTGATGGCACCCGACATAATTAGCTCCGCCAGCCGACGGGGAACATTCGGCGCACCAAAGACAGCGTAGCTCAGCCCATCCAGCATCTGATCCTGATGCTTTTTATTAAATCTCATCCAGCTCTTCAGCTCAATCTTAAAGTCCTCGTTTTGCATCTGGCGGTCGTCGCCCTCTAGGACACGTCGCTCAACGGCACTAAATTGCGTCGTCCCACGAGCATAGTAGTGGAGCAGTACGCCATCATCGATGTAGACAGACTGTAGCTTAGTCAGTGTTTCGGGCGGGATCGTCTCTCCGCTGTAGACACTGCGGTTCGTCTGCCTCTTATCTATCTGATTAAAGAGCGGATCCGGCGTCAATGCCCTCCTAGCTAGTGAGATAGTGATGATACCCGCATCGCTCGTCGCAACGTTAACTTCATAATTATTGGCATGAGCTGCCAGGCAAATATTCTCCGCCGCACAGCCCAGACTGATGAATAACTCTCGGTGAGATGCATCCACCACCTTCAGTGCCCGGCTAAAATCCGGGTGAATCTCTACCGCCATGTCCTTCCGCCGGAATAGCCAGGGCTGGGTATTGTGCCCTGATGGCGCCTTGACAGCCTGCTCCACCAGATACTTGAAATCAGCGGGGGATAGCTGTGTTTCGCTCGTCATCTCTGCCATAGTGCTTATTATAACACTACCACTTTAGCCAGGTTAAAGGCGAGTCGCCGCCTCATAGCTCTGCTTACCAATGACACAATATGCTTTTACGCCTATTATCGCTGAAACTGAGCGCCAAGACGGCTCTATTTCCACTCCCGATGACTATTAATCTCGTGCTTCTCGAAATAGGCTTCCGCCAGATTAACGTCGAACCGATTAGCCAGTTCCATCAGGTAGTTCAGGACATCGGCGAATTCTTGCCGCAGATTGTCGTGATTCTCCGGCTTAGCTTCACCCTTAAAGCCCGTCTCCTTACGAATGGCTTTGGCCAGCTCACCAATCTCCTCCGAGAAAAGCAAAAACACCTGTGTCACTGAGTTTTTATCCCAGCCATTCTCTCGGCACGTTTTATCCAGATGCTCCTGCAATTCAGTCAAGCTAATAGTCGATGGATCCATTGAAAACTTCTTCCTTTTCATTCACGGTTACATATCAGGCAAATCCTTCAAGATTCTACCTTCGAAACAAAAATAAGCCGCCCCTTGATATGCGCCACTACTGTTAACTTGCCCCTTTTCCTCAAAAATCTTTCTCGTCAGAGGCGACAAAAACCAGATCTGTCCGTTATATGCAACTTTACGCTCACCTGCGACTCTAGCCACGATAGTCTCGTCCTTAATAAAAGTTATCTCATCGCCATCATGAAGTCCTTTTTTATAAAAGCTAAATCTATGGTCGCTCTGCCTTGCCTTAGCAATCTCACTAAAGTCTACTCCTTTGTTTGTCTGAGTCGGATAAACAATCTCGCCCTCAAACGAAAGCAGTAACTGCCGAACTAGGTCATAGTCAAGGGCAAAGAGCTCGCTAGTACCGACACGATGTTTCGCAAATATCTCGTGTAGCAATGCTCCTTTTTCAAAATAATCATCCACCTTAATTGCAAATTGGTGCTTCAAGCCGGATACATTGTAATACCCGTTCATCTCTAGAGAGCGCATCTCTTCCTGATACTGCCTTACCTGCGTTTTACTGATCTTGATCAGACCTGATACCGCAGTTGTCATAATGTAGATTATACCTTTACTCATAATTGTCACTC
>ERZ772971.642-NODE-642-length-21552-cov-5.787970_pt1 | contig 21552 bp, 17 predicted proteins | sample MGYA00511943_ERZ772971 | MGnify/ENA primary metagenome ERZ772971 (study PRJEB29015, sample SAMEA2737929) | human oral metagenome | biome: human oral; feature: human-associated habitat; material: dental | place: China | collected 2144 ... | reverse complement strand
GAGCCTCTCTGCGTCCTGATGCCTGACCACACTCTCTCTGATTCCGCTGCGCCCATTTCCTCTGACACGGACGGGGCCACGCGCCCGCCCAGGCACACCAGAACCACCATCCAGGTGCTCGAACGCATGGTGTCCCTGCTCGATGTTCTCGCCCAGCAGCCCGATGCCATCAGCCTGAAGGAGCTTTCCGGCCGGACCGGCCTCCATCCTTCCACCGCACACCGCATCCTCAACGACCTGGTCACCGCCCGCTTCGTCGACCGTGTCGACACCGGCAGCTACCAGCTGGGCCTGCGGCTGCTCGAGCTGGGCAATCTGGTCAAGGCCCGCCTCAACGTCCGCGATGCCGCCATGGGTCCCATGCGCGAGCTGCACCGCCTCACCGGCCAGCCCATCAACCTGTCCATCCGCCAGGGCGACGAAATCGTCTACATCGAGCGTGCCCTGTCCGAACGCAGCGGCATGCAGGTCGTGCGGGCCGTCGGCGGCCGGGCGCCGCTGCACCTCACCTCGGTCGGCAAACTGTTCCTGGCCGGTGAAACCCACCGGGCCCTGCAGAACTACATCACCCGTACCGGCCTGGCCGGCCACACCCACAACAGCATCACCGACCCCACCCGCCTCGAACGCGAACTGGCCCTGGTGCGCAGCAATGGCTACGCCCACGACAACGAGGAACTCGAACTGGGCGTACGCTGCATTGCCGCCGGCATCCGTGACGACAGCGGCGAGCTGGTGGCCGGCCTGTCCATCTCGGCCCCGGCCGATTTCCTGCAGAACGGCTGGGTCGAACAGCTCAGCCGCACCGCCGCGCAGATCTCCGCCTCACTCGGCTACGACGCCCGCGACATGGCCGGCATCACACGCTGACCACTGGCCGGCCGCGTACTCCACATGCAACGGGCAAGCGCCCGAAGCCCGCGGCCAGCCGCGGCACACGCCACGAAAAGAGGGGTATCCCGTGCCCCCTTTCGCGCCGAACGGATCGCCCGACCCTGACATGTCCCGGGTATCCCACACCTGATGGCCGCCACGATGCCCCCTGAATACCCCCGACCGTGCGCCCCGAACGCACCGCCCCGGATGATCGCGCCGCGCCTCAGCCCTCGATGAAGCGGCGCAGGCGGTTGGCGTCACTGACCCGTGAATAGCGCCCCTGCGAGTCCAGCAGCACGATGATCATCTGCCGGCCATTGACCCGTGCCTGCATCACCACGCAGTTGCCCGCCTCGTTGATGAAGCCGGTCTTCTGCACCGTCAGCCCCCACTGCTGGTTGCCCACCAGCGGATTGGTCGTGTGGAACACCCGCGTACCGTAGGCCGTCTTCACCTGCAGCTGGCTGGCCACCGAGAAGCGGCGGATTTCCGGATAGCGGGCGGCCCTGGCCACCAGCAGCGCCAGATCGCGGGCCGTCGACACGTTCGACGCATTCAGCCCGGTCGGGTCCAGAAACACCGAATCCAGCATGCCGATGCTGTGCGCCTTCTCGTTGGCCGCCGCCAGGAAAGCTTCCACCCCACCCGGATAGCTGCGTGCCAGCGCATGGGCCGCCCGGTTCTCCGACGACATCAGCGCCAGCTGCATCAGCTCGGCCCGTGTCAGTTCGGTGCCCACCGGCAGATGCGAGGTGCTGTAGCGCTCGGTATCGCGGTCTTCCACCTCGATGCGGATCTTCTCGTCCAGCGGCTGGCCGGCATCCAGCACCACCATGGCCGTCATCAGCTTGGTCAGCGAGGCAATGGGCAGCACCGCCGACGAATTCTTGTCATACAGGATCTTGCCGTTGCGCGGATCCACCACCAGCGCCACGCTGGAGCGCAGCGCCAGCGGATCGGGAATCCGGTTCAGCCCGGCCGCCTCGCCCAGCGAGCCGCTGGCCATGGCCGGCAGATCCGGTGACGGCGGCACGAAACGGTCCTGATCGGCCAGCGACACCGGCCGGGCACTCACCGCCGCCACGCCCCGGCTGGCCAGCAGCTGCGGCCGTGCCTCGCTGCCCGACGCCGAACGCCGGTCAGCCACGGTCACGCCCCCCTGCGACGGGACACGCCGGTCGGCCACCGTCACACGCCCCCGCGACGACGCACGCCGATCGGCCACCGTCACGCTTCCCTGCGACGACGCACGCCATCTGGCCACCCCGGCTCCTGCCTGGGCCTCACGGCTGCCACGCGACTGCCGCACTGCAGCAACCTTCACTCCCGAACGGGATGACGAGCCGCGCGCCCTGGCACGGGACGAAGCCAAGGCCACCCGGCCGGACAGACCGGTGCGCACTGCATTTTGAGCGGTTTTGTTACTATTTTTGGTTGTTTTGACGGCATCGCGCGATGTTTTGGCGGCCTTTTTGCTGCCTGCCACCGCGGAAACCGCCGTTTTATGGCTGCGCCCGGCCGTGGACGAAGCCTTGCCGGCCGACCGGGCTGCCACAGCCCGTGACGACTTGCCCGACTGCTTGCCGGCCGCCTTCACCGAAGCCTTGCCGGTGCGGGCAGAAGCCACCTTGCCGCCTGCCCCCTGGGAAGGCTTCTGGGCCAGCGCCAGCTCGGCGTGCACGCTCCCCGCCAGCAGCAGCGCGCTGACCAGCACCTTCGACATCCAGGAAAAACCACCTGCTCGCACCATCATCCTTCCCGCCACAACCAGAAACCAATAACCAAAATTCTACCGGCTAAATCATTTGATTTTCAATGCCTTACCCGTACAGCCTGAAGCAGCGCCTAAAGTTGCCCGGACGCCACGCCCCGCAACCACCACCCATCGCCCGAAGATCGCCGTCCAGCCTGCCTCTCGGCGGATCGGCCGCTCCGTGACCGACCGGCGCGCGCTGCCACCCGACGGATGCCGGGCCGCATTTTCGGCACAGAAGCAACACACACCGTAACAAGACTTGCGTTCGCTTGTATTTTCGGCATCCAGACGTCACAAGCGCCTTCCTGCCTTCAAACGAGAACAGGAATCGCTTATGTTGCGATGCAATAAAAATGGTCACGATCCAACGGCATCGTGACCACCCTCCCCTGCTGCAGAGGCCGGCCGCAGCCGCCATCCGGCCACCCGCCAGCCCCAGGGGATGCAGAGGGCCAGCCCGCAGACCAGCCCACGCGGATCAGGGCGTGCAGGGACTCATGCGTCCTGCGCAGGCCCTCACAGCATCGTCCTGTCCCGCACGGCCCCCTTGTCGGCCGACGTGGCAAAGTGCCCGAACACCTTCAGCGCAAACGACACTTCGCGCTGACGGTTGCGCGGCTTCCAGCCGTGCGCCTCCATCGCCGCGCGCCGGCGGGCCAGCTCGTCGGCCGGCACATCCAGATGGATCGTCCGGTTCGGAATGTCGATGGCGATGGTGTCGCCGTTCTCGACCAGCCCGATCATCCCGCCGGCCGCCGCCTCCGGCGAACAGTGGCCGATCGACAGCCCCGACGTACCGCCCGAGAAGCGGCCATCGGTCAGCAACGCGCATTCCTTGCCCAGCCCCATCGACTTCAGATAGCTGGTTGGATACAGCATCTCCTGCATGCCCGGCCCACCCTTCGGCCCCTCGTAGCGGATGATCACCACCTCACCCGACACCACCTCGCCGGCCAGAATGCCGCTCACTGCATCTTCCTGGCTCTCGTACACCCGCGCCCGGCCGGTGAACTTCAGAATGCTCTCGTCCACCCCGGCCGTCTTCACGATGCAGCCGTTCTCGGCCAGGTTGCCCTTCAGCACCGCCAGACCGCCGTCCTGACTGTAGGCATGCGTCTTTGCCCGGATGCAGCCATGCTCGCGGTCGCGGTCCAGCGTCTTCCAGCGCGTATCCTGCGAAAACGCCTGCGTCGTGCGGATGCCGGCCGGCCCGGCGCGGAAGAACTGCTCGATGTCGCCATCCTGCGTCTGCATGATGTCGTACTTCGCCAGCTGCTCCTGCATCGACGTGCCCAGAATGGTGCGCGTCTGGTTGTGCAGCAGCCCGGCCCGGTCCAGCTCGCCCAGAATGGCCATCACACCGCCGGCGCGGTGCACGTCCTCCATGTGGTACTTCTCGGTGTTCGGCGCCACCTTCGACAGGCAGGGCACTGCGCGCGAGAGCCGGTCGATGTCGGCCATGGTGAAATCCACCTCGGCTTCCTGCGCTGCCGCCAGCAGGTGCAGCACCGTGTTGGTCGAACCGCCCATGGCGATGTCCAGGCTCATCGCGTTCTCGAAGGCATCGCGCGTGGCCAGCGCACGCGGCAGCACCGAGGCATCGTCCTCCTGATAATAGCGACGGCACAGCTCGACGATCTGGTCGCCAGCCCGCAGGAACAGCTGCCGGCGGTCGGCGTGCGTGGCCAGACACGAACCATTGCCCGGCAGGCTCAGCCCCAGCGCCTCGGTCAGGCAGTTCATCGAGTTGGCCGTGAACATCCCCGAACACGAGCCACAGGTCGGACAGGCCGACTTCTCGATCATGTCGCTGTCGGAATCGCTCACCGTGGGGTCCGCACTCTTGTAGATGGCGTCCACCAGGTCGAGCTTGATCACCCTGTCGGCCAGCTTCGTCTTGCCGGCCTCCATCGGCCCGCCCGACACGAACACCGCCGGAATGTTCAGCCGCAGTGCGGCCATCAACATGCCCGGAGTGATCTTGTCGCAGTTGGAGATGCACACCATCGCGTCCGCACAGTGCGCATTGACCATGTACTCCACCGAGTCGGCGATCAGGTCGCGCGAGGGCAGCGAATACAGCATCCCGCCATGGCCCATCGCAATGCCGTCGTCCACGGCAATGGTGTTGAACTCCTTGGCCACCGCCCCGGCCTTCTCGATCTGTTCGGCCACCAGCCGGCCCATGTCGCGCAGGTGCACATGCCCCGGCACGAACTGCGTGAACGAGTTGACCACGGCAATGATCGGCTTGCCGAAATCGGTTTCCTTCATGCCGGTGGCGCGCCAGAGCGCGCGGGCACCGGCCATGTTGCGGCCCTGGGTACTGGTGGCAGAGCGTAACTTGGGCATGATCTCTCCAAAAATCAGCCCGCCATTCTACATGCAGCCACCCCGGAAACGGCCCCCCTGCCCATCATTCATCACGGGCACGAATGCGCATCATCGGCCCGCTGCAGGCCGTTTTCATCCCCTTGGGCACGTAACGTTTCGCATCCCCATTACACCCACCCCGACCGCGTCCCGATACCGGCCGAAACCATCACCCGCCAGCCGGTAAACCGGTCCTGACGTGTGTCATGGCGCCATTCGTCCCCGCACCGGTCCGGTTACATGCCGACAAGGCGTCACCCTGCGTCCCTGCCCCCACACCGGCACCGGCCCCGCCTCAGACCTCCACCACCCGCAGCGTGGCCAGAATCGCCTGGTTGAACGTGTCCAGACTCACATGGCAGGCCTCCAGCCGGTCGTGCGTATCGCACAGCGGCCCCTGCTCCACCGACTCCACCAGACGCAGCAGCGGCACATGCGGACCCGTGCCCTCCACCAGCGCCTCGCGCACGGCATCCGGCACCCATACCCGCTCCAGCAGCCGTGCAAAGGGCTGACCGAGCGCCCGGTCCAGCAGCGAGAACACGCCCAGCAGGAACATCTCCTCCCGCGCCTCGGTATCGGCCACCGGCCCCGCCAGACGCTCCAGAATCAGCCCGCGGCGAAACGACGCCAGCATCAGCGGCCGGCGGCTCTCGTCGGCACTCACGCTCACCAGCATCAGCGACAGCCAGCGGCGCAGGCCCTGATAGCCCATGAACATCACCGCATGCTGAAAATTCTGCACCGGCACCGACAGCCCGAAACCCACCGAATCGATGTGCTTGAGCAGCCGGTAGGCAATCTCCGGCTCCTGGCGGATCACCGCCTCGATCTCGCGCAGCGACGCATCCTTCTCCACCATCGACAGCAGCCGCAGCACGCCCAGATAATCGGCACTGCCCACCGCATTGCCCGACACCACCAGCTCCGGAATCTGCCAGCCGCATACCGCATAGGCGCCCCCGGCGAAGGCCTGCTCCATCGCCGCCAGGCTCTCGACTCCCGACTGCACCACCGCAATGCTGCGGCGGCTGCGTGGCCGGATCAGCCCGGTGTCTTCCTCCTCTTCCCGGCCACGGCGCTCGGCATCCACATCCACCATGGCCAGCCGGAACATCCCCAGCAGCTCCTCCGGCAGCGGCTGCTCCGGCGTGCCCTGCAGCACCATCCCCATGCCACGCTCGTGCAGCAGGAAGAGCATCTGCTGATGCTCCGGATCCTCGGCCACGGCAGCCGGCACCTCCACCCACAGCCCGGGCACCGGTTCCAGCTCGGTCAGTGCTGCATCGAATTCGGCCTTCGGTGCGGACAGCAGCAGCGTATGCGACTGCAGCGGCCGGTCATCGGCCACCAGCCGGTACAGCGAGGACAGCGGCATCGGCGCATCGTCGCAGGAACCAAAACGTACCTGCAGCGCCATGATGCGCCGGTCACGGTCGATCACCGGACGATAACCGATCAGCAGACTGGACAGAGACATCAGCGAAACACCCTGGAAGGAAACATGTATGTGTGGCAGCCCGGGACATCGGGAAAACCGGCGTGCATCCCATGAAAACCGCCGCCCCACGAGAGCCAGCCTGCCCATGAAAACCGGCCTGCACCGCAAGCACCAGCCCGCCCACGAAAACCGGCCTGCACCGCGAGCACCAGCCCATTCCATGAAAACCGGCTGATTTCAAAGGAAAACCGGCCCACCACCCGACACACAAGCCTACGGGCGATGGGCCGGCCTCTCAATACCCCGGGCGATCAGAGGTAGTTGAACATCGACAGCTGGGAGATCTGCGAATACGTCTGCATGGCCGCACGCAGTGCCGTGTCGCGCGACTGGATGCCCGAGAGCGTCTCCGCATAATCCGTATCGATCAGGTCCGAACGGCGCTGAGCGGCGCCCAGCTCACCCGATTCCAGCAGACGCTCGCGGGACTCGATCATGTGCATCTGCTCGCCCAGCACACTGCGGTCTTCCGACATCTGTTCCAGCGTCCAGTCCACCGCCCCTTCCCCATCCCGCAGGGCCTTGTCCGCCGCGGCCGCATCGTCGCCGCGCAGCGCCGTGATCACCTTGTCCAGCTCCCCGAAAATGGAGCCCTTGCCATCCTTGCCAAAGCCCTGCAGCGTCAGTGCCCCGTTCACGCTCAGATTGAACGGAATCGTGATGCCGTTCTGCCGGGTCCCTGCCTGCCCCTGGAATGTCGGATTCCCCTGCGGCAGGAAGGGCGCCGTCAGGCTGCCCTCGCCCGCAAACACGTAGTTGCCGTCCTGCGTGCGCTGGTTGGCAATGTCCAGCAGTTCCACCCGGTACTGCTCCAGCTGTAACGCAATCGTGGCGCGATCCTGCTCGCCCATCGCGCCGTTGCGGGCATTGATCATCAGGTCGCGAGCCCGCTGCAGCGTCTCGATACCGCCACCCAGCAGCCCCTCGGCCTGCGCCATCTGGCTCTTGGCATACGACATCATCCGCTTCTCGATCTGGTTGCGCGCCTGCTCCGAACGCAGACGCTCCACCTCTGCCGCCGCCAGCGGATCATCGCTGGCGCGGTTGACCTTGCGGCCCGTCGAGGCCTGTTCCTGCAGCCCGGCAATCGTTGCCTGCTGGTCCACGATGTTCTGCACCGCATGCATGCGGTACTGACTGGTTGCCACTCTCATGATCGATCACCTTGCCAGAGCCAGAATCGAATTGAACATTTCATCGGCCGTCTGGATCACCTTGGCCGCCGCCTGATAAGCCTGCCGGTATTGCAGCAGCCGGGCAGCTTCCTCATCCAGATTGACCCCACTACGGTTGGCCAGCACCGTCTTTGCACCGTCCAGCATCTTCTCCGACGCCCTCTCGGACGTCTTGGCCTGCAACGTGCGGCTGCCCACATCCGACAGCAGCGAGGTAAACGACTGACTGAACGTGGCACCGTCCACCGTCTCCTGGTCACCCAGCGTCACCAGCCAGCGCGCATTGCCGTTGTCCTGCTGGATGGCCTTGCGCGGTGCCAGCGTCACCGTGTCACCCGCGGTGGGAATCCCGGTCAGCATCATCTGCCAGCCGGCCACGTTCACCGGTTCCCCGGACGTGTAGGGCTGGTCCGTTGCCACCTCCCTGCCGTCCACCGTCAGCGTGTAACGGTTTGCTGCCGTGAACGTCAGCATGATGTCCTTCGTCCGGTCGGCATTGGTATCGGCCTGCTGATAGCCCTCGATGCCCACCGTCCCCTGATTCAGCGGCCCGCGCGCAGCCGACATCGCCTCGGCAGCCGCCAGCGACGCCCCGCCATTGAGCACCGAACGCATCCGGCCCGCGTAGGCCGTGGCAGCCTGGATGTTCAGCGTATCCCCGGCAGCCATCTGGCCGGATTTCAGGTTGAACTCCAGGCCATCCGCATTGATCGGCAGCTGCGTGAATTCCTGCTTCGTCCGGTCCAGGGTGTTTTCCAGTGTGTACACCGAACCATCATAGGAAAGCCGGTAATCCGCCGCCTTGAGCATCGACGGGACCCGGATGCGCACATCCAGATCGGCATTGCCGGTATTGCCGTCGGACGCCTGCACCACCGGCTGGCCCACGCTGAACACCAGCCTGCCCGGATTGCCGTTCATGTCCAGGCCCCGCATGTGCTGCAGGTTGTAGGCACCGCCAAAGGAAGCCGCCAGCTGTCCCAGCTTGGCCTGCACCGCCATCAGGTCCTGGTCACGGAAACGCATCAGCCCGGCAATCTCGCCCGAGCCCAGCGTACTTTCCGTCACCTCCACCTGCTTGCCGTGCACATCCAGCATCAGGCGGGTGCGCGCAGAATCCGCATCCCCCGGCACCGACACCAGCTTCGCCGCCCGCTCCGACAGCACCAGCGAATGACCCATGGCCGTATACAGGTTCACGCTGCCGTCGGCCTGGTCATCACGCGTGAGCTGGATTTTCGAGGCCAGTTCATTGATCACCGCATCACGCTGGTCCAGCAGGTCGTTGGGCTGGTGGCCATTGGCCGTGGCCGACGAGATCTGCCGGTTCAGCGACGCCACCTGCTCCAGCCGCACGTTCACGAACCCGGCCGCTTCCTCGATCCGCCGGCCGGTCTCGGTCATGATCGATTCCATTTTCTGCGCCGTCCAGGAGAACCGCTGCGCCACCCGATCGGCCCGCGACGCCACCACCGCCCGCGCACTGGGATCGGACGGATTGTTCACCACGTCTCCCAGTGCCGCACGAAATTCGTCCATCGACACGCCGATACCCGTATCCGTATCGGCCAGCAGGTTTTCCACCTGGCGCATCTGCTGCGCCCGCACCGAATCCGCCCCGGCCAGCGACGTGCTGCGCGTCACCTCATCGGCCATGAAGCGGTCATAGGCACGGCGCACATCCGTCACCTCCACCCCGTTGCCGATATAGCCGTGCCCGAAATACTGGCCACCGGCCGTCGCCTGCAGCACCTCCTGGCGCACATAACCCGGCGTGTGCACGTTGGCGATGTTGTGGCCGCCCGTCTGCAGCTGCGCATACGCAGCCGACAGCGCACTTTGCCCGATATGGATGAGTCCTGCCATGTTCCCTTGCTTCCCTTCTGGTTACCGCCGCTGTCCGTTCAGTGCACCCACCAGACTGCCGATCGTTGCCTTCAGCTTCTGGCCGTAGGCCGGATCGGTGGCGTAACCGCCCTTCTCCAGTCCCTCGGCAAACTCCCTGGCGCTGCGGGCCTCCACGACGGCACGGTAGCGGGGGTTGGCTGCCATCAGCGACGCCCAGTCGGCAAAGGCCTCGGCGTAACTGTCATAACGCCGGAACATCTCCACCGACTTGCGGGCCACGCCGTCGACATACTCCGTCGTCACCGCCGCCACCGTCCTGCCCTTCCACCCCCTGCCCGCTTTCACACCGAACAGGTTGTGGCTGGGAAGACCCTGCGCATCCCGTATATCGCGCTGTCCCCAGCCCGACTCCAATGCAGCCTGACCAACGACCCATGCAGCCGGAAGACCGGTCGATTTCTCTGCCGCCTTCGCATGCGGCCACATCCTCTGCACGAATGCCGCCTGCACCGGTCCCAGACGCGTCAGCCCCTCACCGGCCACCGCCTGTCCGTCAGCCGCCTGCAGCCCCCCAGCCCTGCCCGGCCCATCCTCTGACTTTGTCATGCCATGGCCAGCCGGGCCTTTCCCAACCGTCACCAGCCCATCGGTCTCCTGGCCGGGCAACCCGCGCCCCCCTCCCGACGACATGCGCGGAACCTGCGCCAGCGCGCGGCCTTCCACCTGATAGGGCATGCTGTCCGTTCCGAGCGAAGCCACCGCGCCTGCCCCCGAAACACCACGCATCTGCGCAAGCCGCTGCTGCCCGTCCGCAGGTACGCCCACCGAATCTTCATTGCCCGCCACGAAAGGTTTGCCCGATGCCGGCGACCATGCCGACACCGAGGCGGCAGACCGGGGACCATCCCCCCGGTCGCCCAGCAGCTGCCGCTCGATCAGCGCCGCCAGTCCATTGCCCTGCGCCGCTGCCGCCGTCGACAGCTGCGTATCCAGCATGCTCGTGAACGTATCGCTGCCCGGCCCATCGAACATGCCACTCTTCGGCACCGCATCGCGCATGCCCTTGAGCAGCTGGCGCATGAAGAGCGCCTCGAACTGCTGCGCCACCTGCCGGATCGCCTCCCGGTCCTGCGCACTGGCATGTCGCAGACCGTCCAGACTGCGTGCGTCATACGCCAGCCCCGACACCGCCGCATCCGCCCGCGCTGCCGATGATCCACCGGGCCCCGAAGAAGAAAGAGACATCACAACCTCCCGTCGGGCATGTCACCATCAAATGATCTCGATCTCTGCCTTCAGGCTGCCCGCCGCCTGCAGCGCCTGCAGAATGGCAATCAGGTCCTGCGGCGTCGCGCCCAGCGTGTTCAGCGCCCGCACCAGGTCCTTCAGCTGCGCCGCCTTCGGCAGCATCATCACCGCCCCGCCCTCCTGGCGTACCGTGATGTCCGACACCTGGCCCGCCACCGTCTGCCCGCCCGAGAACGCCCCCGGCTGGCTCACCACCGGCGTGGACGACACCGTCACCGACAGGTTTCCGTGCGCCACCGCGCTGGGCGCCAGCACCACCGACTGGTTCATCACCACCGAACCCGTGCGCGCATTCACGATCACCTTCGCCGGTGCATCCGACAGCGCCACATCCATCGATTCCAGCTCCGCCAGAAACCCCACCCGGCGTGCCGGATCCCGCGGCAGCGGCACCTCCACCACCCGCGCATCCATCGGCACCGCCAGCCGGCCATCACCCCCGGCCGTCATCCGGATGCGGCGATTGATCGCCTCCGTCACCCGCTGCACATCCGAAAAATCCGTCCGGTTCAGCTCCACCCGGATCGACTCGCCCTGCAGCGTCTGGTTCGGCACCACCCGCTCCACCGAGGCTCCATTAGGAATGCGTCCGGCGCTCAGATGGTTGATCTGCACCTTGCTGCCGCCAGCCGACGCCCCCGCGCCGCCCACCACCACATTGCCCTGTGCCACCGCATAGATCTCGCCATCCACGCCACGCAGCGGCGTCAGCAGCAGTGTGCCGCCCCGCAGGCTCTTCGCGTTGCCCACCGACGACACGGTCACGTCGATCAGCTGCCCCGGCTGCGCAAACGCCGGCAGCTGGGCCGTCACCACCACGGCGGCGGAGTTCTTCAGCTGTGGCGTCACGCCGGGCGGCAGCTGCACACCCAGCTGCTGCAGCATCGATTTCATGCTCTGTGCCGTGAACGGCGTCTGGGTGGTCTGGTCCCCGGTGCCGTCCAGGCCCACCATCAGGCCGTAGCCGATGAGCTGGTTGGTCCGCACCCCCTGGATGCTGGCCACTTCCTTCAGCCGCTCGGCCTGTGCCGGCACCGCCCCCAGCAGCCCGGCCACACCACACAGCGCCATCAGCAGCAACACCACGGTTGCGCGGCCACCACGGGCACGGCCACCGCGACGCATGGCACACGGCGCTGCAGGGCGAAAATCCAGTCTGTTCATCGGTCAGTCGTCCTCACGGGTTCTTCACGCCCGCTATCACACCAGAAACGGCCGCTCTCCCATCTGCCGATGAAACCCGGAAAACGGCGCCAATCCTTTCTGCATCCGTCTCCTGGTGCGGCACGCCTTCAGTGCGATACATCTGCGGCACAGCACGTGGTCCATGCTGCATTACGCCTCGGGTGCTTCATGCGTTCCATACGGTATTACGTCTCCGGTACTGCATGTACTCCATGTGCCAACATGTCTCCGGTGCTGCAGGCGCTCCATGCGCCAATACGTCTCCGCTGCGGCACGCGCCGCGGACCGGTACGCCCCTGCGGCTCATACGCTCAATCCAGTTTTGTTGCCCACGACCTGCGTCGTGGTCAACAAAGCTGGATGGCTATAAAACTTTGCAACAACCGGGCTGCGCCCGCCCGTTGCAAAGTTTTCACGCCGACCGCGAAATCGCCGCAGTGCCGTCCCGCTCCACGTCGCTTGTCTCAAGACGGACAGGTCTACCTGTCACCTGAATGCAGAAGGCAGAAGGAGAAAACACTGTGTTCCTGTCTCGGACAACCAGGATTTTGATCGGACGACGCCCCAACATGGTCACTGACCCAGTCTCCCCCATGATCCAGGAGGCGTGTTGACATCGGGGCTCGGCGGCAACAGGTTATCGCTGCTGACAGGGAGCAGGTCAGCGTTTCACCCAGCAGACCGTCAGGAAACGGACTGAGACCTGGCCCACAAAACCTCTCTATGCCTGACCACTGTCAAAGCCACCGTGCCCGCACCTGTGAAGCGGTGCTGGGAGTGGGTGCCTGGCGGCAACCAAAACCCGATAACGACGATCAGCCCATCCCGCACCCTCCGTCGAAGCCGCAATGCCCCGAACCTGTGAAGCGGTGCGGGGAGGGGGAGCCTCCTGCGGCGATTTCACGGTCGGCGGCAAACACTTTCTGACGGGCGGGGCGCAGCCCCGGTTGTCGGAAAGTGTCAGCCCGACAAGTTTGTTGACCACGACGCAGGTCGTGGGCAACAAAGTTGGCGTGAGTGTATGAGCCGCAGGAGGCTCCCCCTCCCCACGCCGCCCCACTCGAAGCCGTCTTCCATGTACCAGGGCACCCAAAAAAAACGGCCCCGGCAGGAGCCGCATTCCCATCAGATCGGCATCACCGACAGGAAGAAGCGCGTCAGCCACCCCGTCGTCTGCACCCGGTCGATATCCCCCGCATCCCGCACCTGCATCCGCGCATCCGCCACCTGCGTCGAACTCACCGTATTGCCCGGCATGATCGTCAGCGGGTCCACCACCCCCGCGAACTTCAGCGTCTCCACCCCCTGATTGATCCCCACCTGCTTCTCCCCGCTCACCACCAGGTTCCCGTTCGGCAGCACCTCCACCACCGTCACCGTGATCGTGCCCGCAAACTGGTTCTCGTTGCCCGCCGTCCCCTTGCCTTCGAACGAGTTCGACGTGGACGCCTCCAGCCCCAGCTTGCCCAGCTTGTCATCCTTCAGGAAGGGCAGCGCACCGAACTTGGCCGATCCCCCGCCCTTGCGGCCAATGGTGCTGTTCGAACTCTGCTTCGCCACCAGCCGCTCCTCCAGCACGATGGTCAGCATGTCGCCCGGCTGGCGTGCCCGGCGGTCCTCGAAAATGTTGCGCTGCGCCCCCGCCTGGAAAATGGAACCATTGGCCTGCGGCTCGGGCCGGGCGCGCATCGAGGCCAGCCGGTTGTGGTCCACCATCGGCGTATCGATGCGCGGATCGGGCGGCAGCACCGTCGAACAGCCCCCCAGCCACAGCAGCATCAGCGCCAGCGACATGCTCCGGGTCCGTCCAGAATGTACGGGTCGCCCGTCAGTCCCCGCACCACGACGCCCCAATGAAAGAAACCAGGCAGCCCGCATGATTGTTCCGTGATCAGTCTTCATATCCAGCCAGCGCGTATCGGCCGGCCATACCGGGGTCACAGCCGGGGAATCCCGGTTGCCCGGCCCCGGCCGGCATTCATTACAGCTGCGAAATCCGTGCCAGCATCTGGTCGGACGTCTGGATGGCCTTCGAATTGATCTCGTAGGCACGCTGGGTCTGGATCATCGACACCAGCTCCTCCACCACGTTCACATTCGACGTTTCCAGATAGCCCTGCTGGATCATGCCGGCACCGTTCATGCCCGGCGTGGAGGCCGTGGGCGCACCCGACGCATCCGTTTCCTTGAACACATTCTGCCCCTGCGGATCCAGACCGGCCGCATTCTGGAACGTGGCCAGCTGGATCTGCCCGATCTGCGTCACCCCGTCCTGGCCGGCAATGCTCGCCGTTACCGTACCGTCATTGGCAATCGTGATGTCCCGCGTGCCCTGCGGCACCGAAATGGGCGGCGACAGCGGAATGCCATTGGCATTCACCAGCTGGCCCTGCGCATCCGGATGGAAGGAACCATCCCGGGCATAGCCGGTCGTGCCATCGGGCATCTGCAGCTGGAAAAAGCCATGGCCGCTGATCGCCATGTCGAAACTGTTGCTGGTCTGCTGCAGGTTGCCCTGCGTGAACAGACGCGACGTGGCCACCGGCCGCACGCCCGTCCCCAGCTGCAGCCCCGTCGGCAGCTGCGTATCGGACGACGAATTCGCCCCCACCTGCCGCATGTTCTGGTAGATCAGGTCCTCGAACACCGCCTGCGAACGCTTGTAGCCATTGGTGCTCACGTTGGCCAGGTTATGCGAAATCACATCCATCTGGGTCTGCTGTGCATCCAGACCCGTCTTGGCAATCCACAACGAACGAATCATCTTCCTTCTCCTGCGCTTTCATCAGCCGCGGATGCTCAGCACCTGGCTGGCCCGCTGCTCGTTGGCTTCGGCGGTCTGCAGCAGCTTCATCTGCATCTCGAACTGGCGCTGCACCTCGATCATGCCCACCATCGACTCCACCACATTGACATTGCTGCCTTCCACGGCGCCCTGCGCCACCCGCACGCTGTCGGAAACGGGCGCCTCGCCCCCTTCCTTCATCCGCATCAGGCCGTCGTCACCTTTTTTCAGCTCCGCCAGTTCCGGGTCGACCAGCTTCAGTTTCCCGGCCTGGGTGGGCTTCTGTTTGCCGATCTGCACCATCACGGTGCCGTCATCGGCCACGTGCACATCGGCCCCGTCCGGAATCGAAATCGGGCCGCCATCACCCAGCACCGTCTGGCCGCGGCGGGTGCGCAGGTTGCCCTGCCCGTCCACCACCATGCCGCCATCACGCGTATAGGCTTCACTGCCATCGGCTGCCTGCACGGCAAACCAGCCACGGTCGCGGATGGCCACATCCATCGGATTGCCGGTCTGGCGGATCGGACCGGACTTCCCGTCGAACCCCGTGGAAGTCTCCACCGCAAACACCCGTGTCGTGGCCGTTCCCTCCTCGCGGATGGGCACGGCGCGCGCCGTCATCAGGTCCGCGCGAAAACCGTCGGTGGATGCGTTGGCCAGGTTGTGCGACAGCGCATCCTGCCGCTCCATCAGCGCCTTGGCGCCCGTCATCGACAGGTAGATCATCCGGTCCATGCCATCACTCCTTCATCAACGCAGGTTGACGATGGTCTGCAGCAGCTGGTCGTGCGTCCGCACCGTCTGCGCATTGGCCTGATACACACGCTGCGCGGTGATCATGTTCACCAGCTCCTGCGTCAGATCCACGTTGGACGACTCCAGCGCTCCCGACTGGATCGTACCCAGCGTACCGGTCTGCGGCGAGCCCACCAGTGGCGCGCCCGAATCGGCCGTCTCGCCCCACTGGTTGCCGCCCAGCGGCTGCAGCCCCTGCGGGTTGGTGAAGTTGGCCAGGGCCACACGACCCTTGCTGACCGTCAGACCGTTGGTGTAGCGCGCCATCAGGCTGCCATCCCGCCCCACCGAAAAGCCTGCCAGCTTGCCCGAGCCATTGCCGTTCTGCTCCTGGTGTGCCACCGTGAAGTTCGTGCCGAACTGGGTGGTGTCACTGAAGTTCAGCGTAATCTTCTGGTTGCCTTGCACATCCGCATCGGCGCCGACTGGCACCGTCACCTCGAAGGGCGACGTCGTGCCACCGTTGGCCTCGGTGTTCAGCGTTCCGTTGGGATTGAACTTCAGCTCGCCCAGCGAAGCGCCTTTATTCATCAGATTGCCATCGACCGTACCGTGCACCGACCAGGTATTGTCGGCCGTCTTGCGGAAGTACAGCGCCATCACGTGCTCTCGACCCAGTGAGTCGAACACGCTCACCGAGGTACCACCGTCATAGGTCTTGGCGTCGGTCAGATTGAAATCGGTAGCCGGCACCGTGGCCCGCGCATCCACGTTCACGCGGATGGCCGCATTGGTCGTGGCCTTCGGCGAAATGTCGGTTGACTCCAGCTTCAGGTCCTGGGCCGTGCCGTTGGTCACGATCCCGTTCTTGTCCACCGGATAGCCGGTCAGGCGCTTGCCGGAGGCATTGACGATATAGCCGCTCTTGTCCAGCTTGAACTGCCCTTCGCGGGTATAGGTGATGCTGCCATTATCGGACATCCGGAAGAAACCACCCCCGTTGATGCCCAGGTCCAGCGAATTGTTGGTGGTGGTGATGGCGCCCTGCGCAAACTGCTGCGCAATGGCCCCCACTTCCACCCCGATGCCGGGCGACACGTTCGACACCCCGTAGACGGTGGTGGCATACACATCGGCAAACTCGGCGCGCGAGGCCTTGAAGCCCACCGTACTCGCATTGGCCACGTTGTGGCCAATGGTGTCCAGATGGCGCGCCGCTGCATTCAGGCCGGAAAGCCCCTGCTGAAATGCCATGAATCAGACTCCTTGAAAAATGGCGATCCGTTGAAATGTCGCGCCCGCGATGGGTTACGCGAACCAGAAACTGCAGGCCACCCGGTGAAACGGCATCAGCCGGTCACAAAAAAAGGCGACCCCTCCAGGTGGGCACTGCATCCTGCCAGACATGACAGACGACCGCCCCGGAAACCGGATACCGTCACGATACCCCGCCTCCCTGCAACCCGATCAAATGATAAGACGGGCTTCTGCCGGCGATACCGGTTTGGCATGGTCCAGTTCGAGCATCGCACCCGTACTGGTCTGGGCCACCCCGGTCACCGTCACCGGCACCAGCGTCTTCGATTCCACCGCCACCCGGTCATCCAGCGCCGTCACGCTCATGCGCATCATACCGGCCGCCACCGGACGGCCATTCGCATCCTTGCCATCCCAGGCCAGACTGTGTGCCCCGGCCTCCAGGTTCTCCAGCGTGTGGCTGTAGACGATCTCGCCACGCTCGTTGGAAATGTCCACCCGTGCCGTACTGGCCTTGGCATTCAGCTCGAAGCCCAGACGGGTATCCCCTTTCTGCGAACCATCGAATTCGAACTTCTCACCCGGTGCCAGCACCTTCTTGCCGATCATGCTCACCGAAGCCAGCGCCGTGTTCTGTGCCGCACTGGCCGTGAAGGCCGCCATCGACTTGTTCATCGACTCGATCCCGCGCACCGTACTGATCTGTGCCAGCTGCGAAGTCACCTCGGCATTTTCCATCGGGTTCATCGGATCCTGGTTGCGCATCTGCGCCACCAGCAGCTTCAGGAAGCGGTCCTCCGTACCATCGGCCGTGCTCTCGTCGTTGATGTTGGCCGTGGCGTTCTTCACCCCGTCCATCAGCCCCGCCGAAGCCGTCACCCCACCGGTATTGTCGTCATCGACGGTTCTGTAGTTCTTCGAAGTGTCCTCACCCTTCGCCGCGGTGGGCCAGCTCATCACACCCGTCAGACTCTTCAGCATCATGCTCATTCCCCTTTTGCCATCACTGTCCCAGCGACAGCGTCTTGAGCGCCAGCTGCTGCGCCGTGTTCATCATTTCCACGTTGTTCTGGTACGAACGCGATGCCGAGATCATGTTCACCATCTCCTCGATGACGTTCACGTTGCTGTGCATCACATAGCCCTCGGCATTGGCCGCCGGGTTTTTCGGATCGTACGTCTGCTTGCCGGGCGTCTGGTCTTCCACCACGTCCACCACCCGCACCCCCATCGAGGCCGATGCCCCGCGGGTAGGCCACTGCCGTCCACCGGCAGCCGCCCGTGCCTGTACTAGCGCCGGCTGAAACACCACCTGACGCGCCTTGTAGGCCTCACCATCCGGCCCCGCCACCGTATCGGCATTGGCCAGATTGGAAGCCACCGTATTGAGCCGCTGGCTCTGCGCCGACAGCGCACTGCCCGCCAGCGGCAGAATGTTCATCAGGGAAGCCATGCCTGTCCTGCTCCTGTCTGTTGCATCAAACCTGTCAGGGAATGCCCGCCGGACCGTCTCCAGTCCGGTAGCCGTCCCCTCATTCATTCCGAATCAACCGGCCCCGGAAACTCACCGCCGACCATTCACCGTCAACCGCTCTTTGCCGGCCACTCACGACCAACCATCCACTACCAACCACTCGCTTCCAGCCACCCACTGCCAGTCACTCACTGGCGGTCACTCACTGCCAGCCGCTCATCGCCGGTCACTCCCCCCGAATGGCCGTCATCATCGTGCGGATGCGTCCATTCAGAAAACGCAGACTGGCCTCATAGCCCACCGCGTTCTGCGAGAACTGTGCCCGTTCCCGGTTCAGGTCCACGGTATTGCCGTCCATGCTGGGCTGCTCCGGATTCACATACTTCAGCTCGGGCTGCCCGTTGTGCATCGCACCCATGCCCAAGGCCCGATGCCCCCGGTGCGTCCGTGCCAGGGCCACCGTCGGCAACCCGCCCTCCGCAGCCGGCAACGCCTCGCGCATGCCCGAATCGGCCGGCGCCATGCCATTGGCCTCGCGCAGCGCCGCACTGAAATCGAAATCCCGTGCCTTGAAGTTCGGCGTATCGGCATTGGCGATGTTGGACGAAATCGTTTCCTGACGACTGGCGCGCAGCTGCAGCGCCCTGCCATGAAAATCCAGTGCATCCGTCATCTGTTCGAACACGCGTATCACCCCCGCAAAAAACGTTGCAGCCGCAGCCCCCCGGGCCTGCATCCATTCCACAGCCGGATGCAGCAAAGCGTCGTGCTCCGCACACCCTTCTACCGGCAAAGTCGCCAACACGACGCTTGCACCTTCCGGCAGGCAGAATCCGGCACAGTGCGCCGCCCGGCCCATGAACCTGTCCTGACCCATTGTCAGAGAGGGCATTATCCGCAGCCGCTCATCCCGCCATCGGCGAAACAGCCGGGAAAATCTCCCCTTTCTCCATCACCAGCCCCTGATCCCCTTCCCTATGCTGTCGCATGACAGGACCCCATCCGTCTCCGTACCTGCCTTCCGGTTCGTCCCGATGCAGACGCACTCGCAGACTTTTGCAGGGGTTCCCCAACAGATCCGTCGAGGGCTCCTGCAATGGCGCATGGATAACCATCGGCACCCCACCCGCAGGCACCGTCATGCGCTTTTTCCGTATCCCAGACAGCACTTCCAGCACCTTCATGAACCAGCTGCCGGTCCAGATCGTCCGTCTGCCCCTGCAACTGTCGGCAAGTCTCATGCAGCTGCCCGCGCGCCTGTCGCGTTCACTGGACTGTCTGCCCGAGCACACGGCCCGTCTGGAACATCAGGTGGCCAGCGGCTGGCACCGGATACACACCCGGCTCGGACATGCCGGGCTGGATGCCCCCGTCGACTACCTGTTGCAGCAGCGCCGCGCCAAGCTGCATCGCGCCGCCGTCCTGGGTCTGCTGCTGATGGCCACACTCGGCACCGACGACGTACAGGCACACAGCCAACCAGGCAGCACGACGAAAACCCGCCCTGCTGCCGTCGCCATCCCGGTGAGCGCATCGGCCCTGTCCTCCTCATCCCCAACCACAACGGAGCAACGCCTCGACAGATGGCTGCGGCAGCAGCCTGGCTACCCGCGAGGCAAATCCGTCACGACACAGCTCAGTGTCGTCCGTGCACCACGCACCAGCCACCTGCCCTCCTGCCAGCAGACCGAATACTTTCTGGCCGCCGGCGCCCGCCTGTGGGGACGCATCAACGTGGGTGAGCGCTGCACGGCCGGCGCACAATGGACCGCATGGCACGCCGTCCAGCTGCGTGTCCAGGGTCCCGCCCTCGTCGCCCGCCAGCAACTGGCCGCGGGCAGCATGCCGCAACCGGGTGATTTCACCATCCAGCAGGTGGACTGGACCCAGTACCCCTCACCACCGGTTGCCACCAGCACGGTGCTTGCCGGACAGGAACTGCAACGTACACTGACCGCCGGTCAGCCGCTGCACGCCGAACATCTGCGTACCGCGCCACGCATCCGCAGCGGCGAGACGGTCATGGCCATTGCGCAGGGCGACGGGTTTAGAATCGCCACCGACGCCGTGGCCCTGGCCAGCGCCGGCGAAGGGCAATCCATCCGGGTGCGCACACCTGCCGGGAAGGTGCTGACCGGTCTGGTCGAAGGGAAAAACGTGATAATTTCCCGATAATCGGTCGATTGGTCCTCAAGTTTTCCGGCAAGGGCCCGATAACGCCAGTAGAGAGCGTGCCATGTCCCCGCATGGCCCGCACCATTGGCAAGGAGTCCCTCAATCATGATCACCGGAAAGGCACCTTACATCAGTACCGTGTCCCTGCTGAACCGGCCGGTCAACACGGCCGCGGCCGGCGCAGTATCCGCTCCTGGCGGAGCCGAACCCGACATTTCTCCCGTTGACGGAACCGACAGGGTACATCTGTCGGACCCCGGCCTGAATCTGCTCCCCGAGCAGACGCAGGAAACCGACCCCGCCCGCGCGGAGCGTGTCCAGGCCATCAAGCAGGCCATCGAAGAAAAGCGCTACCACATCGAGAGTCGCAAAATTGCCGACAGGCTTCTGCAGGAGGCTTCCGAACTGCTGGGCACACTCACCGGCTATCCGGAAGATCCTTTCGAGAAGGAAGCCGCTGCGTCAGAATCGGGCCAACCCGGTGAAACACCGGAATTCCCCGAGGGCAAGGCCGCCCAGACCCAGAACACCTACGGCAACCCTGCCCGCTCCACCCGCAGCTTCCAGGCATGATGCAACGAAACGATCTCGACGGCATTCTCGATCTGCTCAAACGGCAGCAGGCCGCCCTGGCCAGCCAGGCACCCGATGCCGTCGACCGTCTCGATGCAATCCATGAGGAACTGCAGAAGCGCCTGCTGCGCCTGCAGCCGGTTGGCCGCCGCCCCACCCCACTGACCCGTCAGTCGGTCGATGCCCACAAGGTAGCCGACATTGCGCGTCTGCTGGTGGACAACCGTGCGCTGATGATGCGCCTGTCCGACACCAACCGCCGGGCCATCGAAACCCTCTTCAAGACCACGCCCCTGGTCTACACGCGGCACTGAGTACCCTCCTGCTGCCGTCGTACTGCCTGCAGAAGGCACCTTTGTACATCCTTCGTGCCGGGGTGCGCCCATCGCCGGAATACATCTTCGTTTCAGCACGTCTTCGCTGCAGTGCGCCTGGGTTGCCAAACGTCTTCGTTGCTGCACGTCTTCGTTGCTGCACGCGCCGCGGACCGGTACGCCCCTGCGGCTCATACGCTCAATCCAGTTTTGT
>ERZ772971.638-NODE-638-length-21599-cov-3.558067_pt1 | contig 21599 bp, 14 predicted proteins | sample MGYA00511943_ERZ772971 | MGnify/ENA primary metagenome ERZ772971 (study PRJEB29015, sample SAMEA2737929) | human oral metagenome | biome: human oral; feature: human-associated habitat; material: dental | place: China | collected 2144 ... | reverse complement strand
ATTTGAATATCTGGCAGTTGGGAAAAAGATAGTTTCCTTTGGACCAAAAGAAAGTGATGTAGCCGATATTTTGAAAGAAACAGGCTCTGGTAAGCACTTTGGATATACTGATAATCAAGAAATTAAAAACTATATTTTAGAAATCTATCAGCAGTGGAAAACAGTAAATTTGGAGACGAATCAGCAAAGCGTCCAGCGGTATTCCAGAAGAAATCTCACAAAAAAACGTCAGAAATTTTATAAAATAAAAAGTGAAGATGCATATGCATATGCATCTTCACTTTTATTATGAAAGTTTAATTATTTTCAATTAAAACTTATTTTCCACATGCGCTGCATTTAGCAGGAAATTGTGCATGTCGGTATTTCTGACGAATGATTTAAGGTTCTCACTACCAGGGCCATACATCGCTAGCTCTGTATAATCTGATGAGTGGTCCATACTAATCCAGCCGACAGAAGTGTATGCTTTCTGCATCTCTGCTAAAGCTCTGAAAGGCAGGTTTTTATGGTTGTATAATCCATCTTCTTTTTTAAGATTGTTGTAATAAGAAAGAAGTTCTTTTGCTTGTTCATCAGTTATAGCGAAACCTCCGCAAGCCTCTGCAATTCTGTCTTTTACGAAAGAAGTGCTGCTGGAAGCATGTATTCCTTGTAAAATCCAGTCATTAGAATGAGTGAATTTTTGTAAGTGGTCAAAATTATCATTAGTTTTACCGCCGTAAATCAGCCCAGGGTTGGCATTTCCGTGGTCGCTGGTAATAACTACCAATGTATTTTTATCTTTTTTAGCGAAGTCCATTACTACTTTCACAGCTTCATCAAAGGCAATTTGGTCAAATAATAGAGCCGCAATATCGTTTCCGTGTGCTGCCCAGTCTACTTTTCCACCTTCTATTTGTAGCGCAAAACCATTTTTGTGGTCTTTCATCTGGTCTATCGCCTTTTGAGCCATCTCGGCAAGGGTAGGGATGTTTTTTGATGCTTTTTCATCGCGTAAATGATCTACTGTATAAGGCACAGCATCTTCATCAAAAGTTCCTAAAATAGGCTTGTTTTTAGGAGCGCTGAGCATTTCTGATTTAGTTTTTGCAACGGTGTATCCTTTTTTTACAAATAAATCAAAAACATCTTTTTTATCTTTTCTTTTGTCTTTGTCAAAGTATTGGCTGCCGCCTCCCATCATCACATCAAAGTTTAACTCTGCATATTGTTCAGCGATATGGTCCATAGCGTTTCTTCTCTTGCTGGTAACACAAAATCCTGCTGGTGTAGCATGAGTGATAGGAACCGTTGTTACACAGCCTACTTTTTTGCCAGCTTGTTTGAATTTCTGAAGAATAGGCATGTTTTCCTTTCCGTTAGGGCTTACATTCAGGCTTCCGTTATTCACACGGACACCGCCTCCCCAAGAGGAACTTGCTGCTGCTGAGTCTGTTACGATAGCATTCGCAGAGGCCATATCCATCAATGCTCTTTGGACAAGATTATCTTCGTAAAGTCCCACCCAGTTGGAACTTTTTCCGTTTTTTCTTTTCAGGTAGATGTCTGCCATTATCATTGTTCCTACACTCATCCCATCGCTTACCATGAAGATGATATTTTTGGCTTTTCTGCCACGGAATTCTTCTTTTATAGTGTTTGCTTTTGCTCCGAAGGGAGTTAGCAGCATTCCGCCTAAAGCAGCTAATGAACCTGTTTTCAGAAAGTCTCTTCTTTTCATTTTGATTTAGTATTTAGAAATGAATTTTGTGCAAATATAAGGAATAAAACAGAAGAATTTATTTTTTGAGCCAAAAAAGATGCTTTGATTTGATGATACAAAAGTAAAGATGTTATTTTCCTAAAAAATTGATGATAAAAATCATATTGTTAATTAACAAGAAAATAAAAAATAGTATTACTTTTGTGCCATAATTTTTTAAAAAGATAACATAAGTTTAAATTTTATATTTCATTATGAACAAAAAAGTATTACTAGTATCAAGTTTATTAGTATCTCTGATGGGTTATTCGCAGACAGTGAAAGGTAGGGTAGTTCAGCATGACAATCCCGTTTCTAATGCCAGCATTATACTAAAAAAGGGGGACAAAGAAATGACCTCTATGACCGATGCTTCGGGATTTTTTAATGTAACACTTACAGAAGGAGGAAGTTACACTATCAGTATCGTAGCAGAGGGAGCAAATCCATTGGAAAATCAAATTACAGTAGAGGATAATGGAGTTTTGGATTTAGGAGATGTGGTTGTTTATCAGATGGTTACATCACAACCTATGGTTGAAGAAAAGCCTGTAACTGAGCAGCCAACAGAACCAACAGAGCCTGTTGTAGCAAAAAATACTACAGATCCTAATGAGCCACAAGATGAGGAAGAAGACGGAAAAGTAAAAAAACTACAAACTGTAGAAATCATAGGAAGAGCAAGAAAAGACTATAATAGTGATTATTCTTTCTCTGCTTCTAAAATCGCTCTAAAAAACATGGAAGTTTCCCAAGCGATAACTACCGTGACCAAAGAGCTTATCACAGATAGAGGAATTACAAGATTAGGAGATGTAGTGAAGAATGTGAGTGGGGTTACACAGACCAGTTTTTATAACAACTATGCTATCCGTGGGGTTACACAGCAGGCTTCATACAGAGAAAGCAGACTGATGAATGGTATGGTAACTTCTCATATATTTTTCAGTCAGCCGATGATGATGAATGTAGAAAGAGTAGAAGTAATCAAAGGACCTGCAAGTATGACTTTTTCTAGTACAGATGCAGGGGGAAGTATAAATATCATTACTAAAAAACCACTTAAAACGAACAGAAAAGAAGTAAGTCTGAGTGTGGGAAGTTATCAGACTGTGGTTGGAGCATTAGATTTTACTGGACCATTGAATAAGAGTAAAACATTGCTTTATCGTTTAAATCTCGGGTATGAGAATGGAAAATCATTCAGAGATTTACAGTTTAAAAAAGCGTATATGATAGCTCCTACCATTGCCTATGTTCCAAATGAAAAGACAAACATAAGTTTTGAGTTTGTGATGAGTAATAACTCAAACAGACTGGATAGAGGTCAGCCTATTTTTAAAGCCAACCCTGGTGACAGACCTGCACTTACTTCTACGCCAATTACTTATGCTATCGGTGCAATCAATGATGTCAACAAAACATTGGATTTAAACTTCATGGGGAATCTTACTCATAAGTTTACGGACAATTTAAGCATCAATATGGCTTATATGAAGCATATCTGGAACGAAGATTTGACAGAATTAAGAACTGACAATAATTTTGGAAAGGATTCCCACGGAGTAGAACAAAAAGATAAAGTGCAGCTCAGATATGTTCAGCGTAATAGTAATTTCTTTACAGATAACTTTAATGCTTATTTAAACTACGATTGGAAACTGGGAGAAAACTTTAAAAATAAATCCGTTTTAGGGTATGATTTGGTGATGTTTGAAGTTGGGCACGGTGGAACCAATACCGTGAGAGACTATACAGGTAATGCTGCATTAGGAACTTTAACGCCAAGAATTCCGCACTGGGATTTGACTAAAGAAGGGCAGTATAGAGTGATGTACCCTGGGTTCTATCAGCCTCAGGCAAGAAGAATGCAGGAAACCACACCGATGTATTTCTCCACTAACTCGGCGTATTTTATGAATCAAATGGAACTTTGGAATAGATTGATTTTCAATATTGGTCTACGCCAAGAGTGGTACACAGACAAAAACTTCTACAAACGCAAAAATGAAGAAACAGTAAAACAAAATAAATTCCTCGTGAGAGCTGGATTGATGTATAAAGCTACCAAGAACATCAATGCCTATGCTTCCTACATAGAAGGGTTCCAGATGCAGACTGATGCTTATCTTGGTTATGATGGTTTTAGAAGAAGATTGAGCGACGGAAAGATTGTGAGAGATCCATTTAAGCCTAAAACTACCAGAATGTATGAATTTGGAGCAAAAACAGAATGGCTCGAAGGAAAACTCCATGCAAGTATTGCCTACTATGATATTAAGCAGAATAATATCCTTACTTATGATGATACAGTTTATAATGGAGCGGTAGATGAACTGATGACCGAAGGAGGAACGGAGAGAAATAAAGGTCTGGAAATCGATGTAATGGGTAGAATTTTGCCAAACTGGTTAGTGAACGCAGGTTATGCTTATAATGATTCAAAAGTTACAGACCAAAAAAGAGGAACTTATAGAAAGGATAATGCTCCTAAACATACATTCAACTTGTGGACAAGATTTGATGTGAAGGAAGGTTTCTTTAAAAATCTGGGAGTAGGAGCAGGACTCAATTACTCTGCAGAGAAGATTTCTTGGCAGGAACCAGACTTAGTTTTACCAGATTATACGATAGTAGATGCAGCGGTTTATTACAAGATAAAAGATATGCAGCTGTCGTTCAATATCAATAATATCTTTAATAAAACTTACTGGCTTGGAGCGTTCAACTATCCAAGACTTTTCCCAGGAACGCCAAGAAATGTGATGTTTACCGTAAGATATACATTCTAAGACAGATACAAGATTTTTTCATAAAAATAATTTAATTTGTTGAAAACCGATAGTTTATAATGGCTATCGGTTTTTTGATTATATTTGAAAAATATTATAAATCAAAATTGATAAAATGAAAAGAATCTGTTTATTAATGATAATAATCTCTAATTATGCATTAGCACAGATAAAGGATATTAAATTATTAGAAATTGTATTTATGGATAATATCAATTATTACTCATTTTATCATAAAAATACAATTATACATGACCAAATTGATACTAGTAAAAATATTTCTATCATTACAACTTATCCTGATTTAAAAAGAATAACAAAAAATAATACAATTAGAATTTTGCCCAATGAAATAATTGTAAGCCATGATATTATCTATCCTTATGATATATTGAAGGATTATCAGATAAATCCAGAAATAAAAGAAAGTTTTAAAAACTATTTTGAGGATAAAAAAATAGTAAAAAAATTATTAAAAAAGCGAGGAAAATATGAGCTTTTGAATGTAGAAGAAAAGAATTCTATTATTTTAGTTTTGGAGCTTTCAGTAGAGTATTTTAATGAATATAGTGATAATCTAAAAATAACAACAGAAAATAATGATAAAAAGATAAAAGTATATAAAATACTAAATGGTTTAGATGAGGACTTAATAGAAACTCTGAAAATATAGCTAAATATTTCAAAATATATCAAAAACATTATGAAAAAAATAAAAACTATCTTGGCAGGTCTGAGTTTGTTGTTTCTTTTAAGTTGTGTAAATCAGCAGAATGCCAACAAATCAGTAAAAACAAAAATAGAAAAATCTCATAAAAGAAATCTACGAAAACAGCTTGCATCTTTCATAAAAGAAATGCGAAAAGGCAAGCCAGATGAAGTAAAAGCATATTTTGATTTTCCTATCAAAAATGATAATTTTTGGTATGCGACTTTGGATTATGAAAAATGGGAGGAATATAAAGGAAAAGGATTTGGTGAGAAAGAATTTCAGATATATTTTGATGCGATTTTCATGGGCGATTTCAGGGAAACTTTAGGAAGAATAAATGTTAATAGATTATTAAAACAAGGATATGATAAAGCAGAATATTCATATGATAGTTGGAATGGTGGGTTTAAAGATATCTTAGAAGTCACATATGCAGGTGATAAAATCACCATGACCTTTAATACAGTAGTTTATTCTTCAGGAGGAGGAGGTGAACATATATATGTATATGTTTTCACAACGAAAGATGGTATTCTGAAATTTAAAGATTTTCAAAGTATAATGGTATACTAAAAACCAAGTCAAATATTTCAAATTAGTTATAAAATTAAGAATAAAACTATCTTGATAGTATTTCTTTTAAGTAGCAAACCGATAGTTGCAGGATAAGTTATGGAAAAAACATTAGAATGGTTTAAAAAAGAAGTCTCTCCAGACTTGTTAAATTATAAAATTACATATAGAAGCTATAAAAATGGTGATTTCGGAGATTTAGACCAAATTATAATAGAATCTAAAATCTTGGGAGGTGGAATTTATTTTTGGAGTTCAGGCTGGCTTGAAATCGATCTGTATGATTATGAAAAAGAAGAGTTATTAATAAATGTTTTATTAGAACCAACAGAAGAATATGAGGCCCACCTAAAAAACTTAATAGAAACTTTGAAAAGCCAGTCAAGTGTTTCAAAATAATTATCTTTGCTTTTAAACATTTTTTAATTACTAAACTTTACAATGAAAATAGGAATCATCGGAGCGATGGAACTAGAAGTTCAGCTCCTGCGAGAGAAATTACAAGATAGAAAAGATACCGAATTATTTGGATTTACTTTCCATGAAGGGACAATTGGCAGCCATCAGGTGGTGGTGCTTTTGTCTGGGATAGGAAAGGTGAGTGCAGCGGTGGCTACTGCGCTTTTAATCAATCAGTTTAAACCAGAATTAATCATCAATACAGGAACAGCAGGAGGTCTGAAAGACACCAAAGTTTATGATATTATCTTGGCTACAGAGGTTAGACATCATGATGTGGATGTCACGGCTTTCGGCTATGAAATAGGACAACAAGCCAAAATGCCGCCTGCTTTTTTTGCGGATGAGCAGTGGCTGAACCTTGCCAAGGAACATTGCGGAAAATATACCGACCAGCTTCGTAAAGGGTTGGTAGTCAGCGGAGATTCTTTCATCAGCGATAGACAGCGCCGAGAATGGATAGAAAAAAGCTTCCCAGGGGCGCTGGCTGTGGAGATGGAGGCGAGTGCCATTGCGCAGACCTGCCACATTATGGGCGTTCCGTTTCTGATGCTGAGAGCGATTTCGGATAATGCAGGCGAGGGAGATACTGTTTCCTATGAATCCTTTGTGGAGAAGGCTGGGGCGCTTTCGGCGGAGATGAATATTAGTTTCATTGAGAATTTAAAATAATTTCATGAATTTAAAAAGGGTAAAGCTAATCGCCTCGGAAGAATGGAAAAGCATCAATAGACAAAAAGTGCTGATTTACTTGGTTTTCATCATTGTTGCTGTTTTGTCTTTGGCGGCTTATATCGGTTGGGAAAATGTCCATCATCACAATGAGGAGCAGGAACACTACCAGTCCGAAGTTGTCCAGCAGTGGGAAAACCAGCCAGACAGGCACCCGCACAGGGTTTCGCATTATGGGTATTTGGTTTTTCGGGACAAATATCCTCTGAGTGCTTTTGATTTTGGGGTAAATTCTTATGTGGGAAACTCTGTTTTTTTGGAGGCTCACAGACAGAATACGATGAATATGAGCGATGCCTCGTTTTCCAACGGAATCCTGAGGTTTGGGGAACTGAGTATGGCTCTGATTTTCCAGCTGATTTTACCTTTATTCATTATTTTCATTGGTTTTGGTTCGGTTTCTGGGCTGAAACAAAATGGAGTTTTGAAGCTGATTTTGGTTCAAAATACGACTTACAAAGACCTTATTTTTGGAAAAACTTTGGGGATTTATGCCGTTACGATGGCTTATTTCCTTCCCATTCTTATTTTGGGAATTGCTTTCACAGGGCTGATGTCAGGTGCTGATGCAGAGGGACTTATATCGAGAGCCTTCCTGCTGGTGGTTTCTTACAGCGTTTATTTTTTGATTTTTTCGTTTGTAGTCGTGATTTTTTCGGCATTGAATAAAACTCCTAAATCTACTTTGCTTGTTCTTTTAATCATTTGGTTTTCAATGGTTTTTATTCTTCCGAAAGCTGCGCAGACACTTGGTGCAAATATCTATGAAGCACCGAATAAAAATGATTTTGATATTTCCATTCATAACCAGATTAAAAAAGAAGGAGATAGCCATAATCCTGATGACCAGCACTTTAAGGAACTGAAAGAAGAAATCCTGAAAAAATATAATGTCAGTTCTATCGAAGAATTGCCGATAAATTACGGCGGATTGGTCTTTGCGGAAGGCGAAAAAATTACCACGAAAATTTTTGGTGAAAAATTTGAGGAATTGATTAAAATTTATCAAAATCAAAACAAAGTAAGCGAATTTTTGGGTTTTGCTAATCCTTATTTGGCGATGAGAAATATGTCTATGGGCTTCAGCGGAAGTAGTTTTTCTGATGCTGTAAGTTTCCAGCGACAGGCCGAAAAATACCGATATGACCGCACTCAGTATCTGAATAAACTTCAGCAGGAGGAAATAAAATATTATAAAGAATCCCAAAAAGAGCGGACACAGAGGATAAATAATGAACTTCTGAAACAAATGCCGCCGTTCAAATACCAGCATTTTTCTACTTATGAAATTCTGAAAGAGCAGATTTTAGGGATTTCAGCATTTGTTTTTATGCTGTTTGCATTGGTTTTGGCAGCGAATTATATTCAGAAAAATAGTAATAAATTTTTGTAACGATGAAGAGGATTTTAAGCATAGAATTTAAAAATATTTTTAGAAATAACGCCTTCCGAATTGGGGTTTTGGTGGTTTTTCTCTTTGGGCTTTACGGAATTTATTACGGAAACAGGGTCATAGAGGAACAAAAAGAAAATATTTCCAGAATAGAACATCTGGAAAATGAGAGTATAGAGCACATTCTGCACATTGCAGGCGCGGAGAACATGGCAGGAACGGATATTTATTACATGATTTTTCATACTTATAATCCACCGAGCGGCTGGGCAGCGTTTTCTCTGGGGCAGAGAGATATTCTAAACTACAATATCAAAACCAAAATCTTGGCATTAGAAGGGCAGATTTATGATAATGAGCTGACCAATCCTTTGTCCCTTTTGGTGGGCAATTTGGATTTGTCATTTGTTTTTATTTATCTTTTTCCGTTATTGATTATTGCTCTTGGTTTCAGCTTGATTTCGGAGGAGAAAGAAACTGGAGTCTGGAGTATGATAAAGATTTCTGGGGTGCCTACGCTTAGTTTTGTTTTTTATAAAATCTTCGCAAGGTGGCTGATCGTGATGTTTTTGGTCATTATACTAATGATCGTAGCGGCTTTGGTTTTCAAGGCTGGTTTTGGAGTGGTGTTTTTTGCTATTTTAGGAATTTCTATTTTTTATGTAAGTTTTTGGTTTGCAGTGGTTTGGCTTATCAATTCATTAAATAAAAACTCAACTTACAACGCCATTTTGTCCGTGGGGATTTGGATTGTGCTATGTCTGATGTTTCCAGCTTTGGGAAATACGATAATTACGGCTACCACTCCTGTTCATGAGGCTATGGAAACTACCCTCATCCAGCGGGAGGCTTACCATGAAAAATGGGATAAGCCAAAATCGGTAACCATGAATAAATTTTACCAAGAATATCCCGAGTATAAAAAATATAAAATTCCAGAGGAGAAATACTATGTAGCAGGCTGGTATTATGCGATGCAGTATGTGGCTGATAAAGAGGCAGAACCAACATCCAAACTGATGGAACAAAAACTGATGGAACGCCAGCACAAAGCCGAAACTTTGGGAATGTTTCTTCCTACGGTAGGAGTGCAGAGAATGTATAATACCTTGGTTAATACAGATTTAGAGGCGCATATGAGATATTTGGCATCGGTGAGAAAACATCACAAAGCTGTGCGGGAGTTTTTTTATCCTTATATTTTTGAGGAAACTTTGACCAAAAATACGCCTTGGGAAAAAAGACCTAAATACCAGCCGCCAGCAGAGAGTGCAGATATTAGCTGGAAATCCCTATTTGTGGGCTTATTGTACTCATTATTGCTTGTGTTTATCGGAATAAAATTGACTAAAAAAATATAGAATTTTATGCTTATTGCAGAAAACTTATCTAAGACATACGGAGATTATAAAGCTTTAAATAATCTAAATTTAAAGTTAAACGAAGGTGAAATTTTTGCTCTTTTGGGACAGAATGGAGCAGGGAAGAGCACGACGATTAATATATTTTTAGGCTTTGTGAAACCGACCGAAGGAGTTGCGAAAATCAATGGAATCTCTGTAGTAGACCATCCAGAGGAGACTAAGAAATTCATCGCTTATATTCCTGAAACAGTGCTGCTTTATCCTAATTTGACAGGCGTAGAAAATCTTAAATTTTTCTCTTCTTTGGCTGGGTTTGATTATGATAATGAGGCGCTTACGGGCTTCCTAAGCAAAGCAGGACTGCAGTCTGATGCTCATCACAATAGGCTGGGAGGCTATTCTAAAGGGATGCGCCAGAAAGTGGGCATCGCCATTGCCATCGCTAAAAAGGCGAAAGTACTGCTTCTAGATGAGCCTACATCTGGTCTAGACCCGAAGGCATCGAATGAATTTTCCGAAATATTGAAAGAATTGGCTTCAGAGGGAACTACTATTTTCATGGCGACGCATGATATTTTTAGGGCAAAAGAAGTGGCTGACCGAATAGGCATTATGAAACGAGGAAATTTAATTTCCGAAATCAATGCTGATGAAATCTCTGCCAACGAGCTGGAAAAACTGTATCTTCAGACCGTTTAGAAATAAAAAAGACTTGAAAATCAAGTCTTTTATTTTTTTTTGGATTTTTTCTTCTTTTTATTTAGGACAACATTATATTTGAAACTATTGATATTCCAAACAGGGATATAATAAAAAAGGAAACTAAAAAGGTAACTCATAGCAAAGGATAAAAAAGCATCCATACTCAGCTGAAAAAGGGTGGTTCCCGTAAAGAAATAATATACAATATTTGAAATTAAAAACACAATTACTCCCATTAAAACAGCATTTATCAAGGAATATTTTACCCTTCCGAGCTGCATGCTGTTTTCCCAATATTCTATGAATTTTTCGTCTTTATTTTTCTTGTCCTTATCCATTTTTCTATTTTTTGCAAAGGTAGAGAATTTATTTATATTTCTGAGCCAAAGCCTGCAGAATACTCCAAGTTTCCGCATCTAAAATACCATCATAGTTTTCTGGTCTGAAATGATACTGAAACGCCTCTATAACGCTTTTTGTCTGTTTGTCCCACATTCCTGTAATTTGGATATCATACCCAAAACTCTTAAAGGTTGATTGTATTTTTCTTATAAAAGAAGCATCTTCATATAGTGTAGTAGTGTCTTCTAATGCACTTGGATAAAATTCTTGTTTTTTATCCTCATCATACCACATGCCTATTTGGTGTTTTTCATATAATATTTTCCAAGGAAACAGAGGGCCTGGGTCTTGTTTTCTTGTTGGAGCAATGTCTGAATGAGCCAAAATATTAGTAGGAGGAATCATATATCTTTTGCTGATGTCTTTCACCAAAACGGCTATTTTTTCGATTTGATGTTCAGGAAATGCTTGGAATTGTCTCTTTCCTAAACTATCTACTACATAGCCTGTATTTACTATTTCTATACCTATAGAGCTGTCATTCAGGTTGTTGCTGTTTTTCCAAGCGCTTATCCCTGCATGATAAGCTCTTTTATTTTCATCTACTAATTGATAAATTTCATGATCATCTAAATCACTTACAAGGTAGTGGGAACTTACCGACTGCTGTGTCAAAACTCTTATGGATTTTTCATTATCCAAAGCTGTATAATGCAAAATGATGAATCTCTGGCGGAAGCCTTGTCCCAAGGAAGGGAAGTAGGTTTTAGTGATTTTATATTTTTTTGGCTTGGCCGAAACTATAGAACCATAGCTTATCGTATTATTGTTTTTGGTGCTGTCCGCTATGTTCACTCTATAGAAATCCTCTGTTCCGTGGTGTTCTATTTTGGGTTTTTCAACAATTTTTTGTGTTGCTGGAGTAGGAGAGGCGGAAGAAACTACATTTTTTTGAGAAACACAGGAAAATAATATAATATTTAAACTCGTGATAAATAATACTTTACGCATTTTTATAAATAATTATTAAAAATTTTTCCAAAAATACGAATAATTTTTCAGGATTTTATTTGGTGATTTAAAAAAAACAATATATATTTGCAAACGCAATTACAGAATAGAAGTTCTTAAAGAATAAAAGGAGGGTTGCCGGAGTGGTTAACGGAGCAGTTTGCTAAACTGTCGACTTTCGGGTCGCATGAGTTCGAATCTCATACCCTCCGCAACTGGTATAATATTCGGGGTGTAGCGTAGCCCGGTCATCGCGCCTGGTTTGGGACCAGGAGGTCGCAGGTTCGAATCCTGCCACCCCGACAAAAGTTTATTAGTTCTTTTTAAAAATTAATTAATGGGTGCGTAGCTCAGCTGGATAGAGCATCTGCCTTCTAAGCAGACGGTCAAAGGTTCGAATCCTTTCGCGCTCACTATTGAAAATGAAGACTTTACAGAAATGTGAAGTCTTTTTTGTTTTAACTAAGTAAACACCTTTGTTATAAAAACTTTATTTATTTATACTTTCTTTATTTTTCGTATTTAGTTTATAAATTAGTGTTTTTCTTGTTTTCGATGTTTAATATATAAATGAAATCAAATTTAATGTCTTTAATCCATTATATGGAAAAATTCAGATTAATCAAAAAATAAAATTTTCTCTATATAATCTTCTGCATTCTCTTTTTGGAAATAAACATGATTTTTATTGAAATCTTTTATATCCATATTCTCTTTCCAATTAACATCTAAGTAAGATGTATTAGAAATAATGTATGAATCCAGCTCAATATTGGCATCTTTAACTTGTGGTTCTATTTTTTCTTTTAATAACTTATAGAATTGGATTTTAGGGTCATTGATTCCTTTTGAATTACGGATTCCTTTTGGATCGATAAATTTTATGATTTGTTTGTCACCATCTACAATCCATAAAATAAAGTCTGGATAAAAATTATTCCCATCAGTGAAAAAGCCTAATCCCTTTTTACTTTGATTTCTTAATACATATACCTCTTTACCATCTAAAATATTAGGTTTTGTCCCTATGTATGTAATCAAATCGTCTAAGAACTGTTTTTCCGATATGTCCAAAGGAATAGGACTCACCTGAAGTTTTTCTTTGTACCCTTTACCTACATATACTAAAGGCTTGTATAGGTGCAGTGAATTACCAAATGCAGAGACTTCAGAGCTTATTTGCACTTCTTTAAAGTTAGAATCCACTACCTCGGATTTTAATTTTTCTATTCTGGATAGATAGCCATCTATTTCTTCTGTATTTAGTCTAAAATCATATTCTAAAACAAAATTATCATCGGTGCCATTTAATAGGACAGCTTCTACATGCTCAGAACTAAATTCATTCTTATAGAATAAATAAAATTGCTCTATGTATTTTTTTAGCAAAGCAATGGCTAATTCCTGCCAAATACGGACACTGCTAAATTGCTTGAATTCTAAGTTATGGGCAGGTATTAATAGATTATACCAAGATTTTTCTTTTAGAATCTCTTGTAACTTTGTCAAATCTATTTCTAAATTATGATATCCTTTATCCGCCTTGAAATTCTGAATTTCTAAATAAATCGCACTCCAGTCTAAAAATGATATATGGTCTGAATTCAAAGAGCTTATGTTTTTATTTACTGCTATTCCAGAGCTTTTCTTCTCCAGTATATCAATTTTTGGATACCAGTCCAATTCCACCATTTTTCCATCAAAAATGGATGGTATATATTCTAAAGGAATTATTTTCTTTTGTTTAAAACTTTCTGTATCCTTTACAGCGATTAGTTTTAGTCTGTTTTGTTTTACTATTTCTTCTTGTATAGTAGGTACTTTTATTGTAATCCAAGCAGAATCATTTGCTGGTAAACCTTCTTCTTCTAAAAACTCTTTGAATTTTTCCATATAATCGGCTTTTACACCAAATATCTGGAGTGTTTCTAGAGGTCTTAAGTATTTTTTTAGGACTTTAATATTGTCAGGCTTTTGGAAATCATCCAAGCCAGCTGAGCGTTTTAGTGAAAAGTTGTAACCTTTCAGCCGCACGCCTCTACCGAATAGTTGGATAATTTGAGAACCTTCGCTTTTCCCTACATTCATCAGTCCCATAGATGACACACGCCAAGATGACCATCCTTCGGAGAATTTCTTAGAGCCTATCAATAAGTTAATCGATGAAGTATCTTCATTGATTTTCTTGAATAAAGAATCGGAAAAATCTCGCTCTGCACCCAGAACACCATTTTTTATTGCTAATTCATGGAGTTTCTTCTCGTCTCCTACATTGATTACACCAAAGTACTCATTATCTCCTACACGCAATCCTAATTCTCCATCAGCGCCTTTCAAATTATCCAGATACAAATTGGCTCCGATGGTCGTATTATTGAATATCAGTTCATTGATACTATTGAAAATATCCGCCGCATCTAGATTTTGTTCTTTGATGTAGGTGAATGATGTCTCAAAAATAGAATAGCCATTCTTATCTACTAATCCTGCCTTATCATGGATTACCGTATCTATATTCTGAATAGAGACTGCAGGATGTTTCAGGAAATCAGTCAAGAAATAAATAATTTCCAATACATCCGAAACCTCTTTTCCGCCTTCTTTACGGACTGCATTTACCTTTCCACCTACAAAAATCCACAAAGGCTTATGTAATAAGAAATCTTTTAAGTTTGTTTTCTCTTTTTTAAAAATCAATTGTTGCTGAAAGAAGGAAACCAAATTAGCCGTCAAGTATAGTTTTTGGTAGTCCGTATTATCTTCTTTTAAGTTTAAAATACGATAATCTTTCCCGTAGCCATCTTCATAAAAGTATTTGTACGAGTAATCGAACAGGATACTTTTGGCGTACTCTTGGGTAAATTCTGTTTTTTTAGTGCCCGACGCAGCATTGATAGCCTGTCCGAAAGTTGCAGAATATTCAAAAGCAAAACCAGTCAAACTCAGCTGGTCACGGAAACGCTTCCAAGAATCACCAGACATACCGCCGTGTCCCTCGTCTATCAGTACCAAGTTGCTCGTTTCGAAACTTTCCACAGCAACGGTTTTATCACCGCTGTCTTCTGCAAGTTTTGTGATTTCCAAAATTTCCACCTGCTGCCCTGAGTACATTCCAGAATCATTCTTAGAAAAACTATTGGCTCTTATGTCAGAAAACTTGAATTCTTCTAAATGCTGCTTCGTTAGTCCCTCATTCGGAGTGATTAATAAAACCTTGTTTTGGTGCTGCTGATTGTAGAGATGGGCATAATGCAGATACTGCTTGATATTGATATGCATCAATAGGGTCTTACCCGAACCAGTAGCATTCCAAAAAGCCAACTTGTTTAAGCTTTCCAATGTAAAAGGCTGTGCTGTAAATGCATCTTTGCTTTTTTTACCTGCATTTGCCTGCGTTTGTTTATGATTAAATTCTTTAACAAATTCATTGAGCTCTGTCAAAAGTTTTACTTTATTCTGAAAATATTTATCTAAATAGACCTCTGTAAACAGCAAAGATAGATACTGGAAATACTTCCAAACAATCAGTTCACTGCGTTTTTCAGAAATCTGCTTGGTGTAGCGTACGATATTCTCGTCATAGGTCTGCAGCATCGTGGCAGTGATATGCTCTGAATTGTACAAATGACGGATTAGCGATTGTAAATATCGGGTATTGCCTTCTTCGGTATACCCTTCATTGGATGATAATTTTAGTTCGGTAAAAATCTCAACTCCGTTTTTACCAATGATTTTTTTACCAATGCTATCTATCCCAAAAAGAGACAGCATATATTTATTAAGAACGAGTTTTTCGTGAAAGTTTGCCATGTTTTTACAATTCCGAAATATTAAACATTTGTTTAAAGAAGGTTTCCTCGATGAGTTTTACCTTGAATGTATCTTCGCTTGTGCGCATGTTATCAAAATGATGGTCGCCATTGATGTAGATTTGGTCAAACTCCGAAGAACGAATGCTGTCATAGATTTTACGGAATTTTTTGGTGGTTTCTTCATTGGTCGTGGTTTCTACATTACGCCAGATGACTAGTGTTTTCACGCCTTCTCTGGTTTTTCCTTCTATGAATTTGATATCGCCCACGCGCTGTATACGCTCTACATACAGCCCGATAAGGTAGTTAAAGGTCTCTACCAAATCCACCTTTGTCGGCACCAGCTCGTTGTTCTCGGTAACCTTCAGCTGATAATTGAACGGATTACGGAACATCTGGATATTGAACAGATGGTCTCTGCTCTCTACATCCAGCATATAGTTCAGCAGGTATTCTTCTTGTGCCTGAGCATCGAAGTTTAGTAGAGACTCGCTCGGTTTATCTGGCAGCTGCAGATTGTTCAGAGCATCTTCATAAGACTCTAATACTTGGTATTTTACAAGCTGCGAAATCCCTTCTTTATCCTGTGGTTTTCCATCTTTCCAGTTGTCTGTGTAGATGACTTTCTGGATGCGCGGTTTGGTAACGGTATCAAAATAACCGCCCATCTCCACCAAGATATATTTACGGCTGCCTCCATCTTCCCTATTGAGTTTGATAGTAGCGTGTCCCGTAGTCCCTGAACCAGCAAAGTAGTCGAGGATAAGAGAATCTTTATCAGTTGAATAATTTATACAATCATATAAATTAAAAACAGATTTTGGATAACTAAATAATGGTTTCCCAATAATATTGGTTAATACATTTGTACCATGTACACCAGCATTATATTTTGTATCAGTCCAATTACTGAAAATAGGCTTTGAAGATTCCTCATTATCTGAAATTAAACTTAAACTAAAATTTGAAGAACACACAATATTATTATTTTCTATTTCTTTCAAACAAGATTCATATGACCTTCTCCAAACTCTTTCTGTTCCATCTTTACTTTTTGGGTAAATTCTAATAAAACCATCTACTGTGTTTTCTTCAGGATAAGATTGATTAATTTTTGGTGGTTTTTCTATACCTACAACATTATAATTATTGTCAACCAATACAGCGTAAAAACTATTTGGTCTACCTATTCTTAAATTACTTTCAGCTGTACCTGTTCTAATAAATCCAATTTTACCAATTCCAGCTTCTTTTTTTTCTCCAAATAATACTTTCCTGTTTTTAGGTGTTAAAAATATAGCATACTCATGAGTTGTAGAAATGTTTGTTCCTGTCAACCCTGCGCCAGCTGGATGATGATTTACAATTACATTGTTTATATCTTTATCAGTGTGTATTTCACGGAGTATAAAAGAAATATTGTTAAATTCTGTATCATCAATAGCTACAATTTTTACACTTAAATCTGATAATAATTTTTTTGATAATATTTCTCTGTTTTCAATTAAAGACATCCAAGAAGCATTCTTAAATCCATTTAAATATAAAATTTCAGAAGCAGATGTGTTATACGGAGGGTCAATATAATTTAAAGAAATACTTTCCTGATACTTTTCCTGCATCAGGTTCAGTGCTTGGAAGTTTTCGGAGTTTATCAGTAGTCCGTTGGTTTCTTCATCTAAGTTGTCAAACTCACCCAGCAGCTTGTCTTTAAACTCTTCGGAGAAGTGCTTGGTATCCAAGACCAAGAAAGGCTCTCCTGCCAGCTGCTCGGCAGAGGTAATGGTAACATCATAGAGCTCTTTCCACTCCTGCAGTTGTGCTTGGTTGGCAGCTATCTCAGCATAATATTCCTCTGGAATACGGTCCAGCGTGATGCAGTAGTTGGTACTGATGACGAATTTTTTCTTCAGCCAGAGTTTCTTTTGGAAATCCTCTATCTGTGCTAGGAAAGTGATGATTTTGGACGCCACGGTTTTCAGGGCTTTTATCTTGGAGAGCTGCGCCGTGAAAAAGGCTGGATTTTCGGTATTGATATCATCTATGTACAAGACTTCATTTTTGATATAGAAATCCAATTCACGAGACAAAAACCCGCCCAAATCCTTATGGATGAAATAATCAAAACTATTACGAGAGATAAAACTGCCGAGATGTTTTTCTATAATCGTGCGGTTTTTGTTTTTCTCCGTCGGTGCTTTATCAAAAATACCCGAGAAGTCCTCTGTCAGATTAGCGACATGGGACTGAATCACCTTGACAGCCTCTGCCTCTAAGTCTTCTTGTTTTACGGTTTTCTTGTGTGGTTCGTAGGTGAAATTGATGTACAAGCTGCCATTTATTACCTCTATAGGTTGCTCTGTATAGATAGCAAAACGGCGCTCTTGGTCGCCTTGGGATTTATTGTTATTCTGCTCTGTAGACGCCTCTTTTAGCTGAAAATGAACGAGTCTGCTATCTTTTGTCTTAAAGGTATAATTCTTCAGATACTCAGAAGTTTTGATGTAGTACTGGTCGTAATTTGCCCAGTGGAGTTTCACCTCCTCGCCTTCGTAAGGGATGGCATAGACATCTTTCTTGTAACGGCGCAAAGAGATAAAATCTCCCGCTTTGTAATAGCGCTTAAAAAAACTTGCCAGATGCGAAAAAACCTCTTGTTCCAGAGCATTGGTATCGATTGTGTTTTCTAGTTGTGCTTTCAGCTCGATGACTTTTTCTATATTATTGGGGTCTATGCCTAAATCTTGGGCACTCTTGATAGTTTTATCTAATTCCGCTCGAATATCCACGGAGTCCTTCGACTGGGTCTGTGCTAGTATATCTTTAATGTCTTTGGGCAGTTTGTTATTGATGAAATCCATCACCTGCTCGCGTTTTTGATTCATAATGCGATAGATTCCAAAATCCAAATCCGCCTTATCCATCTCAAATATCTCTTTTAAAACTTTTTGTAAGTTTTCGTAATTGTTCATCTTTTTATTTTATCTATTTATCAGTGATTATACTAACTCAAAAGAAATCGTAAATACTTCTTCCTCTGTTATCGTTCTGTTTAGTTTGTTTTTAGCTTCTGCTATCATATTGTCGCGCTCTGCGGTGATTTCTTCCTCGCGGTCGAACATCATTTTTTTCAGCCTTGATACTTTCTTTTTAGCTTTATCCAGCTGTTCCTGTAACGCCAAAACTTCAGCGGCGGACAGACCTTCCCGCATGGCTGATTTGTCTATTTCTTTTTCCTCTTTTTTTGCATCTTTCAGCTCTGCTTCCAGTTCTGCTATTCTATCATCAGCCCAGTTATGGAATTTTTTGAATTCTCTCTGCATTAGAGCTGCATCGGTATCTTCTAAATATTTTAATCGTCCCGTTTTTACATCGGTATGATGTTTTTCTATCACATCCAGATTTCCTTTGAAATCGCCATGAACGGTAGAATTCAGCCCTAAAATAAATCGGCAGATATCATCATTTAGAATTTCATCGGCATCTGTAACACCAGAAAAAAGCAATACAGAGTGAGATTCTATTTCAGATGAAACTTCTAAGTTGCTTATTCTCAATATGCCCGATTTAGACTTTAGGCTGCTGATTTCAGAATGTTTGACATTCATACTACTCCAATCAAAGGAAATATGAGCGAGAGGCGTTTTTTCTTTTTTGCCTTGGTCTATCATTTTCTGTGCAAAAGCACTATTGATTAATAATCGTTTAGCATCCTCTCTCTTTTTATTTAGTGTGTATTTTTCGCCATTATCCAAAATGAATGTATAGTCATCAAAAATAAACTGAGCTTTGTTTTGTAGATAGAATCTGGTCAATTCCCACAGCCATTTTTCGTATTTTTCTATAAAAACCTTAGTTTCAGAATAGGTGGTACGCAGTTTTTCTATGACACTAGCTTCGAAATTGTCAAATAATTTAGACTGTACTTCTTTTACTTTTTGGTCGATTTGATCTTCAAATTCACTTTGCAATTGATCAAAATACTCCTCTATTTCCTGTTTTGTACGGCATTTTTTATAAACCTCTATGATTCGTTTCTCAAAATCAAGCCCATTTCCTATAGCTCCCAGTACTTCATCGGAGGAACCGAAAACGCCGTTGAATAGGCGGAATTTATTTTCGAGCAATTCATATACTCTCGTTTCTACCGCATTAGCTGCATTTATAAAATTTACGACTACTACATCATATTCTTGTCCATATCGATGACAGCGGCCTATACGCTGTTCTATACGCTGCGGATTCCAAGGCAGATCATAATTGACAATCATACTACAGAACTGTAAGTTAATCCCTTCTGAAGCCGCTTCCGTAGCGATCATTATATCATATTTATCACTTTTGAAGGCATCTACCAAAGCTTGTCTGATATCTACTGCTTTGGAACCTGTAATTTTGCCTATATTTTTTTCATCCGCTATCCAGTCTTTATATATTTGGTTAGACATCGGATCGGAGTTATTTCCATTAAAAATCAGGATTCTCCCAGCGTATTTTTCTTTAGATAAACGCTCTAGTAAATATTGCTGTGTTCTAGTAGATTCGGTAAATATTAGCGCTTTTTGTTTCGCACCAAGTTCCTTCAGCTTCGCAAAACCTTGGTCTAAGGCAACCAATAGTTTTTCACCCTTTTCGTTATGCTGGATACTGTTAGAAAGAATCAAAAATTCTTCTAATTGTTTAATTTCCTCCTCTATTGCGATTTTATCATCTAATGTTATCTCTATATAATCTTCCTCCTCGGTAATTCCTGCTTCATCAGCCTCATCATCCAGATTTTCGTATTCGTCTAAAAACATTTCGTATAAATCATCTTCAACAACTCTTGATGTTTCAAGAAGTGTTTTTAATCTCTTTATCAAAGATTCTAATGTTCTGCCAATAGCAAAAGATGATGAACCTAATAATTTAAAAATCACAGATTGCATCAAATGTTTTTGTGATGGAGGAAAAGCATAGGTTTTATCTTTTCTAAGATAGTCTAAAACCTTTTCATATAATTCTTGTTCTTCCTTTGTAGGTGTGAACTGCTGAGTGATAGGAATTCGCTCCCTGTAGTTGATAAATTCTTTTACATCTTTTCGTAAAGTACGATGGACAATAGGTCTTAATCTTTCTTTTAAGTCATTAATATCAGAATTTCTTGATTCTAAAATATAATTTCGTCTAAAACTTTTGATATCTCCAAAAATTTCAGAATCGATAAAAGATACTAAACCATACAATTCATCTAAACGATTTTGTAAAGGTGTAGCAGTGAGTAATACTTTCTTATAGTCTTTAATGGCTTTTTGAATAGTTTGTGCTATAACATTTCCTTGTTTATAGGCGTTTCTCAGATAATGTGCTTCATCTATAACAACTAAATCCCAAGAGGTCAATTGTATTTCTTCGGCACATTTTTTAGCAAATTCATAGCTGCATATTTTTATAGTAAGTTCGCTGTCAAATGGGTTTTTAATTCCTGCTTTGGATTTTTTCTTATAAGAAACATTATCCAAAACTTCTGCTTTTAAATAAAATTTATCTTCTAATTCATTCACCCATTGTTTTCGTAATGAGGACGGACATATGATAAGAATTTTTCTTTTTCCCTCAGCCCATTTTTGGCTCAATAAAATCCCTGCTTCGATGGTTTTACCTAAACCAACTTCATCTGCGAGGATAACGCCTTTAGAATAAGGAGATTTAAAAGCAAATAGCGCTGCTTCTACCTGATGAGGGTTTAATTCCACCTTTGCATCCATTAAAGTGGTTCCAAATTTTTCTAAACTATCTGATGCAGCTTTTTTAGATAATTCGTAAGCGTAATATTTGGCTTGGTATTGGTTAATCATAGCATAAGGTTATATTATATTAAAAAAACTAAGCTTAAAAAATAATTTTAAAATATCAAGTTGCAAAATACTAAAAAGCTTACACTTAGCGAAATAATAGATTTAATAAAAAGAGAAATTTTAGTA